>ERZ779821.2-NODE-2-length-132203-cov-19.4913_pt1 | contig 132203 bp, 103 predicted proteins | sample MGYA00511884_ERZ779821 | MGnify/ENA primary metagenome ERZ779821 (study PRJEB29588, sample SAMEA2152664) | human gut metagenome | biome: human gut; feature: human-associated habitat; material: faeces | place: Denmark | collected 2008/2010 ... | reverse complement strand
GCTTTTGTCAATAGGTTTTCAGAAGAATCTTAAAAACCGTTTTTCACTTTTGAGCCGTACTTTTAGCGGTCAAAAAAGATGACAAACGCGTCCGATTGTGGTATACTTTCCGTAGCGAATATTGCCGAGGCAAATTCGACTACATTCAAGCCTTTCGGTCGAACAGCTTGCCGATTATACTATAATCACGGGAAAAACGCAAGTGTTTTCAACGATTTTATTACCGTTTTTTTCGTCTGTTTTTTTGCTTTTGACCGACACGGCCGACCGTTATCCCACGCGGGAGACGGAACGGAGGTATTTTTATGTCAACCAACAAAAAGTCCGCGCAGGTCGCGACCTACGGCGTGTTTTTCGCCGTCGTTTTCATCGCTTTCAATATCGACAGCCTTCTTTCTATGGTTTTGCCGATTAAATTCGCAATCGTTACGATTTCCACGGTTGCGGTTCTTATTCTTTTGAGCAAAAACGTCTGGGAAGCTCTTCTCGTCGGCGTATTTTTCGGGCTTTCGTCGCTTATTTCGCAGTTCTATCTTCCGAAGGTTCCGGAATTCCTTAATCCTCTCTGCTCGGTGCTTCCGCGCGCCTGCGTAGGAATGTCCGTTTTCGGGGTTTTCAGGCTTATGCGTCGTCTTACCGACAAAACCGTCCGCGATCCTCTTCTTGCCGAAGGTCTTTCCGATTCCGAATTGAAACGCAACCGTAAGCGTTCCGAAATGATTTCGGCTTCGATTGCCGGAGCGACCGCCGCGATAGTCAATACCGCGCTCGTTATGCTTATGCTGTCGATTTATCGGACGAGTCCCTATCTCGATATGATAAAGGGCGTTCTTCTCCTCAACTTCCTTCCCGAATGCGCGGGCGCGATTATCCTCGTTCCGTTCATTTCGACCGCGGTCTCCAAGGCTTCCCGCCGTCCTCTCGGCGGAATCCCCGTTATCAGGGTTTCTTCCGCCGCAAAATCCTCTTCCGCAAATTAACCCTCTCCGCAAACAACCGTAATCGGCTTTCGGAGAGTCCGTTCTCATATAATTCGGAGAATTCGTTCTCACATAAAATAATAAGTATAATCGGCAGAGCCTCCCTTTCTCGGAGGCTTTTTCTTTTCGGAATAAATCTGCCTTCGCGGGTTTTTCGCCCGAAGCCTTATCTTCTCCCGAAAGGAAGATTCATTCCGACAGAAGCTTTTGTCCCCGCGTTTTTCGCTCTTTCCGGAATAAATCCGCTCTTTTTGCTCGTTGTAATAGGGACGAACTACACTGCAACCCGATTCTTCTCCTTTTATATTGAAATTTTGTTCGATTTTTCCGAAAAAAGCGGCTGAAAATCATAGCCTAAATCAGTAGAATGTGGTATAATATACGGAATCCCTCAAACCATAGGATAAGCGGATAAAAACGGACTCCGATAATCGAAAAGGAAGAACTTCAATGATTATTGCAATAGACATAGGAAATACTAACATCAAGGTAGGTCTTTTCGAAGAAAACAGGCTTGCGGACAGCTGGAGAATGGCTACCGACGTTTCGCGAACTGCGGACGAATACGGAATAACCCTCATCAATCTTCTTGCGAGCGCGGGCATAACTCCCGACAAAATCGACGGCGGAATAATTTCCTCGGTCATTCCTCAGCTCAACTATACGGTAGAGCATATGCTGAGCTATTATTTCGGAATCAAACCTTTGACCGTAGGCGTCGGAATCAAGAGCGGAATCAACGTCCGTTACGAGAATCCTCGGGAATTAGGCTCGGACAGGCTCGTCAACTGCGTAGCCGCCTCCAAAAAATACGGCGCGCCCTTTATTCTCATCGATTTCGGGACGGCGACCACTTACAACGTAGTCAACGAAGCCAACGAATTCATAGGCGGCTGTATAACTTTGGGAGTCAAGGCTACGGAGGAATCTCTCGGAAACTCCACCGCCAAGCTTCCGCGAGTCGAACTCGTCAAGTCCCGTTCGGTCATAGGGAAAAGCACCGTCCGCAACATTCAGGCAGGCTTGTATTTCGGCGTAGTCGGTCAGGTCAATTCGATTATTTCGAGAATCCGCGAGGAGATGGGCATTCCCGACCTTAAAGTAATAGCTACGGGCGGACTTTCGGAATTGTTTATGACCGACTGCGACATAGCCATCGTGGACAGAAGTCTTTCTCTCGAAGGACTTAACATCATATACAACATCAACGCGAATTCCTGACGGACGAGAAATCGACGCAATCCGACAAAATGTTTCACGTTGAACAAATTCCGACTTTTTTCGTCGGTTCGTGAAGGAAGTTTTGTCCGTCCTGCTCTGAAAGAGGATTAAGCGAAAAATTCCGTCCGCTCGGTTACTCTGCGGATTTCGGTAATCTTTGGAATTATGGAAGAAAACGATTATAAATTCGAATTATGCAGCCCCTATAAACCTACGGGCGACCAGCCTCAGGCGATAGACAAGCTTTGCGAAGGAATCGAAAACGGGCTGCGGACGCAGGTTTTGCGCGGAGTTACGGGAAGCGGAAAGACCTTCACTATGGCTAACGTCATAGCTCGTCTTAACCGACCGGCTCTCGTTATTTCGCACAACAAGACTCTTGCCGCCCAGCTCTGCAACGAATTCCGCGAGTTTTTCCCGAAAAACAGAGTGGAATTCTTCGTGAGCTATTACGATTACTATATGCCCGAGAGTTATATTCCGTCGCGCGACCTTTATATAGAGAAGGAGCTTGACATTAACGACGAAATCGATAAGCTCCGCCATTCCGCGACCTGCTCTCTTTTCGAAAGGCAGGACGTAATCGTAGTCGCGTCGGTTTCGTGCATATACGGTTTAGGCGGTCCGGGAGAATACTACAAAATGAGCGTAAGTCTTCGTCCCGGGCAGGAAATGACTCGCGAAGAGCTTCTCAGGCGGCTCGTAGCCATTCAGTACGTAAGAAGCGACCTCGGTTTCGAGCGCGGAACCTTTCGGGTAAGGGGCGACACCGTGGAAGTAATGCCCGCTTCGAGCGACGACGTAGCGATAAGGGTGGAATTCTTCGGCGACGAAATAGACAAAATATCCGAAGTGGACGCCGTTTCGGGGCGAAGGATAAGCACGCTGCTGCACACGATCATATTCCCCGCGAGCCATTACGTAATCAACGGAATAACCAAAGACGCCGCGATAGAAACCATTCGTCGGGATATGAATAACGAAGTCGAAGAGCTTAAGGCTCGGGACAAGATGCTCGAAGCGCACAGACTTCTTCAACGGACGACCTACGACCTCGAAATGATAAAGGAAATCGGCTATTGCAGCGGAATCGAGAATTATTCGAGGTATTTCGACGGACGAGTTCCCGGGCAGGCTCCGTATACCCTACTCGATTATTTCCCCGAGAATTTCATAACCTTTATCGACGAAAGTCATATGACTCTTCCGCAGATAAGGGCGATGTACAACGGCGACCGTGCGAGAAAAACCAATCTCGTGGAATACGGTTTCCGTCTTAAATCGGCTTACGACAACCGTCCGCTGCGTTTCGAGGAATTCGACGCTCGTATCGGCCAGACCGTATGCGTTTCGGCTACGCCCGCGCCCTACGAAACGGGTATCGCCGACCGGATCGTCGAGCAGCTCATCCGGCCTACGGGGCTTCTCGATCCTACGATAACGGTAGTTCCGACCGAAGGACAAATCGACCATCTTATCGGCGAAATAAACTCCACGGTCGCGCGGAAGGGCAAGATTCTCGTTACGACTATGACGAAAAAGACCGCCGAGAAACTTACCGACTATCTTCGGGAACGCGAAATAAGAGTCAAGTATATGCACAGCGACATAGACACGCTCGAAAGGATAGACATAATCACGTCCTTCAAAAACGACGGATTCGACGTTCTCGTCGGAATCAATCTTCTCCGCGAGGGTCTGGACCTTCCGGCGGTTGAACTCGTAGCCATTCTCGACGCGGATAAAGAAGGCTTCCTCCGAAGCGATACCTCTCTTATCCAAACGATAGGCAGAGCCGCGCGCAACGATAAAGGCAGAGTAATAATGTACGCGGACAATATTACGGGAAGTATGGACCGCGCCATAACCGAAACCAACCGCCGCCGCGAAATTCAGGATAAGTACAATAAAGACCACGGAATTATTCCGCAGACGGTCAGACATAACGTAAAAAACACTCTCGAAATCACGAAGAAAGCCCTTCCGACCGACGCGGCGAGCCTCAGGAAAGCCGTAGATTCGCTTACGAGGGAAATGAAAGCCGCCGCCAACGAGCTTGATTTCGAAAAAGCGATAAAGCTCCGCGAGGATATAGCCAGACTCAAAAAACAGCTCGACCGGCGTGACGCCGGATCCACTGGCTCCGCGACGCCCAAGCAATTCTGAGAATCCGTATTGACAGACCGCAAGCGTAACGCCCAAGCGCATACGAGACGTTCGCCCGATAAAGTTCAGACGACTCTGTTTTTTATAAAGAGAGAATTTCTGCGGTCGGGCGAAGCCAATGAAGTTCTTTGCCTAAACTACCCGAAAAGTAATTTCGGCGAACGACTTTCTCCTCGAAGGAAAATCTCGGATTCCGCGAAGCCAATGAAGTTCTTTGCCAAGCTTTCTCGAAAGAAAGCGGGGGAAAAATCGAAACCGATAATGAAAGAAGAGATATTCGTAAAAAACGCAAAACAGAACAATCTAAAGGGTATAGACGTTCATATTCCGCGGGACAAGTTCGTGGTATTCACGGGGCTTTCGGGAAGCGGAAAGAGCAGTCTTGCTTTCGACACTATATTCGCCGAAGGACAGCGAAGGTATATCGAAAGTCTTTCGTCTTACGCGCGTCAGTTTCTCGGGCAGATGGATAAACCCGACGTGGAATCGATAGACGGATTAAGTCCCGCGATTTCCATAGACCAGAAAACGACATCCTCCAATCCCCGTTCGATAGTCGGTACGGTCACGGAGATTTATGACTATATGCGATTGCTTTTCGCGAGAGCGGGAACTCCCCACTGTCATATCTGCGGAAGGGAAATCGAGGCTCAGTCGGTCGACCAGATAGTCGACAGAATCAAAGCTTCGGGCGAAGGCTCGAAGGTAATAGTAAAGGCTCCCGTTATAAGAGGAAGAAAGGGCGAATACGAAAAGCTTTTCGACGAATTCCGAAAGAGCGGCTTCGTAAGAGTCGAAGCAGACGGAGAAATCTATCTGCTCGAAGACGAAATAAAGCTCAATAAGAACCTCAAACACGATATAAGCGTAATAATCGACCGACTCGTAATAAAGGAAGGCGTAAATACCCGTCTTACGGAAGCGGTCGAAACCGCTATGAATCTTGCGGACAAACTTATAGTCGCCGAAATAAACGGAGAAAACTTCCTGTTTTCGGGGAAATACGCCTGTCCCGACTGCGGTACTACTCTCGAAGAACTCGAACCCCGCTCTTTCAGTTTCAACAGTCCATTCGGAGCCTGTCCGGAATGCGGAGGTCTGGGCTTCAAGCTGGAATTCGATCCCGAAAGGATAATCCCCGACGGCTCGAAGTCGATAAAGCAGGGCGCGATAAATATGATCGGCTTCAATATGGACGGCGGAAAGATGACCGAGATGTATATGAAGGCTCTTTCCGAAACCTACGGCTTCAGCCTCGATACGCCCTTCGACGACCTCTCCGAATCCGTAAAGAAGATTATTCTCTACGGCAACAACGGGCTTAAAATGGGAATGAAATACAAATCTCCCCGCTTTACCGCGAGCTACAATCAGGCTTGGGAGGGCGTTATTCCCATGCTCGAGCGCAGGCACAGAGATACGACGAGCGAATTTATGAAACGGGAATACGAAAACAATATGATTTCCCGTCCGTGCAGCGCGTGCGAAGGAAAACGCCTGAAGAAGGAGCTTCTTGCCGTTACCGTCGGCGGAAAAAACATCTGGGAGCTTTGCAATCTTCCCGTCTCGGATTTAAGGACGTTTTTCGACGAGCTTAAACTCTACGGAGCCAAGGAGAAGATTGCCGAACAGGTCCTTCGGGAAATCCGCTCCCGCCTTACCTTCCTCATCGACGTAGGTCTGGGTTATCTTACCCTCTGGCGTCAGGCGTCCACTCTTTCGGGCGGCGAAGCTCAGAGGATACGGCTTGCCACGCAGATAGGAAGCGGACTCACGGGCGTGCTTTACATTCTCGACGAGCCGAGCATAGGTCTTCATCAGCGCGACAACGAAAAACTTATCGCGACTCTCTGTCGGTTAAGGGATCTCGGAAACTCCCTCATAGTCGTAGAACACGACGAAGATACCATACGGAGCGCGGATTATATCGTGGATATAGGTCCGGGCGCGGGAATTCACGGCGGGAATCTCGTTGCCGCGGGAACGGTCGATGATATCGTTGCCTGTCCGCGGTCCATTACGGGGAAATATCTGAGCGGCGAACTCAAAATCACCGTTCCCGAGGTTCGTCGTCCGATAGATCCCGAAAAAATGCTCGTGATAAAAGGCGCGAGAAAAAACAATCTCAAAAATATAGACGTTTCGGTGCCTCTCGGAGTTATGACGGTAGTAACGGGCGTCAGCGGAAGCGGAAAAAGCTCTCTCGTCAACGAAATCATTCGTCCCTATCTCTCGTGGAAGCTTAATTTTGCCCGCAGGACGGACGTCGAATGCGACGACGTTTCGGGTTTCGGAAATCTCGACAAGATTATCTCCATCGACCAGTCCCCGATAGGCAGGACTCCCCGAAGCAATCCCGCGACCTACACCAATCTTTTCAATTATATAAGGGATTTGTTTGCGGCTACTCCCGACGCCAGGGAAAGGGGCTACAAGGCCGGACGCTTCAGCTTCAACGTCAAGGGCGGACGCTGCGAAAACTGCGGAGGCGACGGAATCAAGTGCATAGAAATGAACTTTCTGCCCGACGTCTACGTTCCCTGCGAGGTCTGCCACGGAAAACGCTACAACCGCGAAACTCTCGCCGTTAAGTATAAGGACAAGAACATAGCCGACGTCCTCGATATGACGGTAGAGGAAGCTCTCGGCTTTTTCGAAAACATTCCGACCATAGCCAACAAAATCCGCACGCTCTACGACGTCGGTTTAGGTTACATCAAGCTCGGTCAGCCCGCGACCACTCTTTCGGGCGGCGAAGCTCAGCGCGTCAAGCTTGCGACGGAATTAAGCCGACGCTCCACGGGGCGGACGATTTATATTCTCGACGAACCCACGACGGGCCTGCATTCCTACGACGTCCACAAGCTCGTCGGGATTCTGCAACGGCTGACGGCGGGCGGAAACACCGTCCTCGTCATCGAACACAACCTCGACGTAATCAAAGTCGCCGATTATATCATCGACCTCGGTCCGGAGGGCGGAGACGAAGGCGGAACGATAGTCTGTCAGGGAACTCCCGAAGAAGTCGCCGCCTGCGAAAAAAGCTACACGGGCGCGTTCCTCAAAAAGGTTCTCTCCCGCGGATAATCCCGACCTTTCTGTGAAATCGAGGGTTTATTGAACGAACGCGGATGTTTGTTGAATGAATCAAGCCGTTCGTTTAACAAACTCAACAACTCATAAATAACTTGCAAGTCCGGAAATTACGGCAAAGGAAAACTATAAATGAAATTCAACGCAAAAACATTCTTTCACCGACTATTCGTGTATATTCTGGGGCTTTTCGTCCTCGCTTTGGGCGTTGCCCTCTCGATCAACAGCAACCTCGGCGTTTCGCCCGTCAACTCCCTGCCCTACGTCCTCAGCAAAATCGCCCATTGGGACCTCAGCCTTATGGTTACGCTGGTTTTCACGTTTTACGTGCTGCTCCAGCTTTTGATCCTGCGAAAAGATTTCAAATGGATAAGCGTTTTCGAAATCGCGTTTTCGTTTGTGTTCGGATATTTCGTGAGTCTCGGACAACTTATTCTCGGTGATTTCACAATTCCGACTTATTTCGGACAACTTCTTATGATGGTAATCTCGATTCTGCTTATCGGTCTGGGCGTTTCGATGTACATAAACGCGCGGCTTCTGCCGATGCCGATGGAAGGTCTTGCGCTCGCGCTCTCCTCAAAATCCCGTAAAATCGGCTTTTCCGCGATGAAATCCATCGTCGACACGGTTGCGGTGTGCATAGGAATCGTCCTTTCGCTGATTTTCCTCGATCGGCTCGAAGGAATCCGCGAAGGCACGGTAATCGCGGCGATTTGCGTCGGTTTCGCGGTAAGGCTCTTCTCGAAGCCCGTCATCAAGCTCTTCCGTCTCGAAAATTACCAACCTTTCGCCGAAAATTCCGAGACTACTCCTCAATCCGCACCCGACGAATAACTCCAAACTTATTTTTCACGAACAAGCCATTTCGTTCAACGAACTTCGGGTTTCGCTTCGATTTTTGCCTTATTTCTGCGCGAACCCCCGACTTCGTTGCAAATCGAAAATTCAATTTTTCCGCCCGAAAATCCAATTTTCCGCCTATTTTTCCAGAGCCTCGTATAAAATCGAAGCTTTCCGTCAATAATCCTTCCCGATCTCCCGAAAGGGACAAGGAGGAACAATTATGAACGTTAAGTGTAATAAATGCGGAAAAACAATGGATATTTCCGAGGCTTGCGTGTGTGGAAATTGTGGCGCTATCGAATGCCGTAGCTGCGCCGAAAAAAGTTTCTTTCTCTGCGACGGTTGCTCGGGGAAATTTAACTTCCTGAATTGACCGAAAAAAGACTTCCTCGGATAATTTTCATCCCGTGGAAGTCTTTATTTTTATGCGATAATCTATATTTTTATCCGCAATTATCGGCTTTTATTCAAAATCAACTTATATTTATACGCAATCAACCTTTGTTTTTCTGGCTTTCGATGCGCTTTTTCCAACAATCGTGGCACATCGCGACGTACCTGTCGTTGCCGCCGAGAAGGACCTGACTGCCCTCGGTAACGACGTTTCCGCGCTCGTCGAGCCTTGCGTTGACCGTCGCTTTCCTGCCGCATTCGCAAATCGTTTTGATTTCGGTAATCGAATCCGCAATCTCGAAAAGTCTCAGACTTCCCGGAAAACAATGCGTCAGAAAGTCCGTCCGCAAGCCGAAACAAAGCACGGGGACGCCCATTTGGTCCACGATTTTGCGGAATCCGTCGATTTGTTCGGGCGTGAAAAACTGACATTCGTCGGCAATAATCACGTCTCTTGCGGTCTGCGCAAGAAATTTTTCGCGAATATTTTCGTTCTGCCCGATAATCTCGGCTTCGGCTTGGAGTCCGATTCGCGATTTGATGACGGCTTCCCCGTCGCGGTCGTCGATTGCGGGCTTGACCAGCCAGACCTTCATTCCGCGCTCTTCGTAATTGAATTTCGTGATGAGGGCCTGCGCCGATTTGCTGCTGCCCATCGCTCCGTATTTAAAATAAAGCTTCGCCATAAATCTCTCCTCGTCTCGGTTTTTCTCTTTTGGGGGGCAATCCCGACTTTCTTGCGTGAAATCCGAAGTTCGTTTAACCAACTCTGAAGTTCGCTCAACTAATCCCGGCTTTCGTTCAACCAACTCGTCTTTTCGTCCAACGGGCTCTCCCGCCGATCAGTCCCGATTTTCGTCCGGAGAAGGCTTTTCCGCCGCCCCGCAGAGGACTTTCGCAGGGCTTCCCTCCGGATAAAACACGGGCATACGACGTTTGTGCGCGGAGCGTTCGTTTGCCGAAGAAATCCGCCTTCCGACCTCTTTCGGGAGGCTCTCTCCACGGATAAAGGCGTCAACTTCCGCGTAAGTAACGCCCATTTCCTGCTCGTCGGTCTGTCCCTCCCATAGTCCCGCGCTCGGGGCTTTGTTTATGATGACGTCGGGCGCGCCAAGGTAGCGCAGAAACTCGAAAATCTCGGTAACGGTGAGGTCTGCTATGGGATTGACGTCCGACGCTCCGTCCCCCCATTTCGTGAAATAACCCATAGTAAGTTCGCTTTTGTTGCCGGTGCCGACGACGAGCGCGCCTCTCGTCTGCGCGACGCAATAAAGCGCAGTCATTCTGAGTCTCGGATTTATGTTTGCCTTGGCGATGTCGCTCGGCGCCGAAACCGCTCCCACGGCTTGCGAAAAAGCTTTTTTAACTGCGGAAAGGTCGATTTCGACCGTTTCTATTCCGAATTTCTCCGCGACGAGCAAAGCGTGCTGTCTGTCCTCGCCGTAATTTCTTTTGCTCTCGCACGGCATAATCACGCCGAGCGTATTTTCCGACGCAGCTCTGCAAAGTATCCCGACGAGCGTGCAGTCTTTTCCGCCGCTGTTTCCGTAAACGAAGCCTTTCGCTCCGGTTTCTTCGAGTCTTTTTCCGAGCCATTCGACTCTGCGGTCGAATTCTTTGCGATAATCTCTCATAATTCTCCTCCCGACGGACAATCCGCGGCGATTTCTCCGTCCTTTCCGATTGAATTCCGACTCTCTCGGGACAACGCGGATTTCCCATCCCGTTTTTTCCTCAGAGATAATCCCGATTACGGATTTTATCCGACGATTCGCGTTTTTGTCCGCGCTCTTATATATTCTATACTTTTTTCGGCGTTTTGTAAACGGTTTTGGCGATTTTTCGCCGCGACGATTTCGTTCTTTCGGTTAAGCTCGGATTTTTCCGCCCGAACTCCCCTTTCCGGCCGTTACGCCCCTTATATTCCCCCCGCAGTGATTCTTATTCTTTCCCTTTTCGTTCAAAATAACGAATAATCGCTTAAAATCGATTGTTTTTACGGCGGAAATATGTTAAAATACTTATCGGCAGACAATTGAAGCTTGCGAAGACGCGCGGACGGCTCGTTATTTCCCCGCGGAGGAAAGCTCTCCTTCGGACTCCTGTCCGCAAAGACCGTTAATCTCTCTTACGGGCGAAAACCTCCCGCGCCTTCACGAAAGGAGAAAAAATGTATAAGTATCAGCAGGCAGTGGATTTATTCCTTAAAATCGTGCAAATCGACAGTCCCTCTCTCGAAGAAAAAGCAATGTGCGACTTCATCGAGAATTACGCGAAAGAAAACTGGAAAGACGCGGTGGTAACCGTTGACGAAATTCATCTCGGCGACCTTCCCGAGGACGTAAGAAGCCGTCTTCCCGAAAAGGACAGAGAAGCCGTTACTCATCAGGTCTACGTCGAAATTCCCGCCAACACGGAAGGAAAGCCTTCCATTCTTCTCGGCGCGCACGTAGACACCGTAAGCCCCGGAAAGGGCGTCAAACCCTCGATTACCGAAGACGGAAAGATAGTTACCGACGGAACGACCGTACTCGGAAGCGACGATAAAGCCGGAGTTGCCGGCATAATCACCGCAATCGACGAGCTTTACAAAAACGACCTTCCTCACGGAAGAATAATGTGCGTATTCACCGCCTGCGAAGAAAAAGGACTTCTCGGCGCAAGACTCGCTCCCGTAGACAAGATGAATCTCGATTACGGTTACGTTTTCGACACGACGGGCAGAGTCGGCGAAATCGTCGAAAGAGTCCAGCATTCCCAGACCGTCGAAATAAACGTCAAGGTCAGCGATATCCCCAATCACGCCTACGCCCTTACCGTCCAGAACGCTCTCGGCGTCGCGAGCGAAATAATCGCCAGGCTTCCCAAGGGACTTTGGGACAAGGGCGAATATACCCTCTCCAACGTAACCTCCCTTAAAACCGAAACCGAACCCGGCTATCTCGTCCCGAATAAAGCCACCGTCAAATTCAGTATCAGAAGCTTTATTCCCGAAGAACTTAAAGTTCTCCGCGATATGTTCGGAAAGCTGATTTCGGCTATGAGTTTCGAAAACACCGAGATTACCTATAAGATTTCTCCCGAAAAGACGATGGGTTACGACAACACCCAGTCCGAAACGGGAAGGAAGATGATGAGCGACGCCGCCGAAGCGATAAAGGAACTCGGAATTCAGCCCAAATATCTCCGCGACGGATTGGGCGGACACGACGCAAGCATATACAGAGTCAACGGAGTGCCTTCTCTCGTACTTTCCTGCGGAATGCAGGATATCCATACCACACGCGAATGGTGTTACGCCGAGGACGTAAGTCTTACCGTCGAACTTATCCTTAAACTCATCGAAAAGGCGTAGGCTCGAATCGCGGCTGCCTGCGTTCCCCTCTCAACGCTTCGACGATTCAAGGCTTTTTTCAGCCCGCCCGCCCCGCGCAGGCAGCGTTTCGGTTTCCGAGTTCGGGGGGGCGTATTGACGCGGTATTTTTCGCCGAAGCCTTTTCACAAAAAGACCGGAGGACAAATTATGAACGACACGCAAAAAAACAATTCTGCGCCGATGCGCAACGGAACCTACTACAAAACGGAAACTCCCGGGAGCGAAGGTTTTATTCGAGCGAAGAACGCGTTGCCCTACGCTTTATGGGCGTTCGGGCTGATTTTTACGCTGATAAACAGCTTCGTTCGGCCGTATCTTACGCTCGGCTGGCTTTCCTTTGCGATAATCGTAGTTTTTTCCGCGCTTCTTACCGCACCCGTAGTCATTATCGAATGGAAAAACGGAATAAGGAAAGCTCTGGTCGTCGGGCTGGGGATAGTTCATTTTCTTGCGTTTCTTCTGCCCTTCGTAATGGGCGCGGCTTTTGAAACGGTCTACATGTGGGTAACCGCGATAGCCGGCGTCTTTGTCTACGAAATAAATTACCGCGCTCTTCCCGAAAAGAAAAGAGGAGCCTCCAAAAGGAAACTCTGCGTTTGCTTATTTGCGACGACTTCGGTTATAGTTATGGTTCTGATAGCGTTCTTTATGCCTCTTTCGGGCGGAGTAAGATTCCGTGCGAACGATAACGGAGGCTATACGGTCATCGCCGCGTCGAATTTCGGGAAGATTTCCGTTCCCGGCTCCGTGCGAGGAAAGCCCGTAACGGGAGTTTCGGCTTACGCCTTCTCCAAAAACGCCTTTACTAAGGAAGTTATCCTTCCCGATACGGTAACCGATACGGAATATCTCTCCTTCGCGGGAATGGAAAGCGTAGAGGCTCTGACTCTCGCGCCCTCCTCACTCCCGGGCGGAATGATGTACGGACTCTGGTATTCCAAGAGCGAAGATATGGCTTCCGTCGCGAATACTCTCGTGCCGGCAAGTCTTAAAAAGGTTACGGTCATAGGAAGCGTAACCGACGGCTGTTTCAACCTTATGACGAACTTGGAGGAAGTCGAGTTCAAAGGCAACGTCAAGAGAATCGGTTCGAACGCGTTTGCGGGCTGTACGTCGCTTAAAAGCATAGCCGTTCCCGAAACCGTAACGGTCATAGATACCTACGCGTTCTCCTATTGCCGCGCGCTTAAAGACGTAACTCTTCCGACGAACCTCAAATCCATAGAAAGTCTTGCTTTCCAGTATTGTACGGCTCTCAGGAGCTTTATAATTCCCGAAAACGTCTCCTTCGTGGGCGCGGGCGCTTTCGACCATTGCAGCGCGCTTCTCAAAATCGAAGCCAAGGTTACCGCCGAAACTGCGTCCGCGTTGTGGGACTATCGCTGGACGTATCAGCTTCAGGGTTACGACGCCAGCGGAAATCCGACTTTTGCGGCTCAGGCTCTTTCCGTTACCTACGCGAAAAACGATCCCGTCGAAATCTGATTCGTTTTGCGTCGGCGAGGTTTGCTTTGCGCGGCGGGATTCACTTTGCTTGGCAAGGTTCGTTTTGCTCGCCCCCGAAACGCAAATCCGTTTCTCTCTCCCAAAGACTTGACAAACTCTCGCGTAAATGATAGAATTCCTGTGCGTAAGTCGGTCGGACGATAGCGCGGCAATTGCCTCGAGGAAAGTCCGGGCACCGCAGAGCAAGAGCGCCGGCTAACTACCGGTGGAGGCGACTTCAAGGAAAGTGCAACAGAAATAGACATCGCGGAAACGCGTTAAGGTGGAAACGTGAGGTAAAAGCTCACGGGCGGTCCGGCGACGGTCCGCTCCTGTAAACCCCGCTCGGTGCAAGATCGGGACGCTAAAGCCTGCTCGGCTGTCCCTTATTTCGCTGGAACCGGCTGGCAACAGTCGGTCGAGATAGATTATCGTCGAATACAGAACTCGGCTTACAGACCGGACTTACGCAAAAAAGAGGTGATTTTTCACCTCTTTTTTTTCGGAAAAACGGCGTTTGTGAACGAGATTTCACCCGTATTACACAAAAAAATAATCGCGTTTTCGTCGTTTTCCGAGCGTTTTCTGATAGTTTTTTTGCGATTTTTGTATTAACTAACGGTTAACTCAGTGTTAAATTTAACCGTTTAAACACCGAATAAGCACTGTACATACAAATTTAGACCGTATAATTATTCATAATATGAATAGAATATTAGTACAAAACAGGCTCGGATTTTTCGTTTTTTCGGTGAAAAATCGGTAATCCGAAGCTGTTTTTTAAATTAAAAGTAATCAAAGGATTTTTTCCCGCATAGAATAGCCGTATATCCGAAAGGAGGCAAAAAGCCTATGATTAAAGCATTTTTGCGACTGATAACCAAGGCTCTTTTCTTCGGCGGACACCTCGCCTGGGAGAATTCCTACCCCAAGCCTCTCCCGAAATCCGAGGAAGCCGAATGTTTCAGGCTTATGAAAAACGGCGACTCTGCCGCTCGGGACAAACTTATTCTGCATAATATGCGATTGGTCGCCCACATCGCAAAAAAATTCTCCTCTAACGGCGATATGGACGACCTCATTTCCGTCGGCTCAATCGGGCTTATCAAGGGGATCGAGTCCTTCGACGCGGAAAAATGTACGGCCCTCGCGACATTTCTGGCGAGATGTATAGAAAACGAGATTCTTATGACTCTCCGAAGTCAGAAAAAACACGGGAACAACGTCTACATCAGCGACCCCGTAGGCATAGACCCCGACGGAAACGAGTACACGCTTATGGATATACTCTCCGTAAGGGAAGAAAGCGTCTTCCGTCAGGTCGAACAGAACGTCCTTTCGCAAAAGCTTAACGATATTCTCAAAAACGCTCTCTCCGAACGCGAATACTTCGTCGTTTGCTGCCGCTACGGGCTTAACAATACACCCGTTCTCACGCAGCTCCAGACCGCCAAAAAGCTCCGCATTTCCCGAAGTTACGTCTCCCGAATCGAATCCAAAGCCCTCGAAAAACTCCGCGACTCCCTCGTAAAAGGCGACTTCGATTGATTCCGTTTTCTTGTAAGAAAGCGGAGCAAAGAACTTCACTCGCTTTGCCCGACCGCAGAAATTCTCTCTTTATAAAAAACAGAGTCGCCTGAACTTCATAACTTCGCCGCCAAGAAGTAACTTCGGCGAACGACTTTTTCCGTGTCAAAATCCGTGAGGTTCCGCGAAGCTATCGGAGTTCTTTGCCAAGCTTTCTCGAAAGAAAGCGGAAGCGTCACGCCGGTCTTTGCCAAGCTTTCTTACAAGAAAGCGGGCGCAATCATCATACACGAAGGGCGTCGTAGAGCTTGCGGAGAAGCGCGTCGATTTCGGTTTCGGCGTTATCCGCACCGACTTTAACGGTTTCGCGGGTTGCGCGGTCGGTAATCTCGATTTCGCCGTTTTTAAGCCCCTTCGGAGAAATCACGACTCTTACCGGCATTCCCATAAGGTCGGCATCGGCAAATTTAACGCCCGCGGAAACCTCTCTGTCGTCGAGCAGCGGCTCTATTCCCGCTTTTCTGAGGTTTTCGTATATCCTTTGAGTAACCGAGGCTACTTCGGGATCGTCGAGGCGCAGCGGGCAGATATGGACCTTATACGGCGCGACTGTAACGGGCAGAATTATTCCCTTTTCGTCGTTGCTCTCCTGAATAAGAGAAGCCAGCGCGCGGCCCACGCCTATTCCGTAGCATCCCATAATCGGATTTACGGCTTTTCCGTCCTTGCCGAGAACGGTCATATCCATAGAAGCCGTATATTTCGTTCCGAGCTGGAAAATATTACCTATCTCGATACCGTTCTCGAGGTGAACGGGTTTGCCGCATACGGGGCATTTTTCGCCCTCTACGACCTTGGCAATATCGTAAAACTTTCTGCCCTTAAGGTCGCGCTCGGGATTGAAGCCTTTGATATGGTATTCGTGCTTGTTTGCGCCGACGACGGTGTTGCGAAGGAATTCCATACTCCTGTCGAGAACGACGAAGGTTCCTTCGGGAAGACCGACGGGACCGATGTTGCCGGCAAAAATACCCGATTCTTCGCTCGCTTCCCACGGAACGACGTTTTCGCCCACGACTTTGCGGAGCTTGGCTTCGTTGACCTCCTTGTCGCCCCTCACGAACGCGACGACGACCTTGTCGTTATCGCCCTTCACCGCGTAAACCACGGCTTTAATCGTCTTTTCGACGGGAATATTAAGGTAATCGCAGACCTCTTCTATCGTTTTCGCTTCGCCGGTATAAACCTCCTCCATCGGAAGCATTTCTTCCTCGGCGGGCTTGTCGTGAATGGCTTCGGCAACCTCCATATTCGCCTTGTATCCGCATTCGTCGCAAAGCACGAGAGTGTCTTCCCCGACGGGAGTCAGAAGCATAAATTCGTGAGCAACGCTTCCGCCCATCATTCCGCTGTCCGACTTCACCGAAATGAATCTCTTCATTCCTATACGCCTGAAAATCCTTTCGTAAGCCGCGTGTACCCGATAATAATACTTCTCGAGGTCCTCCTGCGTCATATGGAAGGAATATCCGTCCTTCATCGTGAATTCCCTGACTCTTATGAGTCCGCCGCGGCAACGGGGTTCGTCCCGGAATTTCGTCTGAATCTGATATATCATCGCGGGAAGCTGCACATAAGAAACCAAGGTGTTTTTCGCAAGATGAACGGCGGCTTCCTCGTGAGTCATTCCGAGGAGCATATCCTTTCCGTTCCTGTCCCTGAAACGAACCATTTCGCTTCCTATCGAGGAATATCTTCCGCTCGTTTCCCAAAGCTCGCGAGGCATTACTACCGGAAACTTGACCTCCTGACCTTCGACTCCGTCCATCTCTTCCCTGAGTATGGATTCTATATTGCGGCAGGCTATCTGTCCGAGCGCGGTAAGCGAATATATTCCGTTCGCAACCGATTTCATATATCCCGCTCTCATCATCAACGCCTGCGAAAGTATCGTTACGTCGTTGGGCGTTTCTTTGGTCGTCTGTAATACCATCTTTGACATCAACATCTTCTACTTCTCCCTCCGGCAAAGCTTTCCCTTGCTCGTCTTTATTTCAATCCCGTATTATATCACCCGAACCCCGTTATGTCAAGCTATACGGCCTTTTTGTAAAAATGCCTCGGCGAAAAACATCGTTGGCTTTCCACTTTTTTTCGAGAAACCGGCGTGACGCCGGACCCATTGGCTTCGCGACGCCCGAAAAATTCTGAAAATCCGAATTGACAGACCGCCCAGCGTGACGCCAGCTTTCTTTCGAGAAAGCCGGGCAAAGAACTTCACTTGCTTCGCGGAACCGTACAGATTCTGATACGGAAAAAACAATTTACCTGAACTACTTAACTTTATCGGGCGGACGCCCCCCAATGGGTCCGGCATCACGCCGGTCTTTGCCGAGCTTTCTTCGAAAGAAAGCGAAGATAACAGCCGCAATTGCGAGGAGAACCGCGTAAAACCAAGGCTTTTCCCACACGGGATAACGCACCTCCACCCGAAACGAAACGTATTCGCTCGGCTCGGCTTTAGAATTTCCGTAAAAACGCAGAAATACCGTGTGTTCGCCCTCGGAAACGCCCGCAATAAATCCGTCGGTCGTGAAGCTCGGCTCGTCAATCGCCCATTCCGTACCGGGCATAAGCTTTATCTTCACTCCGCCCGAAACAAAAGACAAATCCGCCTTCGGCTGCGGAGGAGCCTGAGTACGCTTCTTGTAGATTCCCGCGCCCGAGGCGAAAACTACCGAATACTTCTCGGAAACGAGATTTCCCGAAAGCTTTATTTCGAACTCCGCGGGAGCGTCGGGCTGTTGAGGGAGCAGAATCTTCAGGGTATTGTAGCCTTCTATGAAAAACAGACTGTCGCCGGCAAGAAGTCCTTCGGCTTCTATCGTTACGGAAGGAGTCTTGTCGTATTCGGTGACGAAATCCGACGGCTTTACCGTAAGAACGACGGGAAGAATCCGAAACTTTACGACGTCGACCGCCTTTTCGGAAGAAAAACCCTTGTAGCCCTTCGCGGTCAGATATAAGACAGCCTCGTAATTCCCCGCGGCGGACGGAGCTTTTCCGGAGGAATAACTCCTGCCCGTTATCGTCTTTCCCCTGTAAAGCAGACGGACGGTTCCCTCCTTCCCCGTGAATTTCCCCGCGAAAATCTCGGCCGTCAAAGATTCTCCGTCGTACGTTCTCTCCTCGGGAATATAACCTATCTTCGGATAATCGGATTCGGAAAGAGTTTCGGCGGATATACGGAGATTTCCGGAAGAATAGGCGTAATATTCTTCGGTTTCGGCGGAAAAAACGACTCCGAACGTGCCTGCACCGTCGGGTTTCCCTATAAAAGGAACGCCGTTTTCGTCGTAATAGGTTACCGTATAGACGATTCTTCCCCATTCAAGCTCCGTCGGAACGTTCCCGAAGGAATATTCGCCGGAAGGTCTGACCGCGCCGCTCAAATCCGCTGGCAAAACCGTAAGCCGCAGCTTATAGACCTCCCCGCCGTATCCGACGGAAAGAATATATTCCCCCTTAACGCGCATTTCCGTGGCTTTTCCGTCCGCGTCCGTAACCGAAACCTCGTCCGCTCCCCGAAAATCGGGAGTAAGGTCGGTTCCGTCGACGATTATCTTTTCCCGCAGATCCGCTCGTCCGCGTATGAGAAACGCAAGCCCGGAATTTATTTCGTCAAGGCTCTTTCCGTAGCCGTCAACGCCGCCGAAAAGTAAAAAGCCTTCCGCGTCCGACGCGAATACCGCGGAATCGTTCCCGCTTTTATCCGAAACTCCGAAATCGTTCGTTTTCGGCGCGAGCGAATCTTTTCCTCGGCTTTTCGCTCGGACAAAAATCGCGGTTTCGGCTCTTTCCCGCAAGTTACGGAGGCAAAACAAACCGTCTCTCGCCGCGGAATCTCCGCCGTTATCGGGAAGAAGCAGAGGTTTTCCGCAGTCATAAATCTCCGCGGATTTTATCCCTCCGACGAGCAGTCCCCTTTCTTCGGAGGGAAGTCCGTTTCCTTCGGGCGTAAGCGCAAACGAAGCCCCGATAAGCTCTATCCTTCCGCCCGTAAACTTACCCGCTATTCCGCCCGAAATCTTGGCTCCCGTCCGACCGGAAACCGTAGAATCCTCGATTTTAAGCAAAAGCTCGCCGCCTTCGGAAATTATTCCGCCGGAAAACTCGCCGCCGCCCGAAAAAACGCCTATCGAAGAGGAGATTACCCTTCCTTCGCCCGTCGCGGAAAAGGCTATCCCCGCGGCTTCGCCCGACGATACGACGATTACCGAACTTCCTTCGAGCGAAAAACTCCGCAGACTTTCCGCTATCGAGCAGCGACCGCCTTCGAGCGTTATCGAGGAATCGGATATTTCCGCGGCTTCGCCCGCAAAAAGCAGACAGTTTCCGAGGCTGCGGGCGTAAATTTCGCTTTTCTCAATCCGAAGAATTCCCGTCCGACCGAAAACGCAGTCGGCTCCGTCGCTTTTTACCGCCGAGCGAACGACCTCCGTCCTCCCCGCCATTCCGAAGGAGGACTTGGTTTTTACGGCGATTTTGCAGTCGAAAAGGGCAAGACCGTCCGCGTTCCCCGAAAATCCGAAGCTTTCCGTTTCCGCGTCGAGAGTCGTCCGATTCAATTCCAGCCTGTTTCCCTCTCCGAGAAACAGAAAATTCGACCTGCTCCTGATTATTACGTCGGAATTCCCGAAAAACGACTCCTCAGCCCGTCCGACCGCGCGATTCCCGAAAATCACCAGCCGCGAAGCCTCGACGGACACGCTTTCAGCCTCGCCGACGAGCGTTTTCGCCCCGTAAACATCGACCTTTTCCGCTTCGATTCTTTCCGCGCGCCCGATAAAGGCTCCCCCGAAATCTTCGTCGCTCTCCGTATCCGCCGAGAAATTTTCCTTCCCGTTTTCACCCGAAACGACCTCGGATTTCACGCTTTTCAGATTGATTTCTCCGCCCGAAAACACGACCGCGACGCCTTTCTGCGGCAGAATCCCCGAAATTTCGCAGTCCGTAAGCCCGAGTTTTCCGCAGGTTACCGCAACCGCCGCGGATTTTTCCTTTTCTCCGTCCGAATCCGACGCCGAAATCGAAATCCCGCAATCCTCCGCGTATATATTCTCCGCTTCCGCTCCCAAACCCGCGGATTCCCGAATCTCTCCGACGAAACCGACCTTTATTTTGGTGTTGTAAAACCTCGCGTCCCCTTTGCAACTTATAAAAACACCCGCGGATTTTTCCTTTCCGCAAGCCGTAATCTCAAAATCCGAGCCGCAGACCGTAAGATTTTCCGCCTCCCCGATAAACGCAGCCTTATTCCCGTAAAACTCTCCTCTTACGGTCAGATTCCTTATCGCCGCGTTCTTCGCCGAGGCTATGAATACTCCCGAAGCTTCGCCCGAAAACCTCACCGAAAGAACGTTTCCCCGTCCGTCGATTTCTCCCGAAAAAGGCCGCTCCTTCGTCCCTATCGGAGTGAAACCTTCCCCGACCGTTATATCCGTCTCAAACCGCAGATTCACTCCGTCCGCCGGAATCCGACTCTCGTTGCCGTCCGCGGTTATTACCCGCAAATCTTCGCCGCGGTTATACGCCTCCGCAAATAAAAAAAGAGCCTCGGCAGAATCTATCCTCACCGAAACTCCGTCAAACGGCATTAACCTCCGCTCTTCAATCCCTTCCGCCTTTACCGTCCCGCATACCGCGCCCGCAAGCAGAACCATCGCCAATACCGCAAGCATCGCTTTTACCGTCTTCATTCCTCTCTACCTCCTATCAAGGCGCATACCGCCGGGTGTCGTTCCCGAAAGACGCGCAAAGCAGTGGATTTCGGGACGGGAAGGGGCGGGAGCGCCGCGGATTACGCACGCCCCCGTTTGTTTTTCGTTATCTGTAAATTATACGCCTGCAATGCTCGCATATCGTGAACGAATGGTCCTTTATCCTGTCCAGAGTCAACGTCGCAAGCTCTACGTTGCAGCCTCCGCATCGTCCGTCCTGTCGGAGCTGAACGATGGGATGAGATACCCCGTCCGCCGACAACTTCCTGTAATGCTCGAGAATCTGTCCGCCGCCCGAGGATTCTATCTTCCCCGCAATCACTTCCATAAGCTTCGTTCGGCTTTCGATTTGCGCGGAATATTTCTCCTTGATATCGTCGTACTTCTCTTTGTTCTCCCTGAACTGCTCCTTATACTGCGGAACCTTTTCTCCGAGGTCGTTGAAGGAGGCTATATGCGTTTCGATTTCGGATATAATCGAAGCTATCTCCTTCTCCTGAGCGTCGAGCGTTCTCGAGAGCTGGTCGGTCTTTTTCGTAAGATAGTTAAGCTCTTCTTCGTCTTCGGATTTGTCTATGCTGTTCTCGTACTCGCTTATAAGATTTACGTTTTCGTCCACGTCCGCACCGAGTTTTTCGAGCTTTGCGTTAAGCTCGGCTACTCTCGCGCTCATTGCGGCAAGCGATTCCTCCGCGTTCTTCAGAAACCTCTTCGCGTGATAGAGCTTCCTGAATTCCTCGGTGGAATTTATCTTGTTTTTTATTGCCTTTAATTCGTTATCCACTTTCTGATAATCGAAAAGCTGCCTGATAACGTCGTTTTTACCCTGATATGTCATAGTTCTGACTCCTTTATCTGAACTGTCCCGAAAGCAGGGCTTCTATCCTTTCCTTCAGCCCGCGGACGGACTCCACTTCCTTCACGGAAAGTACTTCGTCCGCCTTCCCGAGCCGAAAACGAAGATACCTCATAAAATCCTCCGACGGATTACGGACGTTGTCCCGCCCGAATTCCGCCTCGATTACGGTAAATTCGTCAAACCCTCTTTCGAGCCGCATTATTTCGTAATATTTATCTCCTCCGTAAAACGTGAAATCCGCCGTGAATCTGTACCGCTCCTTCAGCTTTTCCCGAAGAAGCGTCGCGTCGTGCATAGGCTGAAGCACGAGAAACTCCGGCAGAGTCTTTGCGTTCCCGATTATGCTCAGGATCTCGCCTCCGCCCATTCCCGCTATTACCGCGGCGTCGCAGCGCAGATCACCCAAGCCGTCCCGAACGAAAAACTCCGCTCTGTCCGTGAGTCCGTATTCTTCGGCAAGATTCCTCGCCTTTCTCAAAGACGGCGCGGATACGTCGCAGAAAAGAACCTTTTCCGCCCTCCCGCGCAGAAGCAAGGCCGCTCCGACCTTTCCGTGATCGCAGCCCACGTCGGCTACGACTTCGGTCTCGGGAACGAGCCCGACTATCCGCTCCATTCTTTCGGTGAGTTTTATCATAAATCCTCCGCTTCCTTCCGGAAAAGCCCGGCAAAAAGCTTTCTCTCGGGAATGACCGGCAGAAAGCTCCGCGGCTCCCGAATCCGGAAACTACGCGCGACCGCGCCCCGCGAAACCTACCTGCGAATCCGAAATTATGTCCGCAGAATCAACTCCGCTTAATTCGGGATTATGCCCGCAGAATCCGTGAGATTAACCCGCGGAAAGCTCCGCGGACTAATCGTGTCTTGGCTGAGATACGCCGAGAGAGTAATCGATGAAAAGCCCCGCGTCGAGGAAGGGTATTCCGTTTTCGTCGTAAATTATTCCGAGAGAGTGTTTAAGCGCGATATCGAAAAGTCTGTCCTTGTCTATGCAGGTCAGATTGGGAATGGTCGCCGCGAATCGCTTTCCTTCCTCGTGAATACTCGCGTTCGTAGCCATAACTCCCTTAGCCGCTCTCGCTCCCTGCATTACTCCCGCAAATTCGCGCAGCTCCTTTACCGTTACGCTGGTGTTGAGCCTCTGACGCGTTTTCGCCTGAATGAGTATCTTTTCGCGGAAACCGAGCGGATCGATAACCTCTACGATTCCGTCGATTCCGTTGTCGTTGGGCCCCGCCGTAAGCTCGTCGCTCACTACCGATTTCCCGAAAAGAACCTTGACCGCTTTAAGCGCGAGAATCTCCATAAACACGCTGCCGTTGATGTTTATGGCTTTCATATAAGCCATCTTGAGCTTGTTTTCGTACTTTGCCCGTCTGAGCCTTCCCGCTACCGCCTCGAGATATACCTTTTCCGTGTCGATGAAATGCGCTCCTATCGGAGTCGCCGGATACTTCTCGCTCTGCTTGACGAAATATCTTCCGTTCCTGCGGAAAACCTCGCCCATATCTTCGAGCTGACGGAGAGCGGTCCCGACGAAGGCTCTTTTCTTTGCGTCGCGCTTGGCGGAATTATCCGAGGAATCGGGAGCCTTGCGGTTGTTTTCGCCCGCGATTTCGTTGAGAATTCCGGCTCTCGTTCTGGGTTGTCCGTCGGAAAGAAGCGTAAGAATCCGAGTCTTGTAATTTATGCTCTGCTGAGTTTCCTGAACGGTGTTGACGAGCCGAAGTTCCGTTCCTTCGTACTCTATGAGCCGCTGCTCGAGAAGCTCGTTGATTACCGAGCCCGTGAGCGACTTATAACGAGTCGCAAGGGATGTGCTGCTCCTTTCGGAAAGCTGCATTTCGGAAAGTCCGTAATGCTTCATCGCCTCGTCGATAAGGTCCTTCCGAGTCCGTTTTTCGCGCGTTTCGAAGAGCGACACGATGACGTCGTTGACCATTTTCTTGTTGACGCTGACCTGAGCGGGATTGACGGGCGCGAAGTGCTTTTCCTCGGCGACGGCGACGAATTCCGGCTGCGCGGCGGGCTTTCTGCGGGCTTTTATCGTTCCTCCGAAGGCAATCGTGTCCACGTTGTGGCGGCTCTTGCTCCAGAGATTGCGGCGTTCGATTTCGTAAACCGCGTAAGTTCTATGCACGTCAAGAGCGTCGTCGGCTTGTTTTTTCTCCCCGACGGGCTTTTCGGAATTCTCGACTTTCGTTGAATCAACCGGCAAGTTCGTATCGCGAACGTCGGAGTTCGTTGAACGAGCGTCGGATTCCGCGCCGACAACCTGAGGTTTCTCGGAGTCGGATTCGGGCTTCGGATTTTCGGATTTAGCCTTGGATTTCCGCGATTTTCTCTGCCTGTTTGAAGGCTTTTTATTCTCCTCGGCGGGCTTTTCCGCGTTCTCGGATTTAATTTCGGGACTGTTTTTTCCCGATTTTTCCTGCGTTCCAGCCTCGGGTTTTTCGATTTTTTCGGGTTGCTCCGACTTAATCTCGGATTTTTCCGAAGCAATCTCGACTTTGTTTTGTGATTTTTTATTTTTGGTTACCCTTTTGGACTGTTTTTCCTTCTTTTCGGGCTTCTCTGATTTACTTTCGGAAAGCGGCTCGGCGGATTTTTCGGGCTCGGGCTGCAAAGCGATTTGCGACGGCTCGGCCTCGTCAATCTTCGACTTTGCGGCATCAACCTCGGAATTCGTTAAACGAGCGTCGGAGTTCGTGCCGCCAACTTGCGATTTCGCGAAATCCGTCTCCTTTTTCGCGCCGTCGGCCGAATTTTTCTCGTCCGCGGGTTTTTGGGGCGTTTCAGGCTCGGAAATCGCAGGTGAAAGCTCGTTTTTTGCGCCCTCGTCGGCTTTCGGGGCCTTGTTTTTGCTGCCCGTCGGACGACCGCGCCGCTTTTTCTCCGTCTTAATCGCGGACTTTTCGTCGAAATTTTCGGTTTTCACAACCGTTTTTTCGGATTTTTCGTCCGCGTTTTTCGCCTTTTCCTCGACAATTTCGACTTTTTCGGGCTTAATTTCCGATTTTTTTGCTTTTTTGTCCGTTTTTTTCGCGATAATTTCGGATTTTTCCGATTTTACCTCAACTCTTTCGGAATTTTCGGATTTTCCTAATTCAGCCTCGGGTTTTTCGATTTTTTCGGGTTGCTCCGATTTAATCTCGGATTTTTCCGAAGCAATCTCGACTTTGTTTTGTGATTTTTTATTTTTGGTTGATTTTTTGGACTGTTTCTCTTTCTTTTCGGGCGCGATTTCCTGCGTTTCGGCTACCTTTTTTTCGGATTTCTTTTCAACAGTCTGCTTTTTTGGCTGTTTTTCGGCCTGTTTTTCAACCGATTTCGTCGGATTTTCAACGATTTTCGGCTGATTTTCGGGCGATTCCGCCGTTTTTTCCGACTTAATTTCGACTTTTTGCGCCGTTTTTGCCCTCCGATTGCCCTTCGAAACCTTGGTTTCCGACTTCTCCGCAGCCGATTTTTCCTTCTCGGGTTCGGCTTTTTTCGCCTCGACTGCGGGCTTTTTTGCCTTAGTTACTGCCTTTTCGCCAACCTCGCGACTTTTCGCACCGACTTCACCGCTCTTTTCGGCTTTCGGCTTCCTGCCTCGCTTCCCGCGCGCGCTTTCGCCCGCTCCAACCTCGCTTTCCTTCGTTGCTGCAGTGTTTTCTCCGTCTATATTCATATTATGTCCTGCCGTAATTTTAATTTGGTTCTGTTTTTTGTTTATTTTTTTATAACCTCTGCTCTCTCTCGTCCCCCAGGTCCTTAGCCTGCGCGGGGCGGGCGGGCCGAATAAAGTTTCCGCCGACGCGAAAGTATATCGGGGAGCGCAGGCGTCCGCGAAAAGCTAAACCCGCCGAACGTCGGTTGCTCTGCGCTGCGTGAAGGCGTCTATATCCACCGGTCCCGAAAGATTCACGACTTTGCACGCGGGAATCGCAAGTCTGTCGATAACCGCCATCGGTTTGCTGATTTCGCCGACTCTGTCGGGCGTATGCGCGTCCGAATTCACGATAAAGGTTACGCCTACGTTCAGAAGTTCGTTGACTTCGTCGTCGGTCATCGCCACGCCCTTTCCGTTGAGTTCGATAAGCACGCCGTAATCCCTCGCCGCCTTTCCGACTTCCCTGACGTCGGTTTTTACGCCGAGATTCAGATGACTTATTATATCTACCTTGCCCGATTCTATGGCTTTGACGTAAGCTCTGGTATAGCGGTCGTCCGCGGGAGCCTTAAAAGCGTCCCTGAGCATACTTCCGAGGTTATAAGAGAAGAAATTCCCTAAATTCGTGGGCGCGGAAGCCTTATGATAACCTACTATAACGTAATCGAAAAGTCGGGCTTCCTCCCGCGTAAGGTCCACGTTTCCGTCGAAATCGAGAAGGTTCGCTTCTATGCCGAGATAAACCTTCGTCGGCTTGCCCTTTGCGTTAAGGCGTTCGATTTCCTGCCGCATAACGGCGATATTCTTCTTTTTCATTCCGAACATCAGATGTCCGAGTCCGTGGTCGGATATTCCGAGCTGAGAGAGTCCGATTTTTACCGCCTGATTGTAGTTTTCCTCGATTGTTCCTTTGCCGTGAGAAAACACGGTATGAGTATGAAGATCAGAAAAAAGCATTATTCACTCCGATACCGGCGAGCCGAAGATTCCCCTTTGGTTAAGGCGGAAAGCTCCGTCGCCTACGTAATTTATTTCCGTTCTCAACTCCCTTCCGAAGGCTTCGTATACTCTCCTGCGGAGAATTCCGATAAGCTCGAGGACATCCGAAGCCGAAGCGTCCGAGCGATTCGCGATAAAGCCGGCGTGACGCGGATGAACGTAAGCTCCGCCGACGCGCAGACCTTTAAGCCCGAGGTCGTCAATGGCTTTCGCCGGAGAAAAATCTCCGTCGCGAAGAAAAACGCTGCCGGCGGTTTTGCAGCCACGCGGCTGGGTTTCGGCTCTTTTTCGGGCGACGTAATCGGCAAATCCCGCGTCGAAACTCCCGACTCCCTCGAAAAAAACCCGGGTTACGAGAAATCTTCCGCCCGAAAGCGCGGTCCTCCGATACTGCGGCGCGAGAGCTTCCCCGTCGAAAAAAATCTCCGACGCGCGTACAGCCTCGCGGATGTCACTCTCCGGAAGAATCGGCGCGGTCGGATTTTTCTCCGTCGCAAGTTCGTTTTCGGGAAGGAAATTTTCGGCCTCGTTTCCTCGGAGTTCCCGCGGAGAAGGAGTGTTTTCGACCGCCGAAAAGTCGGTTTCCCCGAAAAATCCGTCGGTTCCGCAAAATCGGGGTTTACCGAAAAATTCCGCAAGTTTTTTCAGGTCGAGAGCCTGCACGATTTTCGCTCTTTTCGCAATTTCGCCACCGAAACAACCCGCGTTGCCCACGACCGAAGCACCAACCGCACCCGGAATCGAACGTAAAAACTCGAAACCGCCGAGATTGTTATCCCTCGAAAAACGAAAAATTTCGCCGAGATAAGTCCCCGCGGCTGCCCAAAAACCGCCTCGACAGGGCAAAATCCCGCGCAAAACGCCGCCCGCACGAATAACTATGCCCGAAAAACCGGCGTCCGAAACCAAAACGTTCGAGCCGCCGCCCAGAACGAGGACGGGAACGTCGGATTTCGCCGCAAACGCGACAACCTCTGCAAGCCGCGCAACCGACTCGGGATATACCGCCAGAGCCGCCCTTCCGCCCACGCCAAACGTCGTCATTTTGGAAATTTCGGCGTCCTTACGAGCCGAAAATTCACGAAAAAAGCCCGAAAAATCCATCGAAAACACGGAAAAATCCTTCAAAAGCCCTCCGAAAACCCAAAAAATGTGATTTTGCGCCGCCGAAGCGGAAGCTCCCGATATATTTTACACTATATCGCCCCGATAAGCAAGCGTTTTTTCGGACTTTTTGCCCGCTCGTCAGATTCCCCGAAATCACCGCAAAATCATCACTTTATCGCTAAAAACCGACAACTTTCTGCTTTTTTAGCTTAATAAAACGCGATTTACCCGAGAATTACAAATTCTTTTCACTCAAACTCGGATTGACTTCACCGAAATTCGGTTTAATTCACATATTACTCTTATTAAATAATATTGTTTCTTATTAATTTCATATAAATTTCACATAAATCTTGAAATTCTTGGGAATTATCTCCTCAAAAATCAAAAATCAGAGCGATTTTGAGCCTTTTCCCGACAAAACCGGAGAATTAACCGTTCTGATAAGTTCGGTTTTTTCTTTTTCGTCGGCCAAAGTCTGCTCATAAAGCTCCCAAAGAAGCGTCGGAAAATCCTCTTCAAAAAGATAGTTCGCAAGTGAACCCGGAACGGCATTTATTTCGTTAAGATAAGGCTTCCCGTCGGACACAAACCAGTCCGCACGCACCGGACCGCGCCCCGAAAGAAGGTCGTAAATCGTTTTTGAATAGTCCTGGATCTCCTCGACGCACTCGCCCTCCCACGGAAAAATCCGATTGGTCCCCTTTTTTCCGAACATCATATATTTATCGGAAAAATCAAGGATTTCTCCTTTAGTTAAAGGCTTTTCGAGCTGCGTTGCAACGGTTTTTCCTTTAATTTTCGCAACGGCGCAATTAACTTCAATGAGATTTTTCAGCTTCGGTTCAATCATCGCGCCCGTATCCAAACAAAAAACAGTCTCCAAAGCCTCTACCAATTCCTGCCTCGAATGGACACACGAAACGCCGATGCTGCTTCCTAACGAACAAGGCTTCACAATCATCGGATAACAGAATTTTTCCGCTTCTAAAATTATTTTTAGTTTGTAAGATTCGATTTCCGCATCGTGAAAATCCACGTTCTTTTTGCAATTGCATTTTGATTTTTTACAAGCTTCCATTGAATTGCCACATTTGTATCTTTTTATTTCACTAAAATTCGCATTATAATCACTTTCTTTCATATTGTGCAAATTTATGGACGCATTTTTTACATAATCTATTTCATTTTCATTAGAATTCTCTGCCGCTAAATCTGAATTTAAAGCACAGGAACAATTTGAACTAAAATCGGCATTTCTTGATTCATCACAGGTGTTTTCGCTATCTGTACAATTAATATTCGCGTTTTCAACTCTTTTATAACATTGTTCAATATTGGTTTTATCCTTAATCCAATCACATTTATCAACAAAAACATGCGGAAGCACCGGAATTTTCGCCGATAACGCCAACTTTTTCAAGAGACTTTTGTCTATCGCAATCGAATGAAGCGCAACGCCGCCGTTTATACAGGGGATTCCGCACATACACAAAAGCCCCGCCGCACCACCGCCTTCGCCACTACCTCCGTGAAAGCAAATTACCCCGATATCTGGCTTAAAAATCGGCTTATAACCCTGAAAATTCTTAATTGATATCACACCATCAGCAAATATTGAACATTTTTTAAACTTATCAAATTCACCTTTTTCGCCAAAATTTAACGGTTCAGAGGACGACGGGGCAATCCTCCAAAGGCCGGATTTATCAACAAAAATCCTCAACACATCAAAATTTTTGCTCATTGCCGCAGCCGTCATAAGGCCGGTCACGACCGAAACGTCATGCTCAACCGACACCCCGCCAAAAAAAACAACCGCTTTCGGACGATTTTCTGTCCTGCTTTTCACAGATTTTTTCATAAAAGACCTCCGTTTGTGAAAATCGTTATTATATCTGTCGTTTATAACGATTTTGAATTTTATTCTATAATATGAATTTTTATTTGTAAACTCAATGAAATTCTTTGTAAAAAATTTTTAATATATTCAAATATTTGTTCTATAAACAATCGTCCGGAACATCGTTAAGAAACAACAACACATCGCCATGCGAAAAATAAGGCGCAAGCATCTTTACGGCATTTTCGGGCGTACTTGCGCGGAAAATACTCTCTTTGTGAAAACTTTCGGAAAGAAGGCCTTTTTCTATCGCATCGGCGTTAGGCCCGACAATGCACACCCAATCGCAAACTTTTGCAAGTTGTGTTCCTATTTCAAAATTAAGTCGGACTTGCAAATTACCACCCTCAACAATGCCAGGCGTTATGCACATTTTTTTGCCAAAAAACGAATCCAACAAAGTAATCGACGACTTCGCGCTTTCCGTAGAACAATTATAACTATCATCTATAATAAATATATTGCCATTGAATTTCACTTCAGCGCGATGAGCAACCGACTTAATCGTCGAGGCTGCGCGGACTATTTCTTCGGGCATCAAGCCCAAAGAGTAGGCAGCCCCGGCAGCCACACAAAGCGAATCAATCTCCGATTCCGCAAAAAGATGACACTTCCCCTCAAGAAATAGATTGCCAAAATTAAATAAGAAATTTTGACCATTTGTTATACGCAAAATATCCGATTCAAAAGAAGATTTACAACTGCTGCAAACCAATCGTATATCAATAAATCCGCCCTTTCCGCAGGCAAGTCCATCACACTCTCTGAATTTAACTTCATTTTTTAGCAACTCGCAATTATTGCTGTAAATAAAGCGTTTTTTTATATTGTAATATAATCCGTCCCTTGAACAATCAGCTTTTTTAAGAAAATTGCAAGTCATTTTTGACTTTAAATCTTGATTTAATGGGGCAGTCTTACCAACCTTTTTCACTCGCGGTTTTCTTTTTTTAATGCAAGATTTTTCCAATTTATTCTTGTAATTTAATTTGTTAAATTTTTTATTTATGTAATTTACGAGTTCAAATTTTGTTGAAATTATCTTGTTTAATGTGCCGAAAGTCTGAATATGTTGTGGGGCGATACCAACAATTACCCCTAAATCAGGCTCAATCATCTCACAAATCTCCAAAATATCGCCTTTTTGGCGCGCTCCGGCCTCTGCAATAAAAATTTCAGTCTCGTCAGATAGACTATTATTGACCGTTAAGGCGATTCCGAGGGGCGTATTATAACTCTCGGGAGTCGCAAGAACCTTATATTTTTCAGACAAAAGCGTTTTTAGATAATTTTTAACACTTGTTTTACCATAGCTTCCCGTAATTATCACTTTAATTGCACGACTATTTCTTATTTTTTTAACTGCCTGATTGATGAATTTTCGATTAATCAACATTTCAATCGGCCGATTTACCCACAATCCGACGACCGGAACCAAATAACAAAGCAGACCTCCGAGTGGCAGCCAAATTATTGAAAGTAAAATTAAAATAATATAGTTCGTCACATATTGCCGTAATATTCTGTTGGTTTTCCTATATAACGTTCTTTTTTTTACAGTTCGAAGCCACACGACGTATGCTAAATTCACGGTAACAAACGCAATCGCCGCAATTTTTCCGAACAAAACGAACGCCGCGGCAAACATTAAATTTAATATTAAACACGAAATAAATTCATTTGTTTTCTCAATTCTTGCGTACCCTCTCTCGGGCCGATATGACAGCGATTGGAGAACGCGCATCGCCGGCAACGCCGCCGCTAACCAAAACGCGGAATACACCGCGGCAAAGAGAATTTCCATTTTCATCTCACACCTCGCCATATTATATGCGATTCGACCGCAAAATGTTACCGCAAAATCGCTTTTAACGCGTGAATTTTTATTCCAATTATTTATATTATATAAATTTTAAGATTGAGGCGCGAATGTATAATTATTCAAAAAACTATTTTAAAAACCGTAAAAATCTGCAACGAAATTTTATTTATATCAAAAAACATAAAAAATTCCGCCGTTTTTTGAATGAAGCCGCCTTTTCAATTGACGAAAAACGCAAAAAGATATATACTATGCCGCGTAAAAAAACAAAAAAGGAGTGATTTTTATGGACCGAACAATTCGCGCGCCGGAAAGCAAAACCCGCATTTTATGGGAACTTTTCGCGACTTTTTTCAAAATCGGACTCTTTACGTTCGGCGGCGGGTACGCGATGATCAGCATTATCCAACGTGAAACTGTTGAGAAACATAAGTGGGTAACAGATGAAGATATTATGGACATGATCGTCATCGCGGAAAGCACGCCGGGCGTAATCGCCGTAAATTCCGCAACATTCGTCGGCTACAAAGTCGCGGGAGTGCGGGGCGGAATCCTTGCGACTTTCGGCGTTGTTTTACCAAGTTTTCTCATAATTATCTTAATTTCATTATTTTATAATCAAGTTAAAGACAACAAATTCGTGGCTGCCGCCTTTCGCGGAATTCGCTGCGCGGTAGCGATTCTCATCGTGAGCGCGGTTAAAAAACTGGCGAAGCAAGTGGACTTCAAATGGTACAATATTGCCGCAATCATCGCCGTTTTCGCGATTTCTTCGCTGACGGATTTCGACGTGATTTACCTCATTCTTATCGGCGGAGCGGTGGGAATTGCCGCGTCACTTATCGTTTCGACAAAAGAAAAAAAGACCGCTTCGGTCGCGGATTCTTCCGATGAAACCAAGATTGACTCGGAATATTTGAACGGAAGCGTGAATAATGATGATAATTCAGTAAAATCGGAGAATATTTCGTTAAATTATGATGAAGATTCGGAGAATAATTCAGCCGAATCCAAAAACGAAAGTTCAGATTTATCGGAAAAATCGATATTCAAAAAATCTAAAAAATCGGTGGCTTCATCGGAAGTCAATATTGACTCTTCAGAGAATAAAACCAATTGTGTGAATGATAATGAAGATTCTGCAAAATCGGAAAACGTTTGTTTAGGTTTAAATGAAAATTGCACGAAAGAAAAGAAACAAAACGATGAAATTCGCAAAAAAGGAGGCAAAAAATGATATATCTTGAGCTTTTTTGGACGTATTTTAAAATCGGACTTTTCACAATCGGCGGGGGATACGCGATGCTTCCGATGATACGCGCGGAAGTAGTCGGAAGTTACGGCTGGATCACCGAGCAGGGGCTTATCGATTTCATCGCGATCGCCGAAAGCACGCCCGGGCCTTTTGCGGTAAATCTCGCGACTTTCGTCGGCTTCGAAACTGCCTCGGCAGCCTATAACGGCAGCGTTTTTATGGGAATTCTCGGCAGCGCTGCGGCGACCTTCGCGGTCGTTCTCCCGAGCCTCGTCATCATCATAATCGTCTCGATTATTTTCGAAAAATTCATAAAAAGCAAGGTCGTAAAAGGCTTTTTCAGCGGAGTAAAACCCGTGGTCGTAGGTCTCGTCGCGAGTTCGGCGTTCACGATTCTTCTGGGAACGCTTTTCCCGAAATTTTCTTTATCAGAACTTAATTTCGACTCTTTTTTGTCACCCGATATTCCTTGTCTGATTCTCACGGCGGTTATGTTTACGCTTTCGAGCCTTAAATTCAAGCCCCGCGCGAACTCTTCCGCAGACTCTTCCGCAACGGCGGTTAAGCCGAAAACCATTCATCCGATTCTTCTTATCGCCATCGCAGCGGCGGCGGGCATCGTTCTTTTCGGATTTTTGGAGCTGTAAAGGGCTTCCAATCGGCGGCGAAAACAACCCGACCACAAAAAAAGCGACTCTTTCTCTCGAAAGAATCGCCTTTTTTATGCCTTTAAACGGGCGTTTTTGCGTGAATCAGGTCAATTCGAACATTCCCATATAGAGCTGATAGTACCTTCCGTGCTGACGGATAAGCTCGGCGTGGTCGCCTCTTTCGATGACTTCGCCGTGTTCGAGAACCATAATCGCGTTGGAATTCTTGACGGTCGAAAGCCTGTGCGCGATGACGAATACCGTGCGGTTTTCCATCAGTCTGTCCATAGCCTTTTCGATATGAAGCTCGGTTCGGGTATCGATGGAACTCGTCGCTTCGTCGAGAATCAGAACGGGCGGGTCCGCAACGGCCGCTCTCGCAATCGCAAGGAGCTGTCTCTGTCCCTGAGAAAGATTGCTTCCGTCGGCGGTCAGAACCGTGTTGTAACCGTCGGGAAGAAGCTCTATGAAGGTGTCCGCGTAAGCGATTTTAGCCGCGCGTATAACCTCCTCGTCGGTCGCGTTTTCGTTTCCGTAACGGATATTCTCCATAACCGTACCCGTGAAGAGGTGCGTGTCCTGCAAAACCATCGCGAGCGACCTTCTGAGGTCGGCTTTCTTTATGTCGCGGACGTCTATTCCGTCGTAGATTATCCTTCCTTCGTTGACGTCGTAAAACCTGTTGATAAGATTCGTTATCGTGGTCTTGCCCGCGCCGGTACTTCCCACGAAGGCTATCTTCTGTCCGGGCTTGGCGTAAAGACTGAGGTTTTTAAGGACGATTTTTTCCGGCTCGTAACCGAAAGTAACGTTCTCGAATCTCACGTCGCCGCGAAGACGAACGAGCGTTCCGTCGGGCTTTTTCCACGCCCAGACGTGCGTCCTTTCGGGAGTTTCGACGAGCGTTCCGTTATTTTCCTCGGCGTTGACGAGAGCAACCTTTCCTTCGTCGGTTTCGACGGGTTCGTCCATAAGATTAAAGACTCTTTCCGCGCCGGCGAGAGCCGTCATAATATTCACGAACAGCTGCGAGAGGTTTGTTATGGGCATAGAGAACTGACGGGTGAGCTGAAGGAAGCTTCCGAGTCTTCCGACGGTTATCGAGAAGAAGCCCGTTCCGCCCGCCGAAAGCATAACGCAGCCTACCATAGCCGTAAGCGCGTAGTGAATATAGCTCAGATTTCCCATAACGGGCATAAGCGTATTGGAATACTTGTGCGCCTTCGTAGCCGCCTCCTGAAGGTCGCGATTGAGTCCGTCGAAGAGTTCGACAGCCTGTTTTTCGTGATTGAACACCTTGACGACCTTCTGTCCGCCTACGTATTCCTCGATGTTTCCGTTCATTTTGCCGAGCGCGATCTGCTGCTCCTTGAAATACGCTCCCGATTTCGTTCCCATAACCTTGACCGTTATTATCATCACGAAGAACATAACGACGACGAGTATCGTAAGAGCGGGGGAGTTGATTATCATCGAAACGAATACGCCGACTATGGAAACCACGGAGGCGACCGTCTGCGGAATAACCTGAGAAAGCAGCTCTCTCATAGTGTCTATATCGTTGGTATAGCGGCTCATAAGCTCGCCGTGAGTATGCGTGTCGTAATACTTTATCGGGAGCTTCTGCATATGCTCGAAAAGGTCGTTCCGGATATTCTCGAGTACGCCCGTACTTATGGTTACCATAAGTCTGTTATAAGCGTAAGTGGACATCGCTCCGAACATATAAGTCGCGCCCATCACGAGAAGTCCGCCGAGAAGCGCGGTAAAGTCGGGATTTTCTCCGCCGGCTTTCACGTACTCTACGAGAGGGGTTATATAGTTGTCGATAAGTTTCGCGATGAAATTCGCGCCTAAAACGTTTGCGAGCGCGCTCAGGATTATACAGACGAAAACGACTACGAGTCTGAATTTATACGGTCCGAGATAAGAGAATATTCTTCCTATCGTGGCTTTAACGTTCTTGGGCTTTCTCTTGTTGGCGATAGCGTTGCCGAGTCCGCCGCCGCGTCCTGCAGGGGGATTTCCTTTACTCATTTTCTTCACCTCCGCTTGTCTGGGAGTAATAAACTTCCCTGTAAATCGAATTGGAGCGGAGCAGCTCTTCGTGATTTCCGACGGCGTCGATTCTTCCGTCGTCGTCCATAACGATTATCTTATCCGCGTCCATAACGGAATTGACTCGCTGCGCGATGACTATGACCGTAGTTCCTGCCGCAAATTCCTTGAGCCCGTTTCTTATGCGCTTATCCGTAGCGGTATCGACCGCGCTCGTGGAGTCGTCGAAAATAAGTATCTTGGGCTTCTTGAGAAGGGCGCGCGCTATACAGAGCCTTTGCTTCTGTCCGCCCGAAACGTTGACGCCGCCCTGTCCCATTTCCGTGTCGTAACCCCGCGGGAAGCTCATAACGAATTCGTCCGCCTGAGCCGCCTTCGCAGCCGCGCGGATTTCTTCCATAGAGGCGTTTTCGTTGCCCCAACGGAGGTTGTCGGCTATCGTACCGGTGAAGAGAAGGTTGCTCTGAAGCACCATCGAAACGTCTTCGCGGAGGTTGTAGAGGTTATATTCCCTGACGTTTCTTCCGCCGACGTAAACATTGCCTTTGGTTGCGTCGTAAAGTCTCGGAATAAGCTGGACGAGAGAGGTTTTTCCGCTTCCCGTACCGCCGAGGATTCCGACCGTTTCGCCGCTCTTTATGTCGAGATTTATATCTTTAATCGCGTATTTGTCCGTTCCTCTTATATAAGTGAAGCTGACGTTTTCGAATCTTACCGAGCCGTCCGCGGGCCTCGAATCCTTATCCGTACCTTCGTCGGAAATGTCCGGAACTTCGTCGAGAACCTCTCTTATTCTCGAAATCGAAGCTCTCGAAAGAACGAGGTTTACCATTATCATCGAAATCATCATAAGAGAGTAGAGAATCTGACTTACGTAGGAGATGAACGAAAGCAATTCGCCGTCGCCCATCTGTCCGAAAACGATTTTCTGTCCGCCGAAGAAGTAAACCGCCATAAGCGTCGCGTACATCGTGAACTGCATTATCGGAGCGTTCCAGATGATAATCTTTTCGGCTTTTCTCGAGGTTTCGCAGAGGTCGTTCGCAGCCTTTCTGAAGGCATCGGTTTCGTGGTCCTCCTTGACGAAAGCCTTGACTACGCGGATAGCCGTAAGGTTTTCCTGAACTCTGAGGTTGAAGGCGTCGTAACGCTCGAACATCTTCCTGAAAGCTCCGAAAGCCTTCGTTCCGATGATTCCTATGCTCACGCCGAGGAAGGGAATAGCCACGCAGAGAATGAGAGCAAGCTCCCAATCTATGGAAAACGCCGTTATCGCCGCTATAATAAGCATAATCGGCGCTCTGAAAGCAACCCTTATAAGCATCTGAAAAGCCTGCTGAGTGTTGGTTACGTCGGTAGTGGTCCTCGTTATAAGGCTTGCGGAGGAGAATTTATCGACGTTATGGAAGGAGAATTCCTGAACCTTCCTGAAAAGCGCGCTCCTGAGATTTGCCGCAAAGCCGTTGGAGGCTTCCGCGCAGTTAAGTCCCGAAGCCACGCCCATAAACAGCGATAAAGCCGCCATAAAAATCATCATTCCGCCCATAAACCACACGAAACCCGAAGTCTGCGGATAAATCCCGAGAGATTCCGTTATCGATTTCCATAGCTGAGGAATGAAGTGGTCGGGGAACTCCTTGCCGCTGACGCCCACGTCCACGAGAATGGACATCATAAGCGGTATGGATATTTCGAGAATTACCTCGAAAATAACGAAAACCGCCGACAACACCGTCTGCCGTCTGTAACCCTTGGTATAGGGAAATAATTTTTTTATCATATTTTCTTTTTTCCTCTTGGAATAATTTGAAATTGAATATTGTCTTGTCTTTTTACTTGAATCGCACTTGTCCTTTTGCCTCCGGATTATCCGAACGAATTTCAGCCGCTCGTTAAACGAACTCTCTGTTTCATTGGACTAAACTCGCAGCTCGTCGAACGAAGTCTGCATTTCGCAAGAACCTTTGCTCGCGGACGGAATCCCGTTCCCGCAAAATCCGCGGCGGAACGAATCGCCTTACTTCTCGAGAATGCGTCTTATGCTGACCGCGCTGCGGTAAAGCTCGTCAAGCTCTTCGTCCGAAATATCGCCGAGATGCCCGAGAGCCGTTTCAAGCACCCTGTCGTGCTCCTCCATAATATACGCAAGCCCTTTCTCCGTAAGTCTCGCAATTACGCTCCTGCGGCATTTTTCGTCCTGAAAACGCTCTATGAAACCGATTTCCGTCAGCCCGTCGGCAAGCGACGTCAATTGCTGCGCCGAAACGTTGCATTTATCCGCAAGAGCGGACATTCTCATTTCGCCGTTTCTCTGAAGCTCCACGAGTATGAAAAACTGTCCGCGATTAACGAGACGCTCCTCCCTCGGAAGCTGAACGGCGGAGAAAAACTTCTTTCCTATTATGGGATTAAGCGACAAGAGCTCGTCTACTGCCATCTTCCTCTTGTCTTCCATTTTCCGACCTCCTTTCTTACTTTATACCTCGGCAGACCCTTCCCGCGCGGGTATCGGTCGTTATTATAACCTACATTTCTCTCTTTGTCAAACGTTTCATAAAGTTAAATTTTAATTTTTTTAAATATTTTGTTTTCCGATTAAGCAAGCGGCTGCTATTAACGAAAAAAACAAACCCGAAACCGATATGATTTCGGGCTTGTCGCCTCGCGCGTATTTACGAAGTCTTAACCTTTGCTTTCGTTGCTGTAATTTTCCGCGGATTAAAAACTCTCGTTTATCGATGCGCGCTCTTCTGCGGATTGCGGACGGAATTATCAATATCTGACGATAATAAGAACGTAAGTCGCTCCGTCTACGAGAGGAAGAGAGGAAGCTCCGACGAGAGTCGAATCGCATTCCGCGCCGTTCATACAAACGTAATGAAGATTATACTGCGACGAAGGGTCGGTATAAATCGCGTCGCTGCCTTCGACCGTCCTGAAGCTTGCGAGAACGGAAACGAAGGAATTTGCGGGCATTTCCCAACCGCGGATGGAAGTTATGTACATTCCGTACGCACTGTCTTCGTATTCGATTCCGAGTTCGTTCTGCTTTTCGACGAGAAGGTCCGCGAGGTTGTCGCCCGTAGTGACCGCCGTGCATTCGACCGCGCTTCCGTCGGCGTCGACGAGGTAAATCGTAACGCGTTTGCTGTCTTTTTTGTCGCCGCAGCCGCAAAGCACCAAAGAAGTCAGTATCGCAAGCACGAGCAGCAATACTATGAGTTTCTTCTGCATTGTCTTTTTCATAGTTTTATATTCTCCTTTTTTATAGTCGATTTTTCCCCGCTTTCTTTCGGAGAAAGCTTGGCAAAGAACTTCATTGGCTTCGCCCGACCATAGAAATTCGCTCTTTGTAAAAACAGACTCGTCTATACTTCATCGAGCGGACGCCCCCAATGAGTCCGATGTCCCGCCGAGCGGTCTGTTAATTCGGATTTTCAGAATCTCTCGGACGTAGCGAAGCCAATGGGTCCAGCGTCACGCTGGTTTCTCGAAAGAAAGTGGAAGCGTCACGCTGGTTTCTCGAAAGAAAGTGGAGGAGTTATACGTTAAATCGGAAAAGAACGACGTCGCCGTCTTTAATCACGTAATCCTTGCCTTCCGAGCGGACCTTTCCTTTTTCCTTTGCGTTGAGGTAATTTCCGCATTCGAGAAGGGTTTCGTACGGGACGATTTCCGCGCGGATAAATCCTTTTTCGAAGTCGCTGTGAATCTTTCCGGCTGCCTGCGGAGCCTTCGTTCCTTCCTTAATCGTCCAGGCGCGGGTTTCCTTTTCGCCGGCGGTGAGGTAGGATATGAGTCCGAGGAGCGCGTAGCACTTCTTGACGAGTCGGTTAAGTCCGCTTTCTTCGAGTCCCAATTCGTGAAGGAACATATCCCTTTCTTCGTCGCCGAGCTCGGAAAGCTCTTCTTCGACCTTCGCCGAAACCACGAGAACCTCGGTATTCTCTTCTTTCGCCCTATCCATAACGGCTTTAAGCAGCGGAACTTCTTCGTAAGGCTTGCCGAGATCCGTTTCGGCTATGTTCGCCGCGTAAAGCATAGGCTTCGCCGTAAGAAGCATAAGCCTGTCAACGTATTCCCTTTGTTCTTCGGAAAGAGGAAAACTTCTCGCCGGAAGTCCTTTTTCGAGATGCGCAAGAAGCGCCTGAAGCACGTCAGCCTCTTCCTTATACTTCTTGTCGCCCGTTTTGACGAGTCCCGCGGCTTTCTCCGCGCGCTTGGAAACCGTGTCCATATCGGCGAATATAAGCTCTAAATTGATGGTTTCCATATCGTTCACGGGATCGATTTTGTCGCTGACGTGAGTTATGTTGGAATCCTCGAAGCATCTTACGACGTGGACGATCGCGTCTACGTCCCTTATATGCGAAAGGAATTTGTTTCCGAGACCTTCTCCGTGGCTCGCACCCTTGACGAGTCCGGCTATATCCACGAACTTTATGAACGCCGGAGTTATTTTTTTGCTGTCGTAGAGCGCGGCGAGCTTATTAAGTCTTTCGTCGGGAACGTCGACGACTCCGACGTTCGGTTCTATCGTACAGAACGGATAATTCGCGCTCATCGCGCCGCCTTTGGTTATTGCGTTGAACAACGTGCTTTTTCCTACGTTCGGTAATCCTACTACGCCTAATTCCATTTATCTTTCTCCTGATTCGGGGCTTTTTCCGAAAGAATATCCTTGCGATTATCCCTGACGGTTATCCTTTTCGCTCGGAACCTTTGCCCGTCGTTTCGTTTTTTCTATATTTTACACGATTTTTCCGTTTATTGCAACAATATACAAGACCTGCTTTCTTGCAAGCCCGACGCTTGGCTCTTCCGCTTTCTTTCGAGAAAGTGGAGCAAAGAACTTCAATAGCTTCGCGGAATCCGAGATTCTTTTTCGTGAAAAAAGTCGTTCGCCGAAATTACTTAACTTTATCGGGCGAACGCCCCCAATGGGTCCGGCGTCAAGCCGGTTCTCGAAAGAAAGCGGAAGCGTCAAGCTGGTCTTTGCCAAGCTTTCTCCGAAAGAAAGCTTGGGGTTTAGTTTCTTGTTTTTCGGGCAATAACTGAAAGTACAATCTCACGTAAAAGGCAGAATTATGTCCGCAGTCACCGATTATATCTTCGTCTACGTATCGGCTTTCGCTCTCGGTTTTACCTGGGCGCGCTATTACCTCCGCAACAATCTCGTCTGTCTGTTCGTCGCGATAGCAGCCGCAGCCGCCGCGGGAATTATTTACGACGGAATCAGCCGTAAGAAAAAGCGTTGCCGAAGCCTTTCCGCAAAGGAGTCGAAAGCCTTGTCGTCGCTCGGTTTTCAACTTATTTCGAATCCGAAAGCCGTGAATATCGTCGCGGATTTGTACGTCCGCCGAGGCTACGAAGTAACCTTTCTGAAAAACGTCTTTCTCGCCGATAACGGAACGGAAAAAATCGTCGCGGTCGTATGTTTTTCGCGTTTTCCGTCCTCGCCCGACGAGATAATCCCCGCTTTTTCCGTCGCAAAAACCTTCGGCTCGCGCGAAATCGTCGTTTTTACCGCAAAAACCGCCGCCGAAAGTCTCGGTTTTCCCTTGCCGGACGGATTTTCTTTCCGGACGATATGCCTCCCCGAACTCAAAACCCTTCTCGACAACGCCGGAATTACGCCCGAACCGACCTTTTCCTTTTCCGAAAAGCCCAAACTCCCAAAAAAACTCGCCCGCGCTCTTTCGCGGGAACGCTCGGGAGCCTATTTCGGAACGGGGCTGCTGCTTCTCGCGACGGGATTTATCGCGTTCTTCCCCGTGTGGTACTTCGTTGCGGCTTCGGTTTCGCTCGGCCTCGCGCTCTATTCCCGTTTTAATTCCAGATTCAATAGTCATTCCACTTTCTTTCGAGAACCGGCGTGACGCCGGACCCATTGGGGGCGTCCGTCCGATGAAGTATAGACGACTCTGTTTTTTATAAAGAGCGAATTTCTATGGTCGGGCGGAGCAAGTGAAGTTCTTTGCCTGAACTATCCGAAAAGTAATTTCGGCGAACGATTTTCTCCGTGAAGAAAAATCCCGGATTCCGCGGAGCTATCGGAGTTCTTTGCTCCACTTTCTCGAAAGAAAGCGGAAGCGTCACGCCGGTCTTTGCCAAGCTTTCTTACAAGAAAGCGGGTTAGGCTTGGAAGCAATCTATGACGGGGATGTTTTGCGGGATAGCGGAGCGGACCTTACGGAAAAATGTCGGTCGGTCGTAAGAATGTCCGTAAGCGGAGTAGGGATTGACCGCTACGAGGTCGCATTTCGCGGGATAACGCACGAAAAGTCCGCAGCCCGTCCGGATAATCGCATCGTAGGATTTTTCGGAGATAAGAAGCTTTCCCGCGTCCTCCGCAACGAAATCCACTCGTTTCCTCTCGCGGACGATTTCCTCGACCATCGCGTCTGTCAGTATTCCCTCAACGGCAAAAACTTCCCGCGGAGAATTCTCCGGACGAACGCCCGTAGTCATCAGCTTTACGCAGAAAGCTCCGTCGCGGACGGTCTTTTCCATATCGGGCGAATAAGACGCTCCTATGCAGTACATAAATTCCTTGCTCTTTCCGATAGTCGCGAATACCCTTCGGCTCAAAGCTCCGTCGACAAGCATTCTTTCCGCTCCGAGCCGCCTGAAATCTTCGGTAAGTTCTATAAGGTCCTCGCCCGCGGCAGGTCCGGCAAGAGTTACGATTCCGTCGGACAAAGCCCTTACCGCAACTACTTGCCCGAGAGCCGTCCGTATATCCGTAACTCCGACGATTTCGCGGGTTATATCGCTTTCGCGGACGACGCTTTCGGCGGTATAGATTATCGTCCCGCGCCTCACGAAAACGTTGGGCTTGGGCGTATCCGTAACCGCGTCCACGCTTTCGCCGTCGTAACCTATGCTCGTCAGCGCGAGCGTCCCCTTATAATCCCGTATGAGCCTGTTGAGGAGAGTAGTCTTCCCAGCGTTTTTGGAAAGACCGGCTATCGAAATCACGTCTCCTATGCCGTCGTTTATCATAAATCCTTTCCCCGCCAACCTATCGGTTTCGTTTTTCCTTTCGTAAAGACTTTTTCAATAACTTTTTCCTTCTTTTCGGAAGGGCTTATCCACATTTCCACACCGACTTATCCACACCTATGTGGATAACTCCGACTTTTTCCCCGGAAAACGGGCTTTTCTTCTCTTTTTCTTTAAAAACGAGCCTTCCCCCGAAAAAATCTCCGTTTCCGACAAAAGCCGGTTTTCATCAGAAATCTCCGTCCCCCGAAGAAATCCGCTCTCCTCGGAGATTCCCGTTTCCCGAAGAAAACGAAAACCTTTAATTTTCCGCAAGAACGTCCGTAATTATCGCCTGAGCGACGAGAAGTCCCGCTACCGACGGAACGAACGAAACGCTCCCCGGTGTTATTCGCTTGACCGGAGAAATCGGCGAACACTTTTCGTTTTCACCGCCGTTAAAGCCTTTTTTGTCCGTTGCAATATTCTCCGTCCCTGTTGCAAGTCCGTTTTCCGAAGGTTTTTCGGCTTTTTCACACCCGCAATCGACGGGCGTTACGGGCGGACAATCGCTCGCCACGACTTTCAGCTTGGTTACGCCGCGCTTTTTAAGCTCTCTGCGCATAACCTTAGCCAACGGACAGCCCTGAGTCTTATATAAGTCCGTAATCCTGAAGCCCTGCGCGTCGAGTTTGTTTCCCGCGCCCATCGACGAAATCAGTTTTATTCCCTTGCGGAAGCAGTATTCGGCGAGAAATATCTTCGAGGACACGGTGTCTATGCAGTCCGCCGCGTAGTCGTAATCTCCGAGGTCGAATTCGTCCGCGTTTTCGGGAGTCAGAAAACGATTTACGACCGAAACCGAGCAATCGGGATTTATGTCCTTTATTCTTTCCGCCATAACCTCGGTTTTAAATCGTCCGACCGTGGAATGCAGAGCTATTATCTGTCGGTTTACGTTGGAAAGGCTTACAACGTCGCTGTCCACGAGAGTGATCGAGCCTATTCCGCTTCTTGCGAGGGCTTCCGCGCAATATCCGCCGACTCCGCCCACTCCGAAAACGATTACCTTCGCCCGAGAGAGTTTTCCGACTCCCTCTTCGCCGACGAGTTTTCCCGTCCTCGAGAATTCTTCCTTCATAATTCCTCCGTAAGGTTTTCCTTGTTTTCTTCCACGGGTTGAGGCGGAGATTTTCGTCCCTCGGATTTATATTCGCTCGCCGTAAGCAGCGTAGAGCCTCTTATGACTCCCCACATAGCATAGTGCTGAACCTCCGAATAAAAGTCTTCGAGTTCGTCGGGTACGACGAGAGTCAATATGTCCGAGTCGGCTACTCTTCTTATCCGCGAAGTATAATTTATCCTTCCGTAAAGGACGACAAGCGAAAGCTTCGGGCAATTTCCGAAGCAGCCGGGAGAAATTATCGTTTCCTTATCGTCCGCAAGAGCGGGAAGTTCCGCCGATTCGAGAGATGTGCAGCCCGAAAAAGCGTTTTTGCCTATGAATTCGAGATTCCCGAAGCCATCGCCGTCCGCGCCGTCGAAACTCACCGAAACCAGTCCCGTACAATCCGAAAAAGCTTTCTCGCTTATTCTTTTCACGTTTTTACCCAGAACCACTCTGCGGATATCCGCGTATCCGTTGAAATCTCCGCCGATATACAGATATTCTCCGCCGAAAACAATCTCCGTTACGCGCACGGGCGAAAAGGCGTATTTCATAGAGCCGACGATTCTTACTTCGTCGCCGCCCGCCGTAAGAAGCTCCGATTCGACCGAGTCGGGTATTTTCGCGACGCCCCGTCCGAAATAAGCCGCTGCGACCGCGTCCGTAAGTCTTGCTCCGCAGTCGATGAGTTCGAGATACCGTCCGACCTCGTATTCCCGAAGTTCCTCGACGGTTATCCAGGCGATATTGCCCGAAAACCTCGACGGAAGCACTCTCACGCCCTTCCAGCTTTCGCTCTCCTCGTAGAGCTTCACCGATTCCTCCTTAACGAAAAAGGAGACCGTCGGTACGGCTTCTCCGACGTCCGCCTGAACGGAGGGCGGATTTTCCGAACCGAGAACTATTCCCGTAAGAGCCTCGCAGTCGTAAAAGGCGTTGAATCTTACGCTTTCCATAGTCGAAGGAAGGTCGAGTCTGACTACGTAGCCGTTTGCCGAAAAGGCTCCCTCCGCGAGAGATTTTACTCCCTCGGGCAGAGTCAGGACTTCTCTTCTGTCTCCCGCCGCGCAGGCGATAAATCTTTCTCCGTCCGTCGAAACGAGCATTCCTTCCTCGGAACGGTAACTTCCGTTGTCTTCGTCCACGATAATCGACGAGAGAGCCTTGCAGTTATAAAAGCATTTGGCTCCGATGTTTATGACGCTTGCGGGAATCGAGGCTTTCATAAGGCTTTCGCAGTTTTCGAAGCAGCCTCTTCCGAGAGCTATGAGCGAGGATTTTTCCATTCCCGCGACTTCGGTGAGTTTTCCGCAGCCCGAGAAAGCTCCGTCGCCCAGAATCTTTACCGAATCGGGAAACGCGACCGCCGTTATTCTGCAATTTTTGAAAGCCTTCGTGCCTATCGTTTCGACCTTTTCCGGAACGACGAAAAGCTTTCCGCCGAAGTCGTAGGATTCGGGAGCCTTGATTATTTCGGTTCCGTCGCCGCTCACAAGAATCCCGTCCGCCGACCTATAATTCCTGTTCGTATTCACGACTATAATCGATTTGAGCGTATCGAGCGCGTCGAAGGAGTCCGAGGCTATTCTTCTTATCGATTCGGGAATTATAATCTGTTCCACGGTTTCGTTTCCGGTAAGTCTTTCGATTTTCTCGACGCTTTTTCCCTCGTAGACCGAAGGAATCTCTATCGTTTTCCGACTGGCTTTCGTCGTGCTTACTACGGTCCAGTAATCCCCGTCGTTCCTGAGTTTTACTCCTCTGTATACCGCGACGTCCACTTCCTGCTCGCTCACCGGCATAGTAAGAAACAAAACCGCCGCCACCACGAAAATTACCGCCGTTATCGAAAACGCGATAAGCTGTTTGGCTATTATTCCCGACGCGTTTCCCGAGTCGGTCTTTTTCTTCTTCTTTTCTTTCATAAACCGCTTCTTTGGTTTCTATCCTGCCTGCGCGGGGCGGGCGGGCTGAGGAAAGTTCAGGTTGATAAGGTGTTGAGGGGGGAGCGCAGGCAAACCGCGGTCTGTGCCTCCGATTTTCGTGATTCGTTCGGTCGCCGCGAAGCTATCGGATTTCTTTGCTTAGACTACCCGAAAAGTAATTTCGGCGAACGGTTTTTCCGTGTCAGAATCGGTATAGATTTGCGAAGCCAATGAAGTTCTTTGCCGAGCTTTCTCCGAAAGAAAGCGGGGGTTAATCTATATAGTCTTTCAGGCGTTTGCATTTCTGCGAATGTCCGAGTTTTCTGAGGGCTTTGGCTTCTATCTGTCTTATACGCTCTCTGGTAACGTTAAAGGCTTTTCCGACTTCCTCGAGAGTTTTGGGTTTTCCGTCGTCGATTCCGTATCTCATACGAAGGACTTTTTCTTCTCTCGGCGGAAGCTTATGCAAAACCTCGAGAAGCTGCTCTTTAAGGAGCTGCTGAGCCGCGGATTCGGAAGGCGGGAGACTGTTATGGTCCTCAATAAAGTCGCCGAGAAGGCTGTCCTTGTCGTCGGTTCCTACGGGCGAATCTATACTCACGGGGTCCTGAACGATTTTCTTGACCTCTATTACCTTCTCAATGGAAATACCGAGTTTTTCGGCAAGTTCTTCGGGCGTGGGTTCTCTTCCCAACTCCTGAGTCAACGCTCTCTGCGCGCGGATATGTTTGTTTATCGTCTCGACCATATGAACGGGGAGTCTTATCGTTCTTGCCTGATCGGCGACCGCTCTCGTAATGGACTGACGAATCCACCAGGTCGCATAAGTAGAGAATTTGAATCCCTTGGTATAATCGAACTTCTCGACCGCCTTCATAAGTCCGAGATTTCCCTCCTGAATGAGGTCGGAAAGCTGCATTCCTCTTCCGGCGTATCTCTTGGCTATGCTTACCACGAGTCTGAGATTTGCTTCGGCAAGCCTTTTCATAGCCGCCGTATCTCCCTCCTGAATCCTCTGCGCGAGCTTTTTCTCTTCCTCTTCGGTAAGCAGAGGAATCTCTCCTATCTCGCGAAGAAACATCTTCACGGGGTCGTCGGTAACGTTTTCGATTCCCTTGGTCATAAGGTCGTCGGGCGTTACGCTTACGGTTATGGGAAGGTCCATCTCGCAAAGCTCCTTATAAACGCTGTCCATTCTTTCGGTGGACGCGTCCGCCATCTCCTTTTCGAGAAGGTTCATAATCTCCTCGTCGGTAACGAAACCTTTGTTTTCTCCGAGGTTTTTAAGTACCCCGTAAAGCTGTTTTACGATTTGCTCGTTTGTCATAGAATCTGTTATCATACGCTTTTCCTGTTTTCGGGACCATCGTCCCTTTCCTCGATAATTGTATTTCTTTTTCTTCGTAATCCCTTAATTTTAACGATTTTCCGTCCTTTATTCCGGCTGACTTTCGTTTTATCCGACGGAATTTCTCTCTTTCACGAGGGCGTCTATCTCCCTGAGGACGTCGAGCTGTTTTTCGGGCGGAAGAGTCCTGAGGCTCTGCCGAAGGCCGCTTATTTTTCTGTCGTAGTCGTCCCTTTTGAGCGCAGCCACGCAGTCCGCGTAATATCCCGAAGCCTCGGGCTTTAAGGTATCTGCTTCGGTTACCGCCGAAACGAAGTCGTCCGCTCCTCCCGCAACTCCGAAAAGCTCGGAAAGCAGAGGCTTCTCGCCCGCGTCGAACTTCTCCTTTATATACGAAAAAACCTTGTCCTCGGTCTCGCCGTAACCAGTCGGCAAAAACGACCTGTCGGCGAAATTCCTTTCCGCAATCGCGCAAGCCGCTATAAAAGCCAGAGCTTTCTGCTGCGCGTTGAGCTTCAGCGGCGGTTTTTTCGGTGTTGCAACATTCTCCGTCCCCGTTGCCGCGCTCGAAATCACCTCTTTGGAAAGCCCCGTTTCGGAAGAAATCGCGTTTGCGTAGAATTCTCTTTCGATTTTGTCGGGAATGGCTGCGATTATCTTTCCGGCTTCGCGTGAGAAGCTCATTCTGTTTTCTTCTCTCCTTGCAAGGGAGGGCGCGTTCATATCGTATTTTCTGCGGAGAAGGTCGAGCTTGTACGCGGTGAGCGGAAGGGCTTCGTTCTTGAGGGACAGAAAGGCTTCCTTCCCGAATTTCCTGACGAATTCGTCGGGGTCGAGTCCGTCGGGCATACTCATAACCCTGACCGTAAGACCTTCTCCCGCAAGAATATCCATTCCGCGGACGGTCGCGTTTCTTCCGGCGGAGTCGCCGTCGTAGCAGATATAAACCTCCCGAACGTATCTCTTAAGAAGTCTTGCCTGCTCGAGAGTAAGGCTCGTTCCCATACTCGCGCAGACGTCCTCGATTCCGTAGGAGCCGAGACCGATTACGTCCATATATCCTTCGGTCATAACCGCCGACGAAAGTTTTCCCTGCTGCTTGAGAATCTTGATTCCGTTGAGGTTATAAAGAGTCCTGCTCTTCACGAAAATCTCGGTTTCCTGAGTGTTTTTATACTTCGCGAATCCCGAATCCGCGCCGATTATTCTTCCGCCGAAAGCCAGAACCTCTCTCGACGGACTGATGATGGGGACTATCATTCTTTCCGCGAGAAAGTCGTAAAGCTTTCCGCTCCCGTTTATTCCGCATACGCCAGCGGCTTTGATTTCCTCGGCGGAGTAGCCTTTTTTGAGCAGATAAGACGGAAGCGAATCGTAGTCTGGCGAATATCCGAGAGCGTATTTCGTTATAAGCTCCTTTCCGACTCCTCTCGAAGAAAGGTAATTCCTCGCTTTTTCTCCGTAATCCGAATTCAGCACGCCGTTATAGAATCTTGCCGCGTCTTTAAGAAGAGCGACGAGTTTATCCCGACGGTTTTTCTTTGCGGAGAGGTCGGTTTCGTCGGATTGTCTGAAGGAGGGGACCTTCATTCCGACTCTTTTCGCGAGAATTTCTATGGCTTCCGGAAAGGTTACGGATTCGTATTCCTCCACGAATTTGATAACGTCGCCGCTGACTCCGCAGCCGAAGCATTTATAGAACTGACCGTTTCTCGAAATGGAAAAAGACGGCGTTTTTTCGTGATGAAAAGGGCATGCCGCCCAGTAGCTTCTGCCTTTCTGTCTGACCGGAACGTAGGAGCCGATGACGTCGACTATGTCCGATTTCTGTTTTAGCTCCGCGACGAACGCCGAAAAGTCCTTATTTTCCACCGACCTGCCCTCCTTACTATTGGTAATTATCCGTTTTTCCGAAAACTCCTTCAAGCTTTCTTGCAAGAAAGCTTGGCAAAAAACTCCGATAGCTTCGCGGAGCCGTACAGATTCTGACACGGAAAGGTCATTCGCCGAATTTACTTAAGTTTTTCGAGCAGAGAACGTCATTGGCTTCGCTGAACCTTAGATTTTCCTTCGTCTAAAAGGCGTCCGCCGTGAAACCTCACCGACAGACGGCGTTAACGCTGAATTTTTCGTTCTTTTTTCTTTAGAAAAAGCTAAGAAAAACCTCATCGGTTTCGCGCAGTCGCAGAGATTCCCCGTTATAAGAGGCCATTGTGGACAAAATATGGAAAACCCTTTACGATTTCCACGAAATCTCCACAAAAAATCCGCCGAAAAGTGGAAAACCACACCGCCAAAAAACCGATAATTACGCCCGAATCCGCGCAAAAAACCGACTTGTCCACATTTTCACATCGCCTATTACGGCTTCTTCTCTTCTTAGATCTTTTAATAAATAAAAAATCGACTCAAAAATCGCGAACGCCTGTTAAAATCCTCATAAAAATCCGAAAATTGCGGTTCGATTCATAAATTTAAAGAAAATTTCAGAGTAAAAAACTAAAAATACCTATAAAAACGTCGATATTCATCGATATACATAAAAACAATTACAAATTTACGATAAAAAAGCAAAAGCATTACTCTCTATTTTTACTTGTAAATTATTTTTTATTTTTATTTGTAACTCAATAAATTTATATCAGCTTTAATAATTATCGTTCATTTTACAAAAAAGTGCAAATATTTTTAATAAAAATAACATAAATTTTAATAAAATTATAAGATTTTTAGTAAATTTACATATTTTACAATAAAAATCCTAAATAATGCGATTAAATTTAAAAAATAAATACAATGTTTTAATCGGACTGTTTCACGTGAAACATTTTCAGTTGTTTTTAAAAATTTGATTTGTAAAATTTAATAAATTATTATTAAATCATTTATTAAATCTGTAAATATTCGTCGAATGAATAAATATTATGTCGATTATTATCGAAAACAGGTCAAAATCACTTAAAAATTTACAAAAAAGCCCGAAATTACCGAAAATCAGTAAAATCGGGCAAAAATTTATAGTTTTTTTAAAAAAGTTTAGATTTATCCGATGAAGAGCTTCTTCAGATACTCGATTATGAACGAATCCGACAGCGTAAATGCGATGGACGTAGATTTTTGCGATTCGATGAGCTGCGCCGAGATGTCCGCCTGAATTCCCGAAAGGAACGAGAAGTTCAGATTCGTCAAAGCGAAAAAGACGACGGAGTACAGGATTACGCCGAAAGCTATCCCGAGGGCCAGCCCGCCGATTTTATCGATAGCTTTAATGAATTCAAACGTCTTTACGATTTTTGTGAGCAAAATTCGCAAAATCACCAGAATCACCGAGGTTATCGCCATAAGCGCGACGAACGTGATTACTTTGATTATCAGGCGCGATAAAAACGGTGGAAAAATGTCGATTGGGCGCGCGGTTTGATACGAAGAGAGAGATTTTGCCGTGAAAGCCGTGGCAACTCCGGCGATAAAATCCGAGCAACCCAACTTCATGTAGGTTTCCTTTACGTTTTTCGAGTCTGCGAAATTAGTTTCTTCGTAGAAAAATCCGGATTCGGACGCGCTTTCAGGGTCTTTTTCGTGAATCGTCGAGATTACGCTTGCTTCCGTTTTTTCGCCGAACCAATTATTTGCGAGCGGAACTACGGCGTCGCATATCAAAATCGGTACAAAAATAATGATTATCAGCGAAAAAGTCTTAAAAACGCTCTTTATAAAGCCGCGAAAAAGCCCGATCAACGCAAAAACACCGATCACGCAGAGCGCAATAATGTCAATTGTAGGCAAAACACCACCTCCGTCAGTAAGGATTATTATCCAAAAACGCAATTTTTAGACTCATTTTAGCCTAAAAATTACCTCAAAATCCAAATGTTTCACGTGAAACAATAATTATTTCCTGTTTAAAAACCCTGTTTTTATCAGCTGTCTGTAATGTTTCACGTGGAACAATTACTTTGTTTTCTCTGTTTTCCAGCTCTCAATCAGCTCGCAGATTCTGTCCAAATCGTCTTTTGAGTAAAAATCGATGTAAATTCTACCGCGATCGCCCTTCGTTGCGCACGAAACTTTCGTTGCAAAAACGCGTTGCATATCGCGCACGAGATTTTTAAGTTCAACGCTCGGTTTTTCCTTAACTTTTTTCTCGGAAACGGGTGGATTCAGATAGTTTCGCACGAGATTTTCGACTGCGCGGACGTTAAGTCCTTCGGCTTCGGCTTGAAGTGCGAATTTACGCTGAATTTCCTTTTCTTCAATAGGAATGAGAGCACGCGCGTGGCCGGCCGTGAGTCGTCCGGTCTCGACCATCGCGATGACGGCGTAGTCGAGTGTGAGGAGCCGAAGCGTGTTCGCGATAGTGGAGCGATTTTTGCCGATTCTTTTCGCGGTTTCGTCCTGAGTCAGCCCGAATTCGTCCATCAAAGCCTTGATTGCCTTCGCGGCTTCAATCGGATTGAGGTCCTCGCGCTGTAAATTTTCGATAAGGCTGATTTCGCGGACTTCCTGAGGCGAATAATTCTTGATAATCGCGGGAACGTGCGTCATTCCGGCCATTTTCGCCGCGCGATAACGCCTTTCGCCCGCAATAATCATATACCGGTCGCCCATCGCGTTTACGACGAGCGGCTGAATTATTCCGTGAAGCTTGATGCTTTCCGAAAGTTCTTTGAGCGCATCTTCGTCGAAATTTTTGCGCGGCTGCTCGAAATTCGGGTCGATCTGCGTAATCGGAAGATTCACGGGCGCGCCGGAATTTGCGGAATTCTGAGAAAAAGCCGAATTTTCGTTGTCGTTAAGGCTTTTTCCCGAGTTAAATTTAGTTTTTTTCGAGGAATTTTCGGACGCGTTTTCGATTTTAGCCGAATTTTCAGCCAAAACTTCGTCAGATTGCGGATTTTTCGAGTTTTCGTCGTCAAAATTGACTTCGTTTCCCGAAAAAAGAGCAGAAAGTCCTCTTCCTAATCCTTTGTTTTTATTAGCCATTTTTTAACCCTCTCTGGTCAGAAATTCCTTCGCGAGCTTCTGATAAGCGACCGCGCCTGAAGATTTTGGCGCGTGAAGCATTACAGGGACTCCGAAGCTTGGGGATTCGCAAAGTTTAATGTTGCGCGGCACGGCTGTTTCATAGACTTTTCCGCCGAAAAAGCTCCTGATTTCCGCCGTAACCTGCTTGCTCATCGTCGATCTCGTGTCGTTCATCGTCAGAATTACGCCCGATAAATAGAGGTTAGGATTGAGCATTCTCTGTTTCACTAATTTGATAGTGTTTAAAAGTTGAGTTAATCCTTCGAGCGCGAAAAACTCGCTTTGAATGGGAATTACGACGCAATCCGAAGCCGTGAGGGCGTTCAAAGTCAGCAATCCGAGGGATGGCGGGCAGTCGATCATTATGAAATCGTACTCGTTTTTGACCGAAGAAAGCGCGTCGCGGAGGAAACTTTCACGTCGCGGAAGGTTGACGAGTTCGACTTCTGCGGCCGCGAGGTCGATGTTGCACGGCATAATATTCAGGCGTTCGACGTCGGTTTTGTAGATGACTTCGGCGGGCGAAGTGTTGCCCATAAGCAGGTTATAGACTGTTTTTTCGAGCTTGTTTTTCTGAATTCCGAAGCCGCTGCCGGCGTTTCCCTGTGGGTCGAAGTCGACGAGAAGGACGTTTTTGCCTTCTTTTGCGACGTACGCAGCCATATTGATTGCGGTCGTAGTCTTGCCGACGCCGCCTTTTTGATTGGAGAAAGCAACAGTTTTTCCCATAGTAACTCCTAAAATTATATATTAGTGATTAAATTCACAAACGGTTTTGCCGATAACTAAGCCCTACAGGATAGACTATCTGCCTTAATATTGTAGCACAAACGGCGATAATTTTCAAGGTATTTTGATATAAATGCGTGAAAATCTGTGTTTGTAATAGGGACGGAAATAATTACAACCGACTTCGGGCAGTTATGAATTTCCTGAATCGATTTGAAATTCCCGAAGCAAAAAGAAAAATCGGGATTTATGAAAAATCCCGTAATTAAAACCTTTTTATTATATTGTAATAGGGACGGTTTAATTTACAACAGCCCTTGAAACGATTAAATCACGAAAAAAGAAAGGACACGCAGCCGTCGAGAATAGCCGTCGCGAGCTTTTTTCGATGGGCGGAAGTCAGGAGGAGCTTTTCGTCGTCGGGATTGGAAAGAAAGCCGCATTCAACGATAATCGCGGGCGCGGAGGATTCGCGGCAGATGAAAAAGTCGCCCGAGAGGTTGAGATTATTTTGGTCGAGACGACGATTGAGGGCGGTCTGCATAGCGTCGGCGAAATTCTTGCCGGCTGCGCTTCCCTTCTGAAAAAAGACCTGCGCACCTCGGCGGTAAGAAGCGGAGTAGAAATTCATATGAATGCTGACTACGAGGTCGGGCGCGGCGCGATTTATGATTTCCTTGCGCGCGAGCATATCGCGTCGTTTGAAACCGCGGCTCGTGTCGCCGTAAAGTCCGTTTTCGTCCGTCCTCGTCATAATGACGTTGAAGCCGTTTTCCTTCAGAAGTTCGTAAAGTTCTCTCGCGACTTTGAGATTGAGGTCGCTTTCCTTGACTCCGCTTTTCGTTCCGATAACTCCGCCGTCGATTCCTCCGTGGCCGGCGTCGATGACGATAGTATAAGCCAAGTTGTCCGTTACGGGGTCGCCGTCAGCCTCGGAAAAGACCGAAACGCAGGTTACCACGGTGAGAATCAGAGCCGAAAGCCCGAGAATAGTCATAAAAAAGTTGAATTTCAGGTCAGAACGCATAATGTACCTCTCGATATTATTATATTTACGAGCAATTGAAAATAACATCGCAAGTCCGAATTTCTTCGAAAATGAGCAGTCTTAATTTCTCTGTAAAAGCCCGAAAAATCGAAATTCGTCGGAATTTGAGAAAATTTGAATATTTCTGAATTCCGAGAGTCCGATTTTTCCCTGAAACAAACCGACGGACGAGCGAAACGGGGAAAAGAAGTTGTCGAAAAAGGTCGAAAAAAGTTTCACAGAAATGAAAAAAAGCTTCGGGAGTTAGAAAAAGAGGTTTTCCACAGGGTTATCCACAGAGTTATCCACAAACTCACAGTTGTATCCACAGGATTTTGGCACTATTCCACAAGTTATCCACAACGATTTTGTGGAATTGTGTGTAAAAGGGACAAACCCCGCTTTCTTTCGAAGAAACCGGCGTGACGCTGGACCCATTGGGGGCGTCCGCCCGATGAAGTTTAGACGACTCATTTTCTTATAAAGAGAATATTTCTATGGTCGGGCGAAGCTATCGGAGTTCTTTACTCCACTTTCTCGAAAGAAAGTGGAATCGTCACGCCGGTTTCTTACAAGAAAGCTGGGGAAGACAAAAAGGTTTGAAAACCGTCATAAATCTACATAAAAATGAGCTTATCCGAGGGCTAAAATGGAGACACTCGAGCCGCGAGAGCAGCTGCAGAGGCTTAGTTCGGCGAGAGAATCGAAAATAAAAAGGAGACCAGAAACAATGAAACGAAAATGGCTAATTCTCGGAGCGGCAGGCGCACTTTTATTAACGCTCATCCCGATAGTCCTTCTTATGGCGGGAATAATCAAAACTCCCGTCGACCAATCCGACCCCACGCCCGTCGCAAAAATCACCGAACCCACAGGAATCCGAATCGACGGAACTCAGCGCGACGGCTCGACTTTCTATGCGTCGCTTCCGAATATCGACGAATCCTTCGACTTTTCCGACAAAATCGCAGTAGCCGAAAACGCCGTCTGGCTGCTTTCGACCAATCCCGAGGGCAACGGAATTCTCGAATCGAAAATCGTCCCGCTGACCGTCGGCGACAATTATTTTTACATAGGCGTAGTCAACGGTGACAAATCCAAGGTCTATACGGTGCTTCTGAGGCGGCGTCCCGTCTTTTCGGTAACCTTTAATTCCCGCGGCGGCTCGGAGGTCGCTTCGGAAATAATCGAAGAGGGCTTCTCTGCGATAAAACCCGATAATCCCGCGCTTTTAGGCTATGATTTCTCTTGTTGGCACAGGGACGGAGAACCGTACAACTTTGATTTGCCGGTATATTCCGACTTAAATCTGATTGCGAAGTGGGAGCCGAAGGTGTTTACGGTAACGTACGAGTCCTCCGTAGGAGAAACGGAGATTCTCAAAGAGCAGGTGAGCTATAACAGCTGGTTTGTGCCGCCCGTCCCGGGAGATACCGATAAGTTCGAATTTTTCGGCTGGTACTGCGGGGACGAGAGAGTCGAGGAGACGGTCTACGATTTCGTAACCGATATAACCCTGACGGCGAAGTGGATTTCCAAGGAATACGAGATAAAAGACGGCGTGGTTCTGGGCTTCAAGGAGGGAGCGACGGATAAAACGCGCGTTGAAATTCCCGCCGAAAACGGGATAGAGGAAGTTTTGGCGATAGCTCCGCGGGCGTTTTATTATTGCCACGAAATCGAGGAGTTGTCCCTTCCGCGGTCGGTCGTTTCCGTGGGCGAAGAAGCGTTTTACGGCTGCGGAGCCTTGAAGAAAGTCGACGTGGAAGAAGGTTCGTCCCTTTACGTCTGCGGGAAAAACGCCTTTGCCAAAACTTTATGGTTGACCGAAAGACAATCCGAGGTCGTATATCTCGGGAAGTGTCTGATTTACGCTGAAAAGTCGCTCAGAGAGCTTGTCGTTTCGGAAGGAACGCTCGGGCTTGCGGACAATCTGTTCGAGGGTGCGGAAATCGAGAGCATAACGCTTCCCGACGGGTTGAAGAGAATCGGAAATCATTGTTTCGAAGACAGTCTGCTGAGGACCGTAAATCTTCCCGAAAGTCTTGAGATTCTCGGTGAATACGCGTTTTACGGAGCGGAGGAGCTTCTGTCGGCGACGATGTTTTCTCCCGATGAGGTCGGCGCGTACGTCTTTTACGGTTGCGGAAAACTGACGCTGACGATTCGCGGAAAGCCGAAAGATTTGTGGAATCCGCTCTGGATTCCGTCGTGCCGAATCATCTACGAGTGATTTTTCAAGTTTTCTTGTAAGAAAGCCAGCGTGACGCCGGACCCATTAGCTTCGCGGCGTCCGAGAGATTCTGAAAATCAAAATTTGCAGACCGCCCGACGTGACGATTCCGCTTTCTTTCGGAGAAAGCTTGGCAAAGAACTTCACTTGCTTCGCCCGACCGTAGAGATTCTCTCTTTATGAAAATATAGTCGTCTTGACTTTTGCCTGCGCGCCGGGTTTCTTATAAGTAAATTCGGCGAACGGTTTTTTCCGTGTCAGAATTTGTACGGTTCCGCGAAGCTATCGGAGTTCTTTGTCCCGCTTTCTTGCAAGAAAGCGGGTGTTTGTTGACAAGAGCGGAAATGAGTGGTATAATGTAAAGGTTAAGCCGCGAGGTTAAGAAGTCGAGCCGAGAGGCAAGGAAAAGCCGAGAAGAGGCGACGGAGGGCGAAGGAATGAAATTTGTATGCAGAGGACTTGATTTAAGCGAAGCCATAAGCAAGGTTACGAAAGCGTTGCCGGCGAAGGCGGTGGAGAATCCGCTTCTTTCCTGTATAAAGGTAGACGCATACGAAGACGTGTTGACTTTGTTTGCGACGGACGGCGAACTTGCGATAATGAAGAAAATCAACGCCGAAATAATCGAAGAAGGCTCTACGGCTATTCCGGGCGCGTTTCTGACGGAATTCGTAAGAAGACTCAGCGACGAGCAGATGGAATTCACGCTTTCCGATAAGAATACGATGCAGATAAAGTATACGGACAGCGAAGTTATGGTTCAGTGCTTTGAGAGCAGAGAGTATCCGACTTTCAGGGAGCTTATGAATCCGAAGAAAATAACGATTCTGCAAAAGGATTTGAAAGAGCTTGTGTTCGGAACGGCGTTTTGCGTTTCGGCGGACAGCAGCCAAGGCAGTCTTAGAGGCTGTAAGTTAGAGGTGGACGGAAACCGTATTTCGTCGGTAGCTCTCGACGGCTTCAGGCTTATGAAGATGAGTAAGGAGCTTACGGGCGGCGACGGCGCTTTCAATGCGGTGGTTCCGGGTAAGTCGCTGTCCGAGGTCGCGAAGGTTATCGAGGACGACGACAACAAAGCCGAGATTTCCTTTGAAAACGAATACGTTCTCTTCGATTTCGGGCATACGAGAATACTTGCGAGAACGCTCGGCTCGGAATTCATCAATTACGAGCAGATTATTCCGAGAGAATTCGGCACGGAAATCGTCGTTAACAGGGAAATGCTGCTGAAATCTCTGGACAGAATCGCGATTCTCGGAAGAAGCGACGTAAAGACGAGTATGGTAAAAATCACCGCGCAGGACAATACGATGGTGCTTAAAGGAAACAGCAAGCTCGGAAACATAACGGAGAATCTTTCGGTTTCGTTCAGCGGAAAAGATTTGCGTATAGCGTTCAATGTCAAATATCTTATGGAATTTTTGGGGAACGTCAAGGACGAGTTTGTAAAAATGAAATTCTCGTCGTCGATTGCGCCCTGTCTTATCACGCCGACGACGGAAGATTCCGATTATTTTTATCTCGTGCTTCCGATGAGGATTACGGAATAAGGAATTTGCTCTTCTCAGCCGAGGCGGCACCTTCCCGCGCGTTGCGCGACACCCTGCCGACTCAGCTGCTCGAGCGTTTTTGCCGGATTTGGGGATAATTTGTTGACAGACAAAAGAAGTCGTGATATAATTGTCAACAAAACCAAAAAAGGAGGTAAAAGCCGAAGAATGAGTAAAAGTTCCGAAAAGTTCTGGGATATTTTAGGGGAGATTCTTGCGGTAGTTCTGGTGGTGACGTACGCGCTTCTCATCACGAATGCGTCGTTCAACTACATACCCGACGGGCTGTTCAAGGACATTCTCGAGATAATAAGGACGTACGGATCGATTGCGCTTATGGGCGTCGTAGGGTTTGAAACGATATCCAAAAGGAATATTGTTTTCAAAATAATTTTTATTGCCTTATTTGCGTTGATCGTGGTGTTTATGTTCTTCCCCGGGACGTACGAAAATCTGATCAATCTCGTTAAATGATCCGAAGTTTTGACTTCGTAGAGGCGTTCGAGAAGTTAAAAGAAGGTCGTATTGGCGAAGGTTTTATGAAAATTTCAAGTAAGTTTCGTTAAATCCTTCGTAAAACGAGCCGTAAAAGTTTTGGAAAAATCAAGTCGTAAGTTTGATTTTACGAAAAAGAGAGCCGAAAAGAGCGACTCGGACGCCGAAAAAACTACCCGTAGCCCAGTTGGATAGAGCGACAGACTCCGACTCTGTAGGTCGCAAGTTCGAATCTTGTCGGGTAGACCAGCAACAAAAAGAGGGTAAGTTTACTCTCTTTTTATTTTTATAAAACGAGGAATTTTTCGGTTAAAATCGAATCCGACTTAAAATTATGAATAATTATTTATTCTCTGCCGCAAAACGATAGTGTAAAATCAAAAAACGCTGCGAAAAATCAAAAAATCCTGAATTTTCGGGCTAAAAAAGCTTGACAAGAAACGATATAGGTGTTAGAATAAGGTGTAAAGCCGATGAGCTTTACAGTGCGCCCGAGAAGGAGAAGATTATGGCTAAATCGGAGCTTGGTTCGATGACCGACGCGAAAAAACGCGCGGAAATGAGCGTTCTTGCGAGCTTTTACGGCAATCTTCTGACCGAAAGGCAGCGCGAAATCGTCACCGCGACCTGTAATTACGACGTTTCTCTCGGAGAAATCGCCGAATCTCTCGGGATTTCGAGGCAGGCGGTCCGCGATTCTCTCGTTCGGGGCGAAACCCTGCTTCGTGAAAGTGAAGAAAGGCTGGGTTTTGTGGCTCTTTTGAACAAAATCGGCGAGCTTACGAAAGTCGAGTCGGGTAGAGAAAGAGAAGCTCTCTCCGAAATCGCTGCTTTGATCGGAGTGGAATAAGTATTCATAAAGTTAATAATTATCCGTGTGTAAATCTCGGGATTTATGCGCGTCAACGGAGAAAAAATGGCTGTATTTTCCGGATTAAGCGAAAAAATCAACCACGTTTTCGGCAAACTGACCAACAAAGGGCATCTTACCGAGCTTGAAATCAAGCAGGCGATGCGCGAAGTCAGAATCGCTCTTCTCGAAGCGGACGTCAACATCAACGTCGCGAAGAAGTTTATTGCCGACGTGACCGAAAAAGCCGTCGGCGACGAGGTTTTAAAGAGCCTTACGCCGGGGCAGCAGGTTATCAAAATAGTCAACGAACAGCTTATCGAGCTTCTCGGAAGCACGCAAAGCAAGCTCAACGTTGCGAGTAAGCCGCCGACAATCATTATGATGTGCGGCCTTCAGGGCGCGGGCAAAACCACGATGTGCGGAAAACTCGGCATCTGGCTCACCAAACAAGGCAAAAAGCCCCTCCTTGCGGCGTGCGATATCTATCGTCCCGCGGCAATCCGACAGCTCGAAGTCGTCGCGGATAAGGCGAAAGTCGGCTTTTATCAGCACGGACAGATAAATCCCGTGAAGATAGCCAAGGAAGCCGTGGATTTTGCCAATCAGAACGGCTACGACACGGTTATTCTCGATACTGCGGGCAGACTTCATATCAACGAAGAGCTGATGACCGAGCTGAAGGAAATCAAGAGGAACGTGGACGTTACCGAGATTCTTCTGACGGTCGATTCGATGACCGGTCAGGACGCGGTTACGGTCGCGGAAAGCTTCAATAACGCGCTCGATATCACGGGCGTGATTATGACCAAGCTTGACGGCGATACGCGAGGCGGAGCTACCCTCTCGATTAAGGCGGTTACGGGCAAGCCCATCAAATTCTGCGGCACCGGCGAGAAGCCCGAGGACCTCGAGCCTTTCTATCCCGACAGAATGGCGAGCCGTATTCTCGGGATGGGCGACGTTCTGACCATTATCGACAAGGCTCAGGCGGCTATCAGCGAAGAGCAAGCCGAGAAAATGGCTAAAAAGCTCAAGGAATCCAATTTCGACTTGAACGATTTCCTCGAGCAATTCGATAATCTTGCGAAAATGGGCGATCTCAACGAACTTATCGGAATGATGCCCGGCGCAGGAAAACTTAAAATCGACAAGGACGCCAAGGTCGATAAAAAGGAAGTCGCGAGAATGAAAGCGATAATTCAGAGTATGACTCAAAGCGAGCGGACCAATCCGAAGATTCTGAATTATTCGAGGAAGAAGAGAATCGCGGCGGGCAGCGGTACCAACGTTCAGGACGTAAATAAGATTATAAAGCAGTACGATCAGATGCGCGAGCTTATGAAGAAAATGAACGGAAAGAACGGTATGAAAGCAATGAAGGGGAAGGGCTTCAAACTTCCCTTTTAATCAAGATATAACGAGGCGGACGCCCATTATATATAAAAGGTTACGACAGAATCGAACTTAAGGAGAATTACGAAAATGGCAGTAAAAATGAGATTGACAAGACTCGGCGACAAAAAAACGCCCTTCTATCGCGTAGTCGTTATCGACGGAAGAAAGGCTCGTGACGGCGCGTACGTAGACCTTATCGGTACTTACGATCCTCTTACCAAGCCCGAAACCGTGAAAATCGATAAAGAAAAGGCGCAGAAATGGCTTGCCTGCGGCGTTCAGCCCACCGAAACGGTCAAGGGACTTCTTATCAAAGAAGGTCTTTTAGAAGCGGACAACAAGAAGGCTAAGAAATAATGGCAGTCGAACTCGTTAAATTCATCGTTTCCGAGCTGGTTGACAAGCCCGAATCGGTCGTCGTTACGGGAAAAGAAGACGGCGATACCGAAGTTATCACGGTTTGCGTGGACGACGCGGACACCGGCAAGATTATCGGTAAGCAGGGCAGGATCGCTATGGCGATACGTACGGTTGTAAAGGCTGTGGGCGCAAAGAACAACAAGAAGTATTCCGTTGAAATAGTCGACAGACTCGAAGACCGACAGGCCGAAGATCGGCAAGCCGAGTGATTATCGGCAAAAAAGAAGGGGGATACAGGGCGTAAGTCCGGTATCTTTTTTCGTTTTGAGGAGAAAAAGCGGATGGAAAAGCTTATAGTCGGGAAAATCGTCAAGGCTCAGGGCATAAAAGGCGAAGTCAAGATTCGTTCTTATCTTGACGACGGGAATCTTTTCAGGACCTTCAGGTATCTCTACGTCGGCGACATTCGGACGCAGGTTCGGTGCGCGCGCTATCAGAACGGTTTTGCGTACGTTGGTTTCACGACGATTGTCGACAGAAATCAGGCGGAAACGCTCAGGAATTGCGACGTTTTTGCCGACCGAGAGCAGATTGTTCTGGGCGAATACAGCTATTTTATCGATGATATGATAGGATTGAACGTTGTTCTTGATAATGGTGTGAAAATCGGGAGACTCGACGGGGTTATGCCCAACAAAATTGCGGCCGATATTTGCGTAGTCAAGGGCGAAAACGGGAATATTCTGTTTCCTTTCCTCAAGGACCTTATCGTCGAGATGAACGTCGAGGACAAGAAAATGCTTCTTTCGGCTAAACGTTTCGCGGAGGTGAGTACGGTTGAAGAATGACGATTGTTTCACGGGAAACACGAGTAAATTCAACGAACCTTCGAGTTCGCGCGACGAACTTCAAGGTTTGTGCCACGAAGTCGGTTTTTCGGATAATCCGAAGTCTGATTTCGTTCCCGTAATCATCGACGTCCTGACGCTTTTTCCCGAGATTTTCACGCCGCTTTCCTCGGGAATAATGAAGCGCGCTCGGGACAACGGGCTTATCGAGCTGAAAATCCACAACATTCGCGATTATACGACGGATAAGCATGGAAAATGTGATGATTATGCGTTCGGTGGGGGTGCGGGAATGGTGATGACTCCTCAGCCGATAGTTGACGCGATCCGTTCGGTCGATCCGAATCACGAGTCGAAGCGCATATTTCTTTCACCGCGCGGCAGGCAATTCAATCAATCAATAGTCACCGAGCTTGCACAATATCAACGACTTTTGTTTCTTTGCGGCCATTACGAGGGCGTGGATCAACGCGCGATAGACGGATTTATCGACGAAGAAATCTCGATCGGCGATTACGTCCTGATGGGCGGCGAGCTGCCGGCGATGGTCGTAATCGAGGCGCTGAGCCGCTACGTCCCGGGCGTGCTGCACAGCGAGGACTCCACCAGAGAGGAATCTTTCGTCGGGAGCCTCCTCGAGTACCCGCAGTTCACGCGTCCCGCCGTTTTTGAGGGAATTCCGGTGCCGGAGGTGTTGCTTTCGGGACATCACGGCAACGTTGAAAAGTGGAGGCTTTCCGAGCGCATAAAAATAACGAAAGAGCGACGTCCGGATTTGCTTAAAAAGGCGAATTTGCCCGAAGAAAAGCCGAAAAAGAAGAGGGGAAAGCGTCACAACAACGAAAACGACCTCAATTTATCGAGCTGCGAAAGGGATTCTTCTTCGATGGAAATCGCAAGTTCGTTGCGTGAAACTCAAAGTTCGTTGAATGAATCTAAGATTTCGTTGAACGAAGTCGCAAATTCGCAAAATGAAACTCGGAATTCGTCTGATGAAACCGAAGACTCGCCGAAAAGGGATTAAAAAATGAACATTCTTTTGATAAATACAGTTTCCGAGCGGCTTTCGGTCGGAATCTACTCCGACGGGAAGATTTTTCGCGCTAAAACCGACGCTGCGCAAAGGGACCATAGCGCAATGATAAATCGTTGCGTCGAGGAGGCAAAAAAGGCCGCAAATATAGACTTTTCCGAGCTTGACGCCTACGCGTGCGTCGTCGGTCCGGGCAGTTTCACGGGCATTCGCGTGGGAATTGCGACGGCCAAGGGCTACGCGGCGGCGCAGAAACGCCCCTTCATCGCTGTAAACTCGCTGGAGCTTGCTGCATATAATATAACAGATGGTGAAGTTGCGATGGATGTGGGGCGCGGACGGGTTTATTTTGCGAAAATTTCGGGTGGAAATCTTGTTTTGCCGATAATTATGACCGAGAATCGTGAAACCGAAGCCGTTTACGATCCGAAATATGATTATATTGAGGAATTTGGAAGTATAGCAGCTGAAAAGTATTTAAAAAATGAATTTTCGATGCGTCTTTCTCCCGTGTATGTGCAGCTTTGTCAGGCGGAAAACGAATATTTTGCTCGTCACGAAGGCTTGGTGATAAGAAAAGCAACGGTTGGTGACGTTGGGCATATTCTTTCTGTGGAAGAACGGTGTTTTAATGATGAAGCTTGGACGGCGGAAATGTTTTTGAGCGAGTTGGAAGAGCCGATTGCCGGTGTTTTTGTTGCGATAAAGGACGCGACGATTGCGGGTTTTGCGGAATTTCGCTTCGACGGAGAGCAGCTTTATCTCGGAAATGTCGGCGTTCACCCCGATTTTCGCAGAAAAGGAATAGCTCGTGATTTACTTACGAAAACTATAAGCGATTATTGTGAAAAAGGTGCAAAAAGTTGTTTTCTTCACGTCAGAAAAAGCAATTCTGCGGCTATCGGGTTGTACGAATCCTTAGGTTTTTCGGTTGTGAGAGAAATTCAAAATTACTATCCTAAGAATGAATCTGCGCTTGCGATGATTAAATATTTTGAATAATTCCAACTTTGGTTTTAAGCCGTGAATTTCGAGATTTCGTTTAATGAATTCCCATAATTCGTGCGATTAACTTGCGATTTGGTTGAATAAAATTGGCGTTATGGATTTAAATTTTCAGGACTTTACCGCGGCGTGACGGAAAAATCACGATTGATTCGCCTATGAAACGGATAGAGATTTTAGGACTTTCAACAACTTACAGCGATGAAGGTAAAGGCAACGTTCTTTTGTTTCTTCACGGATGGGGCGGGAGCGCAAAAAGCTTCGATTCAATCAAAAATCTGCTTCCCGGGCGCAAAATCTGCCTCGATTTGTGGGGTTTCGGCGGAAGTTCGCCGCCCTCCGAGGCTTGGGGAGTCGCCGATTACGCGCGGGCGGTCTATTTTTTCATCAGAAAGCTCAATCTCGAGTCGGTTTCGGTCGTTTCGCATAGCTTTGGCGGAAGAATTGCGGTGACTTTAAGTGCGCTTTATCCGCATTGTGTGAAAAGACTCGTACTTTTGTCTGCTGCGGGCTTTAGAACCAAGAATTTGAGCGTAAGGTTCAGGATTTTTGTTTACAAGGCGGCTAAATCGTTAAAAAAGCGCGGATTCCGCGTGAAAATTCCCGACTTTTCGAGCAGCGATTATAAGTCTACGCCGATGAAAAGCACCTTTCTGCGGGTTGTCGGCGAGGACCTGTCGCCCCTTGCGGCAAAAATAACCGCGCCGACTCTGCTTGTTTACGGAAAGAGCGACAAAGCCACGCCGCCGTCGTTTTGCCGCAGATACGCGAGGCTTATTCGCAATTCCGAGGCGTTCGTGATTCGCGGTTCGCATTTCGTGATGGACGATTCGCCCTTCGAAGTCGCTTCGCTCATCAACGGATTTTTGCCGTCATAAAGGGATTTTTCGGATTTTTTCCTTGCTTTTCTGCAATTTCGGCATCGCCTCTCGTTCTCTGATTGATTTTTGGAAAAGGAAAAATCTCGTTTTTGCGTGCAGTTTCGGGTTTTTGTCTATTTTGACGACCGAGACCGCTTTTAAGCTTGTAAAAAAGGCAAAAATGTAGTATAATAAGAGTAACTCGAAAAAGAAGGTCAGCTTAATGGACAGGCAGGACGATATATATCAGACTTGGCTGGTTAATCAGCCGATAGCGCACAGAGGTCTTCACGACGACCGATTACCCGAAAACAGTATGGGGGCTTTCAAAAACGCGATTCTTCACGGTTACGCGATAGAAACCGACGTTCATCTCACGACGGACGACGTAGTCGTGGTTTTTCACGACGATTCGCTCAAAAGAATGACGGACAGACGCGGCAATATCGACGAAATGAGCTACGAGGAGCTTAAGGATATTACGCTCATCGGCGGCGATAACGAAAAAATTCCGACTCTTTCCGAGCTTCTGGAGCTTACGGACGGTAAGGTTCCGCTGCTCATCGAAGTCAAGGACCACAAAAACATCGGTAAGCTCGAAGGAATTATGACCGAGATGCTTCGGGCGTACAAGGGCGAATTTGCCGTACAGTCCTTCAATCCCTTCATCGTCAGGTGGTTCAAGAAGAACGCGCCGGAATTTATCCGCGGACAACTTGCGTCTTATTTCACGAGCGAGTTCGGAAAAGGGCTTCGCGCGAGAACGCAGAGGTTTATTCTGAGGAACTGTATGCTCAACGGAATATGCGGAGCGCAGTTCACCTCTTACGACACGTCTTTCGTAGGAAAGCGAAGAGTAAAGCAGATTAAGAAGAAAATGCCCGTGCTTATGTGGACGGTAAGGAGTCAGGCTCATCTCGACAAGTGCAAAGGGCTTTACGACAATATAATCTTCGAGGGCTTTATCCCGAAGGTCTAACTCCGTTTTCTTCCGGAGATTCGGCGAGGGCGTTCGCTCGGTAAAACCGTTATTTTCCCGTAAGAAGAGAATCTTTTCGGTTTAAGGCGGCGGTTCTTTGCGGGGATTTCGTAAGAAAGCGTAAAACAGGAAACAAGGAAATGGATTTAAGTAAAACACGGAATTTCTGTATAATAGCGCACATAGATCACGGAAAAAGCACGCTTGCGGACAGGATGATCGAAAACAGCGGACAGGTAGCCAAGCGCGATATGGAGGCGCAGCTTCTGGACACGATGGATCTCGAGCGCGAGAGAGGCATAACGATAAAGCTTTCGCCGGTGAAGATGAAGTACGTTTACAAGGGCGAGGTTTACACGCTGAATCTTATAGACACGCCCGGTCACGTAGACTTTACTTACGAAGTTTCGCGGTCGCTTGCGGCGTGCGAAGGCGCGGTGCTCGTCGTGGACGCGAGTCAGGGCGTGGAGGCGCAGACTCTTGCCAACGTATATCTTGCTCTGGAAAACGATCTGGAGATTCTTCCGGTCATAAACAAAATCGATCTTCCGTCGGCGAGAATCGACGAATGCAAGCAGGAAATCGAAGATACGATAGGTCTGGATACGGAGGGGATTCCGCTTATTTCGGCTAAGGAAAACATAAATATCGATCAGGTTTTCGAGCAGATAATCGAGAAGCTTCCGGCTCCTTCGGGGGACGAAGACAAGCCTCTGAAGGCTCTTATATTCGACTGCGTTTACGACAATTACAAAGGCGTGCTGATATTCGCGCGGATTTTCGACGGAAAGGTATCCGTAGGTTCGAAAATAAAGATGTTTACGACCGACGCGATATTCGACGTGACGGAGGTGGGCGTGTTCACGCCTTCGATGAAAGCGACGGAAAGGCTTGCCGCGGGCGACGTAGGCTACATAGCCGCGAGCATAAAGACCGTTTCGGAAACCAACGTCGGCGACACCATAACCGATCCCGAGAATCCCTGCGACGGACCTCTTCCGGGCTACAAGAAGGTTCAGCCGATGGTTTACTGCGGAATATATCCCGCCGACGGCTCCAAGTACAACGACCTTAAAGAGGCTCTCGAAAAGCTTAAATTGAACGACGCGAGTCTGACCTACGAGCCGGACAGCTCGGTAGCTCTGGGTTTCGGATTCAGAGCGGGATTTCTGGGGCTTTTGCATATGGAGATAATTCAGGAAAGGCTGGAGAGGGAATTCGATCTCGATCTCGTTACGACGCAGCCCAGCGTATCCTATAAGGTCTTTACGACTCAGGGCGAGGAGCTTCTTATCGACAATCCCACGAAGCTTCCGCCGCCTACATCGATAGAGCATATGGAGGAGCCGATAGTTCTCGCTCATATCTTCACGCCGCCCGAATACGTGGGAGCGATTATGGATTTATGTCAGGAAAAGCGAGGAACGTTCATCGATATGACCTATCTCGAAGAAAAGAGAGTTCGTCTTCAGTACGAGATTCCGCTGAACGAGATAATCTACGACTTTTTCGATACGTTGAAGTCGCGGACGAGAGGCTACGCGAGTCTGGATTACGAAATAACGGGTTACCGCGAAAGCCGTCTCGTGCGGATGGATATGCTTCTGAACGGCGAACTTTGCGATGCGCTGAGTATCATCGTTCACGAAGACAAGGCTTACGCGCGCGGAAGAATGATAGCCGAGCGGCTGAAGGAGGCGATTCCGCGGCAGATGTTCGAGATTCCGATTCAGGCGACCATAGGGAACAAGATTATCGCCCGCGAAACGGTAAAGGCTCTTCGGAAGGACGTTCTTGCGAAGTGTTACGGCGGCGATATAACGAGGAAGAAGAAGCTTCTCGAGAAGCAGAAGGAAGGAAAGAAGCGAATGAGGCAGGTCGGAAGCGTAGCCATTCCGTCCGACGCCTTTATGTCGATTCTCAAAATCGGCGACGACTAACCCGCTTTCTTGCAAGAAAGCGGGACAAAGAACCCAAGCCAAAGGCTTGACCGAATTAGCTACGCGAATCTATACCGATTCTGACACGGAAAATACAGTTCGCCGAATTTACTTTTTGATGACGAGATTGTAAAGTTCAGGCGACTCATTCTCTTATAAAGAGAGGATTTCTATGGTCGGGCGAAGCGAGTGAAGTTCTTTGCTCCACTTTCTCGAAAGAAAGTGGAGGCGTCACGCTATTCGGTCTGCTAATTCGGATTTCCGGAATTGTTTGGACGTCGCGAAGCTAAAGGGTCCGGCGTCACGCTATGCGGTCTGCTAATTCGGATTTCCGGAATTGTTTGGACGTCGCGAAGCTAAAGGGTCCAGCGTCACGCTGGTTACAAAGAAAACTTAAAAGACAAATGAAAAAAGAGATACGAAACGAAACGAACAAGAAGACAAAAGGAACGACGGTAGCGCATTTTCTTGCGAAGGCGGGGATATTATCGGCGTTGTCGTTCGTGCTGTATTTATTGCGGTTTCCGATAGCGGTGATATTCCCGAGTTTTCTGGACTTTCAGATATCCGATATGCCCGCGTTGCTTGCGGGATTTGCGATGGGGCCGCTCGGCGCGGTAACCGTAGTGATTATGCGCTCGTTGCTGAAGATAATAACTCAGGGGCTTTCTTTCGGCGGAATAGGCGACCTTGCGGACATAGCGGTAGGACTGGCGTTTACATTGCCGTCCGCGATAATCTATCATTTCCGGAAAACGAAGAAAGCGGCGTTATTGTCGATAGGAATCGGGATAGTTGCGACGGTATTGACCGCGGTGATTATGAACAGATTCGTTCTCGTGCCGTTTATGACGGAGAATTTCGGATTCGATGCGGTCATAGGAATGCTGAAATCGCTTTTCCCCGACGTAACCGCGGAAAATCTGTACGGTTATTACATTCCGCTTTCGGTCGTGCCGTTCAATCTTCTGCGCTGTCTGGTTTCTGGCGGTCTGACCTTCGTGCTGTACAAGCGGCTCTCGAAAATCCTGAAGTGGTAATCTACTTTCTTAAAAAGAAAGTAGGCAAAGAACTCAAGCCAAAGGCTTGACCGAATTGGCTTCGCTTCCACTTTCTTTCGAGAAAGTGGAGCAAAGAACTTCATTAGTTTCGCGGGATTCGGGATTTTTCTTCGTGGAGAAAGTCGTTTGCCGAATTACTTAACTTCATCGGGCGAACGCCCCCAATGGGTTCAGCGTCACGCCGGTTCTCGAAAGAAAGTGGAGGGTTGTTTTACAAAAAAGGCAGGAGGAAGAAATGACGACGAAATCGATATATATACATTTTCCGTTTTGCAGGAGCAAGTGCGTCTACTGCAATTTCGTTTCTTTCGCGGGTAAGGACGGAGCGATAGACCGTTACGTAGCCGCCGTCGGTAAGGAGCTTGCTTTATGGGGGAAGCTTCACGACGGGACGTCGATAGAAACGGTCTATATCGGCGGAGGAACGCCTTCTCTTATGAAGCCGAAACAGCTTTCCGCGTTAATGGCGGCGATTCACGGGAATTTCAGGCTTGCCGACGACTGCGAAATAACGATGGAGCTTAATCCGCAGAGCGGAAACGCGGCTCTGATACGGACGATGCGTTCCTGCGGCATAAATCGAGTGAGCGTCGGACTTCAGGTAGCCGACGACGCGATACTGCGGGAACTTATGCGTCCCCACAACACAGCCGATTTCGTCGCGACGGTAGGAAGGCTGAGGCGCGCCGGAATAACCAATATAAGCGCGGATATAATGCTCGGACTACCTCATCAGAACATAGCCGTCGTAAAGCATACGGTGGAGTTGTTGAGGAAGCTGGATATTCCGCATATTTCGGCGTACGGACTGAAGGTCGAGAAGGGTACGCCGCTTTATAAGCTCGTGAGGAACGGAATAACCCTTCTTCCGGAGGAGGACGAAGCCGCAGATATGTACGACCTCGTGTATAAGACTCTGGAGAGGGATAAGATTTACCGCTACGAGGTATCGAATTTCGCTAAGGTAGGTTTTGAGAGCCGCCATAACGTAAATTACTGGAAACAGGGACGGTATTACGGAATAGGGCTTAACGCTTCGGGCTTCGTGGGAGATACGAGGTATTCCAATTTAAGGGATATGGATAAGTATTTTCAGCGGCTCGAAGAAAACGCGAGACCGATTTCGAAAAGGCATAAGCTTTCGCTTAAGGAGGCTGAATTCGAGTATATAATGCTGGCGTTGAGAATGGACAGAGGAATGGATATAAAGGAATTCAACGCTCTTTATTACACGGATTTCGTCAGGAGGTATAAAAAGACTCTCGACAGGCTGGAAAAGATAGGGCTTATAACCTACGATTCGAGGACGGTTTCGGTGAGGCCGGAGAAGATGTACCTTTTGAATTCCGTACTGGTGGAGTTTATGGACGACGAGGAGTAACTGCAAGGAATCCGCGGCTGCCTGCGCTCCCCGATAGACATTCTTCTTAATCGGAAAATCAGTCAGCCCGCCCGCCCCGCTTGTCAGCCGCGGAAAGCAAAGGTAAGCGAGGGAACGCGGAAAAAAAATAACGGGGCAAAAGCCTCGGAGGAAGGAAAGAGAAATGAACAGAGCAACAACGGTAACGGCGGCGAGGATGCTTGCCGTAGACGCAATCGCGAAGGCAAATTCGGGGCATCCGGGATTGCCGCTGGGAGCAATGCCTGCGCTTAACGCGGTATACGCGGCGATGAAAAACGATCCGACGCAGCCGACGCATATAAACAGGGACAGATTCGTAATGTCCGCGGGACACGGATCGGCGGGGCTTTACGCAACGCTTCACTTATTCGGATACGGGATAACGGTCGAGGATATGAAGCGGTTCAGACAGCTCGGAAGCAGGACTCCCGGTCATCCGGAATACGGAGTAACGGAGGGCGTAGACGTATCCACGGGGCCTCTGGGGCAGGGAATAGCCAACGCCGTCGGAATGGCGATAGCCGAAACCGTGCTTGCGGCGACGTTCGACAGAGAGGGCTATAAGGTATTTGACCATTATACGTACGCGCTTTGCGGCGAAGGCTGCCTTATGGAGGGAATATCCTACGAGGCAATGAGTCTTGCGGGAACGTTGAAGCTCGGGAAGCTTATTCTTGTTTACGATAAGAACGATATAACGATAGAAGGCGATAAGGATACGTCTTTCGGCGAGAACGTTGCGGAAAGATTCAACGCTATGGACTGGCACGTGGAAATAGTCGAGGACGGAAACGACCTTTCCGCGCTGGACAGAGCCATCGGTAAGTGCAAGGCTCAGGGCGAACGTCCCTCGGTAATAATCAGTAAGACCAGAATAGGTTACGGAAGTCCGCTCGAAGGAACGGCTTCGGTTCACGGTTCTCCGCTGAAGGACGAGAAGCTTGCGGCGACCAAGGCTTTTTACGGCTGGAATCACGAGGCTTTCGAGATTCCGGAGGAGGCTTACGAATTCGGAAGGGAGATTGCGGAAAAGGGACGCGAAAAAACCGCCGCTTACGATAAGATGCTCGAAGGCTACGCGGAGGAATATCCCGAGCTTTACGCTCTTATGAACAGGTATCTCGGGAACGAGAGAATCGACGTCGCTCGTATGGAAACGGGAATAACCGAGCCTATGGCGACGAGAAAGGTTTCCTCGGAAATCCTCAATAAGCTCAGTGAAATCGTTCCGAATTTATTCGGCGGTTCTGCGGATCTCGGTCCGAGCAACCTTACGGTTATGAAGGAGAGGAAGTATTATTCTCCCGAATGCAGGGAAGGAAGCAACGTTCATTTCGGAATAAGAGAGCAGGCGATGGCGGCGATTTGCAACGGAATCGCTCTTCACGGCGGATTAAGACCTTACTGCTCGACGTTTTTCGTTTTCAGCGACTATATGAAAGGTTCTATGAGAATGTCCGCGCTTATGGGCTTGCCGGTGACCTACGTTCTCACTCACGACAGCATAGGCGTAGGGGAAGACGGACCTACTCACGAGCCGATAGAGCAGCTTGCAGGGCTCAGGAGTATGCCGGGGATGTACGTTTTCCGTCCCGCCGACGCAAAGGAAACTCTCTGCGGCTGGGATATCGCTTTGAATTCGGGTAAGCCCGTGGCTCTCGTGTTGTCGAGGCAGAATCTTCCGCAGCTCGAAGGAACGGGCGAAGGCGCGCTGAGAGGCGGATATATAGTCAAAGATTCTGATAATCCCGAGATTATACTTATGTCGAGCGGAAGCGAGCTTTCTCTCTGCTGCGAGGTTTACGACAGACTCAGGTCCGAAGGAATCCGCGCGAGAGTGGTTTCCGTGCCTTCTGCGGAGCTTTTCCTCGAGCAGGACGAAGCTTACAGGGAAAAGGTTCTTCCCTCGGGAATAAGAAAGAGAATCGCGATCGAAGCCGCGGCGACTATGAGCTGGTACAGATTCGTAGGGCTTGACGGAGCCGTTCTGGGAATCGACGATTTCGGGCGCTCCGGAAAACCCGACGCTCTTTTCGAATTCTACGGAATAACCGCGAAAAATCTCTACGAAAAAGCCAAGGAGCTGCTCTGATTATACGGTAACGGCGATTTTTCGGGAGCGGAATAACGATTTCCGAAAGAGAATAGCTATCAAAAAAGACAGCTGCCCAAAAAGAATAATTATTCTCCGGAAGGAATAATTATTCCGTAAGAATCGGGTAAAAACTCTCGGGCAGCGGGGACGCACGTTTTTGCTGCCCGAAAAAAATAACGCAAAAAGCCGAAGATAAAGGCGTTTTTATAAATCGCCGACGTTTTCGGAAGAAGTAAGTACGGTCTGCGGTAAAACGCGGAAATGCAAAAAAATAAACGGGAGAAAAGGCAATGTTTACGGATAAAGTCAGGATTTACATCAAGGCGGGCGACGGAGGAAACGGCGTCGTGTCCTTTCACACGGAGAAATACGTAAGCCGCGGAGGTCCTGACGGAGGCGACGGCGGAAAGGGCGGGAGCGTTATTTTCGTCGCGACGGACAAGCTCAACACGCTCAACGATTTTTATTTCAAGCGGCATTACAGAGCCGAAAACGGCGAGAACGGCGCGTCGGGAAACTGTTACGGAAAGAAGGGCGAGGACCTTACGGTTTTCGTGCCGGTGGGAACGGTCGTCCGCGACGTCGAAACGGGAAAGCTTATGGCTGATTTTCGGGAAGTCGGACAGAGCAAGGTTATCCAGAAGGGCGGAAACGGCGGAAAAGGCAACGTAAAATACGCCAACAGCCGCAGGCAGGCTCCGAGATTCGCTTCTCACGGCGAAAAGACCGAAGAAAAGCATATTGAACTCGAGCTTAAAACCATCGCCGACGTAGGGCTTGTCGGATTCCCCAACGTCGGGAAGTCCACGCTTCTGTCCGTTATAAGTTCCGCAAGACCGAAAATAGCCGACTATCATTTTACGACTCTCAATCCGAATTTAGGCGTTGTGCGGCGTTACGAAGATACGCTTCTCTGCGCGGATATCCCGGGGCTTATAGAAAAGGCTTCGGAAGGCGCGGGGCTGGGACACAGTTTTCTCCGCCACGTAGAAAGGACGAGGATTCTCGTTCACGTCGTGGATATGGGTGGTACGGAAGGGAGAGATCCCCTCGACGACTTTGAAAAAATCAACGCCGAGCTTCAAAACTATTCGGAAAAGCTTGCGGAAGTCCCGATGATCGTCGCCGCGAACAAAATGGATATGCCGGATGCCGAGGAAAATCTCCGTCGGTTCGGGGAGAAATTCGGAAAGGACTACGAAATCGTTCCGATTATGGCTATGATAAGGGAAAACACCGACTCGCTCGTGGACGCGATGTTCAGGACTTTGAAATCTCTGCCCGCGCCGGTTTACGAGGAGGAGGAATTCTACGAATACGAAGACGCCGACAAAACGAGTTTCGAGATTACGAGGGAGGACGACGGAGCCTTTGTGGTTTACGGCGGGCTTATCGACAATCTCGCGAGGAAGGTCAACATCGACGATTACGACCAGATGAGATTCCTTCAGCGGACGCTGATAAACGCCGGCGTAATTTCCGAGCTTCGTAAGCGCGGAGCCAAGGAGGGTTCTCTCGTGAGAATGGGCGACATCGAATTCGATTTCGTCGATTGACCGAATGCTTTTCGGTGAAGCCTGCGAATAATTATAAATCGATTTTGCGAAAACGGACTTATCGACGAATAATTGTAAATCGATTGCGTAAAAAAGAATAATAATACGGACTTAAAACGGAGTAAAAATGAATACGAAAGAAAGAAGTTATCTGAGAGGGCGCGCGAACACGCTTAAGCCCTTGGTTTTTCTCGGGAAGGACGGCGTGACCGAAAATTTCCTTGCCGAGATACGGACGTCGCTTTATCACAACGAGCTGATAAAGGTTTCGGTGCTGAAAGCCGGTCCGCTCGACGCGAAAACCGCGGCTGCCGAGGTTGCCGAAGCTACGGGAAGCGAAGTCGTGCAGGTTCTGGGGAGCAAAATCACGCTTTTCAGGGAGACCGATAAGGAAGGTTTCGAGCATCTTCTTGACAAGATGTAGACCGCGTAAAGACTAAACGCGAGGAATATCTCCCGACATAAAGGCAAAAAAGACGGAATTTAATCTTAACGAAAAAGATAGGATTTAATCCGAACAAAGAAGAAACGGGATTTAATCTCTGACGAAGGAAAATCGGGATTTAATTTTAGAGAAAGGAAAAATTGGGATTCAATCTCGGACAAAAGGGCAGAAAAATGAGGATTCAATGGTTCCCCGGTCATATGACCAAAGCCGTGCGGCTTATCGAAGAAAATCTGAAATTCGTGGACACGGTGGGCTACGTTCTGGACGCTCGTGCGCCTTCGGCTTGCTTCAACCCGATTTTCGACCGTCTGACCGAGGGCAAAAGCGCGGTTTACATTTTGAATAAGTGCGATCTTGCCGATCCGAAAAAGGTCGAAAAATTCGCCGCGGCTCTCCGAAACGACGGAAAAACGGTCGTCTGCGTCTCTGCAATCGACAAAACCGCCATAAAAAAGCTTATCGACGCCTTCGGAAACGCCGAATACGAGCGGATTTCGAAGTTTAAAGCCAAAGGAATTTCACGTCCCGTTCGTGCAATTATCATAGGAGTTCCCAATTGCGGGAAAAGTACGCTCATCAACGCTCTTTCGGGCAAGAAAAAGACGATTACGGGCGACAAACCCGGGGTTACGAAAGGAAAACAGTGGGTTCGTCTTGCCGACGGCCTCGAGCTTCTCGACACGCCCGGCACGCTTTGGGGTAAAATTGAGGACGAGGTTTCCGCGCGTCGGCTGTGCTTCATCGGAAGTGTAAAAGACGACGTTGTCGATGTTTGCGAGCTTGCGCCGCTGCTGCTCGAAGAGCTTAAAAATGCCTATCCCGAGGCGCTTTTCGCGCGTTACGGCGTGGAAATCGACGGTCTCGGCGGCGCTGAAATTCTTGATGCAATCTGCAAAAAACGCGGCTACACGGTGAAGGGCGGCGAGCCGGATATTCTTCGCGGCGCGAAGGCCGTGCTGGACGACTTCCGCAAGGACAGAATCGGCAAAATTACCTTTGATTAAGCCAAAAATCGGCAGTTCGTTCGATAAAATCGCAAGTTCGTTTAACGAATCTCGGAGTTCGTGCAACGAAACGGCGAATTCGCGCAGACAATCTTTAAATTCGTTCGTGCAGTCCGAAAATCTCGTTTGACAGTCCTCGGGAGCTTCCTTGTCGGATTTCAATCGTGATAATTTCAGGTTCTTTCGGAGCTTTAAAGTTGTTAAACAAAAGAATTTTTAGTGAATAATTGAAGTTAAAAATAAAAATCGGCAAATTTCGTCGGAAGAAAATCAAGATTTTTCCGTAAAATAAGGGAAACGAAAAGCCAAAAGATTTGTCAATTATGAAAAAAGTGTATAATTTATGAAAAATGTGTACCAACCGAAACTCGAAATCGAAAAAAAGCTTACCGAAGAGGGCTTCGAGAGAATTTGCGGTGTCGACGAAGCGGGAAGAGGGCCGCTTGCGGGGCCGGTAGTCGTTGCTGCGGTGAGAATGCCGTGGAAAAATCCGTCGAAAATCGTGGAATGGATTGACGACAGCAAGACTCTTTCCGAGAAAAAACGCGAACAGCTTTATCTAAAAATAATAAATATCGCCCAAGAATACAAGATTGCCGTCATCGATAACTTTCTTATCGACGAAATCAACATCTTAGAAGCCACAAAGGTCGGAATGAAAGAAGTTGCCGCGGGAATGAAGGAAAGCGACGCGATTATTTCGGACGCAGTGAAATTCGAGGCGGATATCCCCGTGTTCCCCGTGATAAAGGGGGATTTTTTGAGCTACAACGTGGCGGCGGCGAGCATCGTCGCGAAGGTTACGCGAGACCGCATGATGAGAATATTTGCCGAAATGTACCCTGAATACGGCTTCGAACGGCATAAAGGCTATGGGACGAAGGCGCATATCGAGGCGATCGGAAAGTTCGGACTTTGCCCGATTCATCGGATAACTTTCTGCGGGAAATTCGTCGCAAACAACGACAAAAACGACGATCCCGAAAAGCGATTTTAAGTTGAATTTGAGTTGAGTTTTATAGAAAAGTAGAAATTTTGATTGATGAAAAACGGCTGTTTTTGCCGATTTTGAGGTCAAAAAAACAGTATTTTTCAGGGCAAAATCGAAGCTTTTTTGCCATTTTCGTATTAACAAACGGTTAACTCACCATTAACTTTGTGATTATTCGGTTAAAAATAAGGAGAGTAAAAGAACAATGGGTGATTATTCGGTTAAAAATACCGCTTCCAGAGCCAAGGGACGACGGGGTGAAGAGCGCGCAGCCGAGTTCCTTCAGGGGCTTGGAATGAAAATCATCGCTCGGAATTTCACTGTTTGGGGCGGAGAAATCGACATCGTAGCGCTGGATAACAAAAACGGCTCTTTGGTGTTCGTTGAGGTAAAAACGCGTGATAACGATTCCTTCGGCTCGGGTGCGGAAGCCGTCGGCAAAAGCAAGCGTGAAAAGCTGCTTCGGGCGGCAGAAAGGTTCATTTCGGACAACGGAATGGAGGGCTATCCGGCGAGATTCGACGTCGTTCTGGTGAGCAAAAGCAAAATCGAGCGCATAGAAAACGCTTTTGAAGCGTGAGTTTCGCTCTTCGGACGGAGGTGGGCGGATTTTCGACAAAATCGGCGGAAATTTGCCCCGAAAACCGTGAAAACGCCCGAGGTTTCGCGGTAAAATCGGGTATGGTCCGAAATGCGGGCGACATTTCGCGGACTCGCCGGCGCGGGTTTAATAAATTATTAATATACGAGGGTATAATCGGAGTTGACTGCGTCGGGGAACGCTTGACATAACCCGACCTTCGTGTTAAAATTATGAATAACGTTTTTGAGCGGCAGCCGAAGCTTTCGCAATAGCGCACACGCGCCGAAAACGGGGAGAAGGATTTTGAAGAAGAGAACTATCTGGACAATTTTGGCAGTGATTATCCTCGTCGTTGCGGTCTATTTCATTATGGATACGATGACGACGGGAAAAAGAGAGGAAATTTCCTATTATCAGCTTATAAACGAGCTGCTTCCCGAAGGTAAGGTCAGAGCAATCTACGTGAACGGAAGCTATACCATAAAGGTTTTAAGGACGGATTCGAGTAAATCCGACTCGATGTTCCCGATGTCCTGCGACTACGTGATAAACATTCCCGAGAGAAAACAGTTCCACGAGGACTTCAAAGCGGCTCTCGAAGCGCAGAACGAGCTTATCGAGGAGCAGAAGAACCTTTCGCAGGAAGAGAAGGACAAGAGAACGGATATCGTTCCCGAAACGAGCCTCAGAGGATTCACGCGGATCGCGGACGTTAAGGTCAACTACTCCAATCCGTCTTCTTCGGGAATCTGGGGCAACCTCTTCTACGGACTCGTTCTCGTGGGAACGATGGTGATGGTATTCTTCTTTATCCGTCAGATGGGCAAACAGAATTCGCAGGGACTGCAGTTCGGTCAGTCCAAGGCGAGAGTAAACGAAAACGTCAAGGTCAGATTCACCGACGTTGCGGGCTGTGAAGAAGAAAAGCAGGAAATGAGCGAGATCATCGACTTCCTTAAAGCTCCGCAGAGATTCGCCGAGGTCGGAGCGAGAATTCCGCACGGCGTCCTTCTCGTAGGCCCTCCGGGAACGGGTAAAACCCTCCTCGCAAAAGCCGTCGCGGGCGAAGCGGGCGTTCCTTTCTTCTCGATATCCGGTTCGGACTTCGTGGAGATGTACGTCGGCGTAGGCGCGGCGAGAGTAAGAGACCTTTTCAGTCAGGCTAAGAGAAACGTTCCGTGTATCATATTCATAGACGAAATCGACGCCGTAGGCCGTCAGAGAGGCGCAGGTCTCGGCGGCGGCCACGACGAAAGAGAACAGACGCTTAACCAGATTCTCGTCGAAATGGACGGTTTCGAAAGCTCGTCGGGAATTATCGTTATGGCGGCGACCAACAGAGCGGATATACTCGACCCGGCACTTATGAGACCGGGAAGATTCGACAGACAGATTCACGTGGGTTATCCGGACGTCAGGGGAAGAGAGGCGATACTCAGAGTCCACGCGAGAAACAAGCCGCTTGCGGAGGACGTGGACCTCAGAGTCGTCGCGCAGATGACCGTAGGATTCACCGGAGCAGACCTCGAAAACCTCCTCAACGAATCGGCTATTCTCGCCGTTCGCGATAACAGAAGACTTATCGGTATGGACGATATTAACGAAGGCATAAATAAGGTAACTATGGGCCCCGCAAAAAAGAGCAGACTCGTTACTCCGCAGGACAAGAGAATCACGGCTTATCACGAAGCAGGACACGCTATTCTCTGTAAGCTCCTTCCCGATACTCCGGAGGTTCACGAGGTTACTATCGTTCCGAGAGGAAGCGCAGGCGGATTCACCTCTATGCGCGACGCCGAGGACAGGACCTTCCTCACGAAATCCGAGGCTACCAATTCCATAGTCGTAAGTCTCGGCGGAAGAACGGCGGAGGAACTCATTCTTTCGAGCGTAACCCAGGGCGCGTCTTCGGATATCAAAGCCGTAACTCAGCGAGCGCATAAGATGGTTACCGAATGGGGTATGTCCGAAGCGGTAGGCTGCATATTCCTCGGAAGCGAAGGAGAGGTCTTCGTAGGTAAGAATTATCAGTCGAAACAGGATTATTCCGAAGAATTCGCGGCTCTTATCGACAGAGAAGAAAAGAAGATCATCGACGACGCTCACGCAGTCGCGAGAAAGCTTCTTTCCGAAAGTATCCAGCTCCTTCATAACTTCGCCAAGGTCCTTATGGAATGCGAAACCATTCACAGCAAACACGTCGACCTTCTTATGAAAGGTACGGACCCGCAGGAGGTTATCGATTCCATCAACCGCGACAATCAGGAGTTTATACAACGCCACGAACAGCTCCGCCGCGAACAGCAGGCGTGACGCTTTCTTCGTCGGATTCGTTTCAAAAGCCTCGCTTCCCTATCGGATTGCGGGGCTTTTCCGCTTTCTTTCGGAGAAACCAGCGTGACGCTTCCGCTTTCTTTCGAGAAAGTGAAGCAAAGAACTTCACTTGCTTCGCCCGACCGCAGGAATTCTCTCTTTATAAACAACAGAGTCGTCTGAATTTTATAACTTCGTCGCTAAGAAGTAAATTTGGCGAACGGCTTTTCTGTGTCAGAATCCGTATGAATCCGCGAAGCTAAAGGGTCCAGCGTCACGCCGGTCTTTGCCGAGCTTTCTCCGAAAGAAAGCGGCGGGGGAAGAATTTTATTGACAAGGCTTTGCGTTTATGGTATCATACTTAATTAACAGGGAAAAGAAGGTTAAACGGGACAGATGGCAAAGATTATCGGGCAGCAGGAATTTTCGTTCGGAGAGGAGAATATCGCGCCGCTTGCGGACAGAATGAGACCTCGGACTCTCAGAGGGTTTATCGGACAGGGACACGTTATATCGGCGAACTCGCTGCTTTCCCGCGCGATAAAGATGGATACGGTCGGAAGCTGTATTTTCTGGGGCCCTCCGGGGACGGGAAAAACCACTCTCGCCGGAATAATCGCGAATTCGACGGGAAGCCCTTTCGTTAAGCTCAACGCGGTTCTGAACGGAGTCGCCGACGCAAAAGCCGTTCTCGAAAAAGCCGAAAACAACGTCAGAAACGGCGGAAAACCGACTTATCTGCTTCTGGACGAATGTCATAGGTGGAATAAGGCGCAGTCGGACAGCCTTCTTCAGGCAGTCGAAAAGGGAATTATCGTTTTTATAGGCTCGACCACCGAAAATCCCTACGTTGCTATGACTCCGGCTATCGTTTCGAGATGCAGAGTGTTCGAGTTCCGTAGGCTCGGCGAAGAGGACGTCCGGAAAGCCCTCGACAACGCCGTGAATTCAGATAAGCTTTTAAGGAGCAGGAACGTTTCGGTTACGGAGGGAGCCTTGAGGCATATCGCGAGAGTCAGCGGAGGCGACCTCAGAAACGCCTACAATATCCTCGAGCTTGCGGCTTTTACTACCGAAGAAAAGGACGGAAAAGTCGTCGTTACCGAAAAGGAAGCCGCGGAAAGCAGTCAGACCAAACCTCTTTCCGTGGGAGAGGATACGTATTACGATATGATTTCCGCGTTTTGCAAGAGCCTCAGGGGAAGCGACGAGAACGCGGCTTTGTTCTGGTATGCGAGGCTGATTTCCGCCGGCTGCGACCCTATGCTTCCGATGAGAAGGCTTATGGTTCATTCCGCGGAGGACGTGGGAATCGCAGATCCGCGCGCGCTCCTGATGACTTCGGCGGCTTTATCCGCACTCAAAAACGTGGGTATGCCCGAGGCTCGTATCCCTATCGGCGAAGCGATAATCTACGTTTGTCGCGCGCCTAAAAGCAATTCGGTCGTTACGGCTCTCGACGCGGCTTTCGCGGACGCCGAAAAGTATGCCGATCTTCCCGTTCCGAACGACCTCGTAGACACGAATTATCCGAGGAGTACCGACGCGGAAAAACCGCATTACCGTTATCCGCACGATTACGGCGGCTGGTGCGAACAGACCTATCTTCCCGAAGCTATCTCAAATCACGTGTATTATCGTCCGTCTTCGAACGGCGAGGAATCAGAACCGTCTTTCCGCGAGAAGTTCGTCGGGAAAAAGAAAAAGAGCTGAATTCGCGAGTTTGTTGAACGAGAACGCAGATTCGTTGAACGAATTCCGAGGTTCGTTGAATATAGCAAGTCCGCGCGGGGCGGGTGGGCTTATGAAAGTTAAGGTTGTCCGCGAAGTATATCGGGGAGCGCGGGCGGAAGGAGACAGTTATGCTGGAATTACAGAATTTAACCAAGAAATTTGCGGGGAAAACGGAGCCTGCGGTCGATAAGCTTACTCTTCACGTGAAAAAGGGCGAGATTTTCGGATTTCTCGGACCGAACGGAGCGGGAAAGTCTACGACTATCAAGATGATTACGGGAGTTCTGAATCCTACCGAAGGACGGATAACCGTAGACGGAAAAGACCTTCTTTCCGACCCCGAAGGCGCGAAAAAGCTCATAGGTTACGTTTCGGACAATCACGCGACTTACGATAAGCTCACGGGAAACGAATATCTTTCGTTTATTGCGAGAGTTTACGACGTTTCGCCCGAGGTCTGCCGCAAGGAAACCGAGAGATTTGCCGAAATGTTCGACCTGACAAACGCTCTCGACAGCCAGATTTCCACGTATTCTCACGGAATGAAGCAGAAAATCGCGGTTATGGCGGCGATTATTCATAATCCGAAACTCTGGATTCTCGACGAGCCTCTGACCGGTCTCGACCCGCAGTCGGCTTTCGACCTCAAACATCTTATGAGAAGTTACGCCGACGAAGGAAATACCGTTTTCTTTTCGTCGCACGTCATCGACGTCGTTGAAAAGGTCTGCGACAGAGTCGGGATTATCGCGAACGGAAGGCTTATCCGAGTCGCGACCGTCGAGCAGCTTAAAGCGGATTTCCCCGAAAGATCGCTCGAAACTATCTTCCTCGACCTCACAAGCCACGCCTGACGCTTCCGCTTTCTTTCGAGAAAGTGGAGCAAAGAACTTCACTTACTTCGCCCGACCGTAAAGATTCTCTCCTTATAAGAAACAGATTCGTCTGAACTTTATCGGGCGAACGCCCCCAATGGGTCCGGCGTCACGCTATGCGGTCTGCTAATTCGGATTTCCGGAATTGTTTGGACGTCGCGAAGCTAAAGGGTCCAGCGTCACGCCGAGCGGTCTGTTAATTCGGATTTCCGGAATTGTTTGGACGTCGCGAAGCTAAAGGGTCCAGCGTCACGCCGAGCGGTCTGTTAATTCGGATTTCCGGAATTGTTTGGACGTCGCGAAGCTAAAGGGTCCAGCGTCACGCTGGTTCTCCGAAAGAAAGCGGGAGAGATATAGATTGTAATTATGAAAAACACGACAGCTTTATTTTCGATACTCATAAAGGAGCGGCTTCGTTCCAAAGGGGCGGGCTTCGGCCTTAAAAGCAACTCCTACGCGCCGCGGCGCAAAACCCATATTCTTTTCTGGGCGGTAATGGCGGTATGTTTCCTTCCGCTGCTGACGGGAATTGCGATTTTTGCCTACGGAATAGGCGGGACTTTCTCTTCCGTAGCGGGCGGAGCCTTGCTTTTCACCGATACCGTATCCGCAGCCGTAGGATTGGGACAAATCGCCGTGCTTCTCGTCGGATTGGTTTCGATAGTTACGACTCTTTATCAGGGAAGCGACAACGAGATTCTTCTTGCTCTTCCGATAAAACCGAGCGAGATTTTTACGGCGAAGTTTATGTGCGTATACGTTTTCGAGTTCGGGACTTCCCTTCTCGTAACGCTTTTCGTGCTTCTGCCTCTCGGTCTGGGATACGGCGCGGGCATAGCGTTTTACGCGGGACTGATTCTCATAACGCTTTTGCTTCCGATTCTTCCTATGCTTATCGCGGCGGTAGTCGGAATCCCCGTAATGCTCCTCGTTTCCGCCCTCAAGGGCAAAGGCCCCGTCGCAATAATACTTATGGTCGTGTGCTTCGCGGCTCTTTTCGTCGGGTATTATTATGTTTTTTATAAGGTTATGCCCGACTTCGGGGAAATGAGCGCGGAAAGGATAGTCGAAATTCTTTCGGGATTCGTCAGGAGCGCGGGAGAAGCGATTTATCCCAATCTCGCAGCCGCAAGAATGATAACGGCGACGGATTTCGGAACGTTTTTACTTAATTTCGCGATAACCGTCGGAATAGACGCGGCTCTGCTTTTCCTCGGAATTCTGCTGTCCTCGAAGGTTTACCGAAAAATAGTTTCGGGCGGAAGCGAAAGCGGAAAAACCTCCCGCAAAAAAGGCAGAATCGCCTACGGCTCGCTTAATTCCGAACTCGTAAAACGCGACGTCAGAACCATTATGCGTTATCCGGCGATGGGCTTCGTCTGCGTTATGCAGATAGTTATGTCCGTTCTTATTCCGGTGGCGTTTTCGATGGGGTCGGGAGCCTCCTCCGGAGCGGAAAGCACTTTCGGCGGATTTTCGGAGGAATTGTTGTTTCTGATGTGTACGGGAACGATGGTTTTCGTTTCTTCGACGAACGTAGTCGCTTCGGGAGCCTTTTCCCGCGAAGGAGGCGATATGGCTCTTCTGAAAAGCCTTCCCGTTAAGCCGAAAGATATCGTCCGCGCAAAACTCGTCCCCGCGTACGTTACGGATTTCGTTTCGGTTTTACTCGGGCTTATCGTTTTCGGCGTCGGTCTCTCTATTTCCTTCCCGCTCGTGATCGTCGGTATAATTACGGCGTTTTCGGCGAGCGTTTTCGGAAGCGCGGTTTCGGTTTACGTAGATATGAAAAGTCCGAGGCTCGTATGGAGAACTCCGAACGAAGCTATGAAAAACAGTCCGTCGCAACTCGTCGGAATGCTCGTCGGATTCCTTTCCGTCGTACTTATGGGAATCTTCGGATTTCTGGGATATCTTGCGGCAGGCTCGACCGAAGGCGCGGTTTTCCTTCTCGTCGCTTACGGCGGAACGACCGCGGTTATGGTCGCAGCGTCCGTATTCGCGCTTAAAAAACTCTTCGGTTCCGCGGATAAGCTCTATCACGAGATTCAGCCGTAATAATAAAAAACTGCCTGCGCGGGGCGGGCGGGCTGAAGGAAGTACGGATTTTTCGGACGTAAAGAGGGGAGCGCAGGCAACCCGAGAGAAGATAAAAATCAACAAAAAATAATAATGAGAGGTAATAAATAATGAAAAACGCAATGGACGTTCTTAAAGAGCGCGGATTTCTTAAACAGGTGGTATTCGAAGAGGAGCTTTATAAGTTGCTCGAAACGGAAAAGGTTTCGTTTTATATAGGTTTCGACCCGACCGCAGACAGCCTTCATATCGGACATTTCGTTCAGCTTATGGCGATGGCTCATATGCAGAGAGCCGGACATCGTCCTATTGCGCTTATCGGCGGCGGCACCGGAATGATCGGAGACCCCAGCGGAAGAAGCGACCTTCGTCAGATGATGACGACGGAAACCGTGGAGCATAACTGCGAGATGTTCCGTAAACAGATGAGCAGGTTTATAGATTTCGGAGAGGGCAAAGCTATTATGGTGAACAACGCCGACTGGTTGCTTAACCTCAACTACATCGAATTTCTGAGAGATATCGGCGTATATTTCTCGGTAAACAAGATGCTTACCGCGGAATGCTTCAAAAAGCGTCTCGAAAAAGGATTGAGCTTCCTCGAATTCAACTATATGCTTATGCAGGCTTACGACTTCCTTATGCTTTATCAGAAATACGGCTGCAGTCTCGAGCTCGGCGGCGACGACCAGTGGAACAACATTCTCGCGGGAGCCGACCTTATCCGCAGAAAGGAGCAGAAACCCGCGTATGCGATGACCTTCGCTCTTCTTACGACGAAGGACGGTATAAAGATGGGCAAAACCGCAAAGGGCGCGGTATGGCTGGACGAAAACAAGACCTCGCCTTACGAGTTTTATCAGTATTGGAGAAACGTCGACGACGAGGACGTCGAAAAGTGCTTCAAGCTCCTGACCTTCCTGCCTCTCGAAGAAATCGAAGAGCTGGTTAAATTCAAGGACGAAAGAATGAACGCGGCAAAAGTCCGTCTTGCTTACGAGGTTACGAAGCTTATTCACGGCGAAGAAAAGGCAAAAGCCGCTATGGATCAGGCGAACGCGGCTTTCGGAGGAAATACCGCCGATATGGAAGCGGTGGAACTCGATAAATCCGAGTGCAGAACGGCTCTCGACGCTCTCGTACTCGCTGGTACGGTCAAAAGCCGCGGCGAAGGCAGAAGACTCATCGAGGGCGGCGGGGTTTCCGTGGACGAAACGAAGGTCGAGGCTTTCGATCAACCGCTTTCCGATATCGTGAAGGGCGACGAATTCGTTCTTCATAAGGGAAAGAAAACTCACGTTAAAATCAGACTCGTATAATGGAAGAGTATCTTACGGTTGCGCCCGAAACAGCCAGAGTATCCGAGGTTATCGAGCGGTCGGAGTTTATTTCGTTCGCAAAGGGAATTTCGGACAAGGAAGAGGCTCTGGAATTCGTTTCGGGGCTTAAAAAGAAGTATTACGACGCGACGCACGTATGTTACGCCTTCGTTACGGACGAAACCAAGCGTTATTCCGACGACGGAGAACCGCAGGGAACGGCGGGAATGCCTATCCTCGACGTTATCGAAAAAAAGAATCTTAAAAACGTCTGCGTGGCGGTCGTAAGATACTTCGGCGGAATAAAACTCGGCGCGGGAGGTCTTACGAGAGCCTATTCGGGCGGCGCGGCGGCGGTGCTTTCCGTCGCAAAAGCGATGAAATATACCGTTTGTCGCAGATATTCGGCAGTCGTTCCTTATTCCTTCCTCAAAACGGCGAAAAAACTCACCGAGGACGTCGGAAGAATCGACGATACGGCTTTCGGCGAAGCTGTGGTTCTGACCGTTACGATTACGGACGGGAACGTCGATTACGAGGGAAGATTCGTCAACGCCTCTTCGGGGAAGATTATTCCCGAATATCTCGGCGAGGTCTTCGTACCCGTGGAAATCTGAGCTTGTCGGAAGGCGAATCCGGGATTGACTCGGAAAGGTCGAAGTTCGTTCAACGAAATCCCGAGTTGGTTTAACGAAAGTCGAAGTTAATTGAACGAAGTTTGGATTCAAGCGGTAAAAGCATAGGAAAATCCGCGGGGTAAGTCGGGTTTTACCGAGAAATCCGGACGCAAGGAGGAACACGTGAACGCTCTCGAATACGCTCTTACGCTTCTTTCAAGGAGCGATAAAACCGAACGCAAGCTCTACGAGGCCCTTTTAAAGAAAGGATTTTCCGAGGAGGAAAGCGCGGATGCCGTCGAGAGAGTCAAGGATTACGGCTACGCGGGCGACGAGGCCTTTTCCCGAAGATACGTCGAATTCAACTCCGACCGGAAGGGCAGAAAAAGGCTCGAAGCAGACCTGAGACTTAAGGGAGTTTCGGAGGAAGTCGCCGCGGAGGCTCTCGGGAATCTCTCCGAAGAGGATGAATTCGAAACCGCGCTGAATCTCGCAAGAAAGAAATTTTCGCCCTCCGACGAAAACGGCTTTCCCCGCGAGGAGAAAGCGAAGATTTATCGATTCCTTGCGTACAGAGGCTTCGGACAAGGCGTCATAAGAAGAGTTCTGGAGGAAATCGGGGAATGAGTTCTGCGCGGTCGGTCGAAGGAAGCTCGGACGAGTCCGCTCTTGGAGATAGTCCGTGCGGACGGCTCGAAGCTAAAGGGAGCGTTACTTCGGTTTCCCGAAAAAGCGGGAGCAAAGACAGGGAGGCAGTATGTTATTATCGGCAGAAGAGATAGAAGAACAGCTTAAAAAACTGAATATGATAATTCCCGTGAGATATTACGACGCAATCGGGTCTACCAACTCGGCGGCCAAACTCGTTCACGACGAAACCGACAAGCATTATCTCGTAGTTGCGGGACGGCAGACTCAGGGCAGAGGCAGAAACGGCAGAAGCTTTCAGTCGGAATTCGGCGGAGGCTACTTCAGCTTCACCTTTTCGCTCGGAGCGGAGGACGTTACGACGCAGCTTTGCGGCTCGGTTATGCTTGCAGCGCTCGCCGTTCGTTCGGTTATGGAGGAGTACGGCGTGGATTGCTCGATAAAATGGCCCAACGACGTGCTTTGCGGCGGAAGAAAGCTCTGCGGGATACTCTCGGAAGTCGTTTACGACAGAGATTTTCCCGATTATATGGTAATCGGAATAGGCATAAACGTCAACAATCCGCTTACGGGAATCGAAGATATAGCTACCTCGACGTTAATCGAAACGGGAAGGAAATTGCCCGTGGCGGAGGTCGTCGCGAGGATAGTCAGAAGGTTTTTCGAGATGCTTTCGGACAAGGATTTCGAGGTTATGACGGAATATCGCAAGTGCTGCGCGACTCTCGGTAAAAACGTCAGGGTAACTTCGCCGGACGAGGAATTTTACGGAGTCGCGGAGGACCTCGACGAAAAGGGAATGCTCGTCGTCCGCACTCAATCCGGACAGCGCAGGGTAGTTTCCTGCGGGGACGTTTCTATTCGGGACGTTCTGAGCTGAGCTTTGGGAATTCGCGGATTCGTTGAACGAAATCGGGAGCTGATTGAACGAAATCGCAAGTTCGTCGGACGAAACGAAGAATTGACCGAAAACGGGACGGGCGAAATGCGCGTTCGGGAGTTGATTTATGAATTTAAGGACGGGAATCGACAGCGTGGAAATCGCGAGATTCGTCGGCAAAGAGGAAAAGTTTATCCGGAAAATCCTGACCGACGGCGAAATCGATTATTATCGCGCGAAAGGAAGCAAGCCGCAGACGCTGGCGGGACTTTTCGCGGCAAAGGAAGCCTTTCTTAAAATGCTCGGGACGGGGATTTTTTCGGGGATAGGATTTTCGGAGGTCGCCGTGGGACACGACGAGGACGGCAGACCTTTCTATTCCCTCGGAAAAAACGCGGAGAAGGCTCTGCTGTCGCTCGGCCTTTCTTCCGTAGACCTTTCGATTACTCATACCGATTCGGTCGCAACCGCGATATGCGTGGGGTTCTGACCGCGGAAGACGCCGCAGCCGTCCGTTCGTCCGAACGCGAACCGAATGTCGCAGTCAAAAATAAGTCGTCCGTATTTTAGCGGGCTTATTTTTTTCGTTGAGGTTAAATCCGCGTTATCGCTTTAGCAAAGATGAGGGAAAAGTGCGGTTTTTCGACGGAAATTACCGAAAAACGCTTGACAAGCCCTTGCGGACTGAGGTATAATTTGCAGGCTGCGGATTATGGGGTGACACGGAGAGGTTACTCAGATAAGAGATAACTCCCCGCCGACCATCGGCAACTCGGATTGCCGACGGCACGCGCCCGCAAGCCAATAACGGGTATCCGAAGCGGAGATTTTCGCGCAAGTGCGTTCGGCTAAGGGTTGCAAAGCAAACTGCACGAGGTCCCTCTTGGGAGAAAGAAGCATCGAGAGTGCTTTTTTTAATGACCGCAGCGCGACACGCACGAATAAGTTGTTTCGGCGTAGTCGGAGTGCCGAAGATAAAATATCATTATTCCTAAGGAGCGAAAAATGGCAAGTCAGAGAATCAGAATCAAGTTGAGAGGCTATGACCACGAGTTGGTCGATCAGGCTACGGCAAAGATCGTCGAAACCGCTAAGCGTATGGGTTCGAGAGTCAGCGGTCCCATTCCTCTTCCCACGGAAAGAGAAATCGTTACGGTCCTTCGCGCGACACATAAATATAAGGACGCCAGAGAGCAGTTCGAATCCAGAACTCATAAGCGTCTTATCGATATTTACAGCCCCAACGCAAAGACCGTCGAAAGCCTCACCAAGCTTGACCTGCCCGCAGGTATCGATATCGACATCAAATTGTAACCATCAGAAAACGGAGGTGAACTTTATCAATGAATAAAGCAATCATAGGAAAGAAATTAGGAATGACGCAGGTTTTCCTTGCGGACGGCAGTATGGTACCGGTAACGGTCGTCGAAGCGGGTCCCTGCACGGTAAGTCAGGTCAAGACCGTCGAGCGCGACGGTTACGAAGCCGTTCAGATGGCGTTCGGAACGATTAAGGAAAAGAAAATCAATAAGCCCGAAGCAGGCAAGCTCAAGGCTATGGGTGTGAGAAAGAACGAAGCGGGCGAATACGAGACCGGTAAGGTTTTAAGAGAATTCCGCCTCGAGAACAATCAATATAAAGTCGGCGACGTCGTGAATTGCACGGTGTTCGGCGAGAACGAATTCGTGGACGTTACGGGAACGACCAAAGGTCACGGATATTCCGGAAACATCAAGAGATGGGGCGCACACAGACTTAAGGAAACCCACGGTGTAGGCCCCGTTCACAGAGAAGTAGGTTCTATGGGCGCGAACTCCAGCCCCAGCAGAGTAATGCCCGGCAAGAAACTTCCCGGACAATACGGCGTGGAACAGGTTACGGTTCTCAATCTTTCGGTAGTAAAAGTCGATGCGGCAAGAAACGTGCTGCTTATCAAGGGCGCTATCCCCGGACCTAAGGGATCCCTCGTTACGGTACGCAACGCCGTTAAAAAGTAATAGATGAAAGGAGTCGGACAAATGCAGTTAAAAGTATATAATACACAGGCAGCCGAAGTCGGCGCAGTGGAATTAAATGATGAAGTGTTCGGTTGGGAATACAACGAAGCTCTTATTCATCAGTCAGTGGTAGCATACCTCAACAATCAGCGTCAGGGCACAAAAAGCACCCTCACCCGCACGGAAGTCCGCGGGGGCGGCGTAAAACCCTGGAGACAGAAAGGCACCGGCAGAGCCCGTCAGGGTTCCATCCGCGCTCCGCAGTGGATCAAGGGCGGCGTCGTTTTCGCTCCCAAGCCGAGAGATTTCTCCGTTAAGGTCAACAAATACGCCAAGGCCCGCGCTTTGCTTTCCGCTATGAGCTACAGAGTTCAGAACGACGAAATCAAGGTTCTCGACAAGGTGGAAATCAACGAGGCGAAGACGAAGAACGTCCGCAATATTCTCAACAGCTTCAAGGTAACGGGCAAGACCCTTCTCATCACCGACAAGGACGACCAGAACCTTCTCAGAGCGGCAAGAAACATTCCGAATCTCGAAGTCGTAAACATCGAGCTTCTCAACGTTTATCAGCTCGTAGCTCATTCCAACATCTTCGCAACGACCGAAGCACTCAAGAAATTCGAGGGGGTATACGCCGAATGAACGCTTACGATATCATAATCAAACCCGTATTGACCGAAAAGAGTTATAAGGGCATCGAAAACAAGAAATACACGTTCGTTGTAGACAGAAACGCGAACAAAATCCAGATAAAGAACGCAGTCGAAGAGATCTTCGGAGTCAAGGTTGACAAGGTAAACACCGTCAACGTCAGAGGAAAGCTCAAGAGACAGGGCAGATATCAGGGATATACGGCTAAGTACAAGAAGGCCATCGTTATGCTCTCCGCGGAAAGCAAGGCCATCGAGTTCTTTGACAGCTTGTCGATGTAGGAGGATAGATCACAATGGCTATAAGAAGATATAAACCCACGTCGCCGGCACGCAGATTCATGTCGGTTTCGATGTTCGAGGAAATCACGGCTACCAAGCCCGAAAAGAGCCTTCTCGATATTAAGTACAAGAGCGGCGGAAGAAACGCCACCGGCAGACTTACCGTCCGTCATATCGGCGGCGGCAACCGTATCAAATACAGAATCATAGACTTCAGAAGAAACAAGTACGATATTCCCGCTAAGGTCGCTACCATCGAATACGACCCCAACAGAACGGCGAACATAGCCCTTCTTCATTACGCGGACGGAGAAAAGAGATACATTCTCGCTCCTCTCGGACTTAACGTCGGCGACACCATCGTAAGCGCGGGCGCGGCGGATATCAAGGTCGGCAACAATATGCCCCTCGAATCCATTCCCGTAGGTACCGTCGTTCACAACATCGAGCTTCATCCCGGAAAGGGCGGACAGATTGCGAGAGCGGCCGGAATGAGCGCGCAGCTTATGGCAAAGGAAGGCAAGTACGCAACGCTCAGAATGCCCAGCGGCGAAATGAGACTCATCCTTCTCAAGTGCCGCGCAACCATCGGACAGGTCGGAAACGTCGATCACGAAATCGTTTCCATAGGTAAGGCAGGCAAAACCCGCCATATGGGTATCAGGCCCACCGTCCGCGGTTCCGTTATGAACCCCTGCGATCACCCGCACGGCGGCGGCGAGGGCAAATGTCCCGTCGGCAGACCCGGTCCCGTTACTCCTTGGGGTAAGCCCGCTCTCGGTTACAAGACCAGAAAGAAGAAGAACGTTACCAACAGATTTATCATTAAGCGTGTGAACTAAGGAGAGGACATAAATGAGCAGATCGGTAAAAAAAGGACCATTCGTCCATGACAAGTTATTGAAACGCATACAGGAAATGAACAAGACCGGCGAGAAGAAGGTTCTTAAAACGTGGTCCCGTTCTTCCACGATATTCCCGGACTTCGTAGGACACACCATCGCCGTCCACAACGGCAAGACTCACGTTCCGGTATATATCACCGAGGAAATGGTAGGACTTAAACTCGGTGAATTCGCTCCGACAAGGACGTTCAGAGGTCACGCCGGAAGCAAGAACGCGTCGGCGAAGTAGTAGGAGGCTTTTATGGCAACAAGAAGTAAACAGAAATCGATAGCCAGGAAGGCTAACAAAGATAAACGTCCCTTTGCAACGGCAAAGTATATCAGGATTTCGTCGGGTAAGGTCGCAATCGTGCTCGATCTCATCAGAGGCAAGAATTATAAGGAAGCCTGCGGTATTCTCGAACATACCCCCAAGGCAGCCAGCTATTCCGTTCTGAAATGCCTTAAATCCGCAGCCGCAAACGCGGAAGTCAATCAGGGCCTCGACAAGGAAAACCTTTTCGTTGCGGAATGTTACGCGACGGAAGGCCCGACGCTCAAACGCGTTATGCCCAGAGCGCAAGGCAGAGCATTCCACATTATGAAGCGTACAAGCCACATAAAAGTTGTGCTTGATGAAGTTAAGTAGGAGGCATTATGGGACAGAAAGTTAATCCTCACGGTATGAGAGTGGGTATCATTCAGGGCTGGAACGCAAAATGGTACGCAGACAAGAAGAATTTGGCTAAATACATCAAGGAAGACAAGACCGTAAGGGATTTCGTCAAGAAGAAGTATTACGAAGCGGCTATCTCCGAGATAATCATAGAAAGAAACGACGATAAGTTCATTCTGGACGTCCACAGCGGAAGACCGGGCGTGCTTATCGGCAAGGCGGGCGCGGGAGTCGAAGAGCTCAAGAACGAAGTTCAGAGCCTTATCGCGGCTCCGCAGAAAGCAATCATCAATATCGTCGAAGTCAAGAAGCCCGATATGGACGCTCAGCTCATCGCGGAGGGCATCGCGGCTCAGCTCGAAAAGAGAGTTTCCTTCAGACGCGCTATGCGTCAGGCTATGGGACGCGCGATGCGCGCCGGAGCAAAGGGAGTCAAGACGATGGTCAGCGGCAGACTGGACGGCGCGGAAATCGCGAGATGCGAACAGTACCACGAAGGCAGCATTCCGCTTCACACTCTGAGAGCGGACATCGACTACGGCTTTGCGGAAGCTCACACCACCTTCGGCGCAATCGGCGTCAAGGTATGGGTAAACGTGGGAGAGGTTCTTCCGAAGGCAAAAGTACAACCCAAAGCAGCGGCAAGCGAAGGAGGCAATTCAGATGTTAATGCCTAAAAGAGTACTGCACCGCAGACAGATGCGCGGCAGAATGAAGGGCGCAGCCCATAAAGGAAACACGATTTCTTACGGCGATTACGCTTTGATGGCGCTCGAACCGGGTTGGATCAAATCCAATCAGATCGAGGCGGCCCGTGTCGCAATGACGAGATTCATCAAGCGTGGCGGTAAGGTCTGGATAAAGATATTCCCCCATAAGCCGGTAACCAAGAAGCCCGCCGAAACCAGAATGGGCAGCGGTAAGGGTTCTCCCGAATACTGGGTAGCAGTGGTTAAGCCGGGCAGGATTATGTTTGAAATGAACGGCATTTCCGAAGACGTGGCAAGAGAAGCGCTTCGTCTTGCGTCTCACAAACTTCCCATCAAGTGCAAGTTTGTCAAGAGAGAAGAAGCTGCGGCGGCAGTCGCAAATAATGAAGGCGGTGAAGTTTGATGCAGGCGAGTTATGTTCACGGATTGACAACCGAAGAGTTGCAGAAAAAGCTTGATGAATTGAAAAAAGAATTGTTTAATCTTCGTTTGAGTCTTTCTTCGGGTCAGCTTACCAACCCCAACGTGATGGTCAGCTGCAAAAGAGATATTGCCAGAGTAAAGACCGTATTGCGCGAAAGAGAAATCGAAGCGCAGAAGAAGGCATAGGAGGCACTGAATGGAAAGAACATTGAGAAAGAACAGAGTAGGCCTCGTTACCAGCGACAAGATGGATAAGACCATCGTCGTATCGGTAGTAGAGAAATATAAGCACCCGTTGTACAAGAAGACGGTTTCCAAGACCAAGAAATTCAAGGCGCACGACGAAGAGAATCAGGCCGGCATCGGCGATACCGTTCTCATCGCGGAAACGAGAAAGCTTTCCAAAGATAAGAACTGGCGTCTCGTGGAAATCATCGAGAAGGCTAAGTAAGGAGGAGAGTTATGGTACAACCGCAAACCAGATTGAAAGCCGCGGACAACAGCGGCGCAAAAGAGCTGATGTGCATCAAAGTGCTTGGCGGATCCCTCCGCAAGTTCGGCAACATCGGTGACGTCATCGTGGCAAGCGTAAAGAGCGCGACCACCGACGGAGCAGTCAAGAAAGGCGACGTAGTTAAGGCAGTAATCGTAAGGACCAATCAGGGTATCGGAAGAAAAGACGGTACTTATATCAGATTCGATGACAACGCAGCCGTAATTATAGACAACCAGAAACAGCCCAAAGGTACGCGTATCTTTGGACCCGTTGCGAGAGAACTCAGAGAAAAGGACTATATGAAGATAGTATCCTTGGCTCCGGAAGTACTGTAAGGAGGCAGAGCGATGAATACCGTTCACGTTAAAAAAGGCGATATAGTACAGGTTATGGTAGGTCCGAAGGACGGAGAAAACGCCGTCAGAGGCAAGAGAGGCAAGGTTCTTCTCGTTAATCCGGAAAAGAACACCGTAGTCGTAGAAGGTCTTAATATCGTTACCAAGCACCAGAAGGCAAGAAAAGCCAACGAACAAAGCACCATCGTCAAAAGGCCCAGAGCCGTAGACGCAAGCAACGTTATGCTTTACTGCGAAACCTGCAAGACGGGCGTCAGATACAGCGTCGAAGAAGGCGAAGACGGAAAGAAGGTAAGACTCTGCCGCAAATGCGCGGGCAAGGGAGTCAGGACCGTTCTCGAATATAAGGATTCTCAGAAATCCGAAAGAAAAGCGGTAAGAAGATCCGCAAGAAAGGAATCTAAATAAGGAGGTATAGACAATGGCTAAAGAAACAAAGGCACCCGCTAACGAAGGAGCCGCTTACAGACCGAGCGAGCCGAACAGACTTGCCGTTCATTACAAGACCAACGTTATACCTCAGATGGTAAAGCGTTTCAATTACGAGAACATCAATATGGTTCCCAAGGTCGAAAAAATCGTCGTCAACACCGGTCTCGGCGACGCGAAAGACAACAGCAAGAGCTTCCAGCTCTACGTAGAGGAGCTTAAGACCATCACCGGTCAGAAGCCCATTATCACCAAGGCTAAAAAGTCAGTCGCTAACTTCAAAGTGCGTCAGGGAATGCCCGTAGGCGCGAAGGTTACTCTGAGAAACGTAAGAATGTACGAATTCCTCGATAAGCTTATGTCCGTAGCTCTTCCGAGAGTAAGAGACTTCAGAGGAGTTCCCGCAGGTTCTTTCGACGGAAGAGGAAATTACACCCTCGGCGTCAAGGAACAGCTCATCTTCCCCGAAATCGTTTACGATCAGGTGGAGAAGACCCGCGGATTCGACATTTCCATCGTAACTACGGCTAAAACCGATGAAGAAGCCAAAGAATTGTTGGCACTCATGGGAATGCCCTTTAAGGCTTAACGGAGGTAAGACATGGCTAAGACAGCTTTGAAGAACAAACAGCAGAAAACACCGAAATACAGCACGCGCGCATACACCAGATGTTCGCTTTGCGGCAGACCGCATTCTGTACTTCGTAAATACGGTATATGCAGAATATGCTTCAGAGAGCTTGCTTACAAGGGCGAGCTTCCGGGCGTAAAGAAAGCAAGCTGGTAAAAGTAGGAGGTTAGATTATGGTAATAACAGATCCGATCGCGGATATGCTCACACGCATCAGAAACGCATTGACCGCAAGACATCCTTCCGTGGAAATTCCGGCTTCCAATATGAAGAAGTCCATCGCGCAGATTCTCGTCGACGAGGGCTATATCACGAGCTACGAAGTAAAGGAAGAAGGCGTACAGGGAACCATTCTCGTTACGCTTAAATACGTAGGCAAACAAAAGGCTATAAGCGGTCTTAAGAGAATAAGCAAACCCGGTCTCAGAGTATACGCAAAGTGCGACGAAATACCCAAGGTTCTCAACGGTCTCGGAATAGCTATTCTCAGCACCAGCAAAGGCGTTATGACCGACAAGAAGGCTCGTCAGCTCAATCAGGGCGGCGAAGTTCTCGCGTACGTCTGGTAAGGAGGGGCAAGATGTCAAGAATAGGAAGAATGCCCATAACCATTCCGGCGGGCGTAGACGTAAAAATAGAAGACAGAGTAGTCACCGTAAAGGGTCCGAAGGGTACTCTCACGAGGACGATAGAAAGCAATAAAATCGAACTGAATCTCGAAGGCAACGTTCTTCACGTTACCAGAAAGGGCGAGTCGGGCGATATCAGAGCGCTTCACGGTCTTTACAGAGCTCTTATCCACAATATGGTAAGCGGCGTCACGAAAGAATTCGAAAAGGCTCTCGTTATCAACGGCGTCGGTTACAAGGCAAACGTTGACGGCAAAAAGCTCGTTCTCAACATCGGTTATTCTCACCCGATAGAGGTTCTTCCTCCCGAAGGAATAACCTTCTCCTGCCCGACGGCTACCGAAATCGTGGTCAAAGGTATCGACAAGGAGCTTGTAGGACAGACGGCAGCCAACATCAGGGCTAAGCGAGTCGTTGAACCTTATCATGCTTACGGCGTAAGATATAAGAACGAAACCGTGATCATGAAGGAAGGTAAGACCAACAAGTAATAAGGAGTAAGTTATGATAACGAAAAAAGATAAGAATGCCGACAGAAGGATCCGTCACGAAAGAGTTCGCGAAAAGGTTTTCGGAACGGAAAGCAGACCGCGTCTTAACGTTTACAGAAGCACGAAGTATATTTATGCTCAGGTTATCGACGACGTAAAGGGTATCACACTTGCTTCCGCCTCCAGCTTCAATATGAAGAACGAAGTTGAAGGAAAGAACAAAACCGACGCGGCTAAAGAAGTAGGAAAGGCTATCGCAAAGGCAGCTATGGACAAAGGCATCAGCGAAGTCGTATTCGACAGAGGCGGCTACATCTATACGGGTAGAGTGAGAGCGGTTGCCGAAGGCGCAAGAGAAGCCGGATTAAAGTTTTAGGAGGGAACAGAAGTGACAAACGTTGAAGAAGTAGTAAATGCAACTCCTGCAGCAGAACAACCGGCAGCTCCCGCAGCGGCAGAAAGACCGCAGGGCAGAAGATTCGGCAACAGACAGGGAAGAGAGGGCGAAAACAGCGGCGAAAGAAGACCGGAAAGACGCCCCCGCAGAGAAAGAGAACAGAAAGTAGACGACGGTCTGCTTAAAAAGACGGTAGCCATCAACCGCGTAACCAAGGTTGTCAAGGGCGGTCGTACGATGAGATTCTCGGCTCTCGTAGTAGTCGGCGACGGAAAAGGAAAAATCGGCGTCGGAATGGGCAAAGCAGGCGAAGTTCCGCAGGCTATCGAAAAAGCTCAGCAGGCAGCCAAGAGGAATATGGTCGAAATCGCTATGGTCGACACCACTATCCCGCACGAAGTCATCGGTAAATTCGGCAGAGGCAGCGTACTTATGATGCCGGCTGCGAAAGGTACCGGAGTTATCGCGGGCGGTCCCGTAAGAAACGTTCTCGAAGTAGTAGGCATAAAGGACATCCTTACCAAGTCCTACGGCTCCAATAACCCCATCAACTGCGTAAAAGCAACCATAGAGGGACTTAAGAGCCTCAGAACGGTCGAACAGGTAGCTGCGCTTCGCGGCAAGACCGTCGAAGAAATCATAGGCTGAGAGGTGCGAAATGGCAAGATATATAGTACAGGCAACAAAGCCGCAGGAAGCTAAGCTTCAGAAGGGCGACAAGCCCTACGAATCTACGGGCAGAAAAGTCAGAGTAACCCTCGTTAAAAGCACCATCGCGTGCCTCAAAGACCAGAAAGCAACCGTGGAAGCATTGGGCCTTCATAAGATCCGTCAGAGCAACGTTCTCGAGCTGAACAAGGCAATCGAAGGCATGCTCTTCAAAGTAAAACACCTTGTAACGGTCGAAGAAGTAAAGTAAAACAGAAAAACCACCGCAAAAGCACGGCGTAAGCGGGATGTTTAACGACCGCGCTATGCGGAAATATAAAACGGAGGATAGGTTTTTATGAAAATTCATACAATTGCTCCTGCTGAAGGCGCAAGAACTGCTCCAAAGAGACTCGGCCGCGGAATCGGCAGCGGACTCGGCAAGACCAGCGGTAAAGGTCATAAGGGTCAGTGGGCAAGAAGCGGCGGCGGCGTTCGTCCCGGATTCGAAGGCGGAACGATGCCCCTTGCGCGTCGTTTGCCCAAGCGCGGTTTCTATAACAAGTGGGAAAAGGTCTACGCGGTAATCAACGTCGGCGCACTCGAGAATTTCGACAACGGTGTCGAAGTAACGCCCGAACTTCTCGTCGAGATGCGTCTTGTAACGATAAAAGACTTTTACGGTCTTAAAGTGCTGGGAGACGGCGAGCTTACCAAGAAGCTCAGAGTTTACGCTCACAAGTTCTCCAAGTCTGCCGTCGAAGCAATCGAAAAGGCAGGCGGACAGGCAATACTTCTGACCGAGGCTAACGCAACGGAAGCGAGGTAACGCCCGATGATTACGACACTGAAGAACTCGTTCAAAATCCCCGAGGTCAGAAAGAAAATCCTGATGACCCTCTTATTCGTCCTGATTTACAGAGTAGGCTGCTATATTCCCGTACCGGGAGTTTCCGTAAGCGCGTTCCAGAGCGCGTTTTCGGGCGGAAGTATGTCGCTTTTCGGCATAATGAACGCCATCACCGGCGGCGCTCTCTCTCAGGGAACGTTGTTCGCTATCGGTATCTCCCCTTACATCAACGCATCCATTATCGTTCAGCTCCTTACCGTTGCGATTCCGCAGTGGCAGGAATGGAGTAAGCACGGAGGCGAAGAAGGACGTGAGAAACTGAATAAGGTCACGAAGTGGTTCACGCTGGTTCTTGCAGTAATTCAGTCCGTAGGCGTACTTTTGACATTAAAGAACTATTCCAGTCAGTCCGGCACCGATTATCTCAGCTATAATCTCTTCGGAACGGGCGCTCTTCCCGAATGGCTGGTATTCGCGTTCGTAACGGTTATCCTTACCGCAGGCGCATATCTTACTATGTGGCTGGGCGAAAGAATCACCGAATACGGCGTATCCAACGGTATCTCGATGATCATCTTCATCGGTATCATCGCTTCGGGCGGACAGGCTATCATCACCATGATAGGCAATATCGCTTCCAAAGGTTTCGTTGCCGCTCAGGGTTGGCAGCTTATCGTATTCATCGTCGTACTCGTAATCGTCTACGCCTTCATCGTCTTCGTTGACGGCGGCGAAAGAAAGATTCCCATACAGTACGCGAAATCGGTGAAGGGACAGAAAATGTACGGCGGACAGTCCACGACTTTCCCCATCAAGGTCAACGCGTCGGGCGTTATGCCGCTCATCTTCGCGTTCTCCATTATGTCTCTTCCCGTAATCATCGCTCAGACTTTCTTTGCGGGAAGCGGTTTCGAACAGTGGGTTTCCGCAAATTGCACGGGCGGTTGGTTCTACAGCATAGTGCTTTCCATTCTGATCTTCTTCTTCGCTTATCTTTACAGCTCGATTACCTTCGATCCTAAGGACGTAGCGGAAAATCTTCAGAAAAACGGCGGTTTCATTCCCGGTATCAGACCCGGTAAGAACACCTCGGAATATATCGGCAAGGTCGTCAAGAGAATAACCCTTTGGGGCGCTCTGTTCCTTGCGGTTATGGCTCTTATCCCCTCGGTAGTATTCGGAGCGATCAATTCCGACGGTCTGCTCGTATCCTCCTTCGGAGCGACGAGTATGCTGATTGCGGTAAGCGTTGCGCTCGAATTCGATAAGGCTCTTCAGCAGCAGATTATGATGCGTAACTACAAGGGCTTCCTCAGATAAGAACGTAAAAATCGATAAAAATTATGCCTCTCCTTTTTCGGGGGAGGCGTTTTTTTTGTCGAAACGGAAGTTCCGAAGGAGAATTAGGATTCGGATTCGCGAAAAACCGCAGAAAAAATCGGATTTAAAACGAATCGAAGCCGTTATTAAATCCCGAGAAGGCTTAAAAGCCGAGAATAAAGACGAGAGGATTTAGCCGAGAATAAAGACGGACGGAATTATACGTAAGTCTGAAAAATCACGTCGGCGATAAGGTCGGAAAGAGCTTTTGCCTGAGTTTTTCGGGAGATTTCGTCGTCAAACGGCTCGGGACAGCAGTACGGAGAAAGCGCGATAAGCCGCAAATCGCCCAAGGCGTAAAGTTCGAAGGGAGTTTGCGGAAGAAGGTCGGGATTTCCCGTTTCTATTCGAAGACAGCCTCGGCCCGAAGAATCTCCCGTCGCCGAGCAAATCACGACCGCGCGGCTGTTCGGGTGCATGGCGGAAACGAATTCCCGAACGATCGGGACGTTTCTTCGGAGAAGGGGCTTTTCACGCGTTCCGTAACAGAAAACGGGTAGCGACGAAATCAAAGTCCCCGCGTAGGGAGCTACGCATTCCTCGGGAACGGACGGGTCGCCCACGCACAGAAAAACGGGATTTTCGCCCGCGGCTTCCCGAAGCTTTTTCGGGAAATTATCGGGTTCGTTTACGTAAATACTACGACTTATCACTAAGAATCTCCTTTAATCCTCTTTTTCGGGAAGTATTGCCCGAAATCTTTCGTCGTAAACGGCTTTTGCGGAATCGTGAGAAAAATAAAAAAACCTTATTGAAAAACAAGGTTTCGGGATTATCGGATATCGTCCGGAAATATGAAAATCGGGATTATCGAAGGACGAAATAAAACGGACAATTACGATTGCGGCTTAAAACGCGGAAAATCCGCAATTATCGGAAGTTATCCGAAATCGTAGGGGTTTATGACGATTATCGGAATACCTTTGCGTTCGGCGCAAGAAATGGTCTGAGCCGTACCGCTTCGCTTTGCGCCGCCGTAAACCGCGATAAGCACGTCGCTTTTATCGACGATAAGCTGATTACGACGCTTTTCGCAGCCCTCGGTATGAGCTATTCCGCCGAAAACGCAGTCGTCGCATCGGGAAATAATCCGACGGAATCTGTCCTTGTCCGCCCGATTCCACGGAGAGGATTGCTCCGCGCACGAAAGAGCGGCGATAACCGTTATTCCGCGGCGGGCTTTAAGGTCAAGAAGAATTTCCGCGAAGTAAGTGTCGCAGCCGAGAGCCATTCCGCAGACGAATTCCGTCGCGCCTTCGTCGATAAGTCCGATTGCGACCTCCTCCAATTTCAGTTTCAGCCGGGCGCATCGGGGATCGTTTTCGTTCGTCCCCCAAGGGAGCCGTTTAGGTCTTCCTCCGGTCATTCCAACTATCATTTGTTCCTCCGTGTTTTGCGTCCCGAATCCTTGGGTTTTTAAAGTCGCGGGTAATTCACAAGTCTTTTTAACTTCTACGGTCGGGGTTTGAGGCGAGATATCGATTCTTTGTTCCATTCGGAGTAATGATACACCACTTTTTTTCTTTTGTCAACCGTAGGGTTTTCGTTTTTTCCGCGGGCTTGTAAAGATTACGGACGTTAAGCGCGCTGGTTCCGGGTGTTAAAAAGGAGAATTAAAGCCCGACTCGGGGAGAGAAAGGTCGATTCGAGCGAGAAAAAAGACTTCCCCGAAGAGAAGTCCTTTCCGACCGATTACTTCTTGCAGTAGGAGCTGCAGTAATGCGGAGTCTGCATAGCGTCCTGAGAGTGTCTGTCGTGCGAAACCTCTATGGACGGGAGAGTGCATTGATTACACTCGCAGTGATGAACGCATTCGTTCACGTTGCATCTGATGGCAGGATTGCTCATAGTGACCTCCTTATGACCGCTTTTGTCTGCGGACAGGATTTATTATTTCCGTTTTTCGGGGAAAGTATTCCGCGTTTTCGGAGAAATCGGGCGGCTCACAGCCGAAAAAATGGAATTTTCAGGCAAATTTCAGCCGATTTTGTTAATTTCTTCGAAAAAAATTAAAAAAACTTAAAAAATCACCCGAAAAAAGATACACATTTTTCAAAAACTATGGTACAATAATAGCGGTAAACGATTTTCGATCCGCATTTTTATCCGAAAGGCGATTTGCGGGTCTTATCCCGCTATTTGAGTCGGAGGGTTAATTATGGTCGGAGGGTTAGCTATGATTTTCGATATTCTGTTTTTGGTTATAGTCGTATTCGCAATCGCAATAGGCTTCCACAGAGGATTATTTGATCAGCTTCTTGCCTGGGTTCAGATATTCTTCCTGTTTGTTTTGCCGAGTCTTCTCGGCGCGCCTCTTATGAAAACCGGTCTCGGTAAGTCGCTTGCCGCTAACTTCAAAGGCCTCAGACTTCCCGAACCCGTTCTCAACTTCGTCAACGCAAAGTTCCTTGCGGAAAATCCCGACGGAATAACCGCGCAGGAATGGGTGGCTAATTTTGCCGGTCAGCTCGTTTTACAGGCGATTATCTTCGTGATTATGCTCGTACTTATGATCGTCGGCATTCATTTTGCAGGTCACTACATAAAGGAATTCCGTCGGAACAAGAAGACTTTCAGAAAGGTTGACATAATCGCGGGCGGCGTTTTCGGAATAGTTAACGCTTACGTCGTTTTCAGCCTTATCCTCGGCGTTCTGAATATACTTCCGCCTGTCGCTCTCGATCCCGTAAGAAGTATGATCGAAGACAGCGCGCTTACGTCTTTCTTCTATAACAACAACTTTATCGGCAACATCATCGCGGCTCCCCCCGTCAAGGAAGTTGCGAGTCTCCTGATGACGCTTATCGCTTAATACGGAAAAGCTACGGGAAACGCATTGCGTTTCCCTTTTTTTATTTGCGGAAAACAGATCGCTCGTTTGCGAAAGTCCGATTGCTTATCTGCGTGGAACCGATTGTTTACTTACGGAAAATCGATTGCTTGTTTGCGGAAAACCGAGAACGAAGGACTTTCGGAAGATTCGTTTTTAACGGAAATGCTCGGAGCGTTTTCTTATAACGGAAAAACCGAGTCGTCGCGGGGACAAAAGACCGCAGTCGTTAATCGAGGATTAAAGGAAGAGAGGTACATTATCCGGAAGGAAAACGAAATCGGAGACGGGAAGGGACGGAAAGCGGAGATTATTCGGAGAAAAGATAAAATGAAAGATGATTTAAAAGAGGAAAAGGAAAACAACGCGAATACGGACGCCGAAAAAGAAGAAAAGAAAACCCGAAAAAGCGGATTTTCGAAAGTAAAAGCGAAATTCGGCAAAAAAAAGGAAAATAAAAAGGGAAAGGAATCCGAAAACGGAAAAAGCTCGGGAAAATTCCGCATCGGAAAATGCGCCGCAAACGAAGATAAGTGCGGAGAGTTTTTTGCCGGTCGCGAAAGAGACTCGGGAAAAGCCTTGAAAGGGACGACGAAAACCTTTTATTTCCGCCTGTTCCTGTCGTTTTTTGTCGTAATCCTTTTGTCCATTCTTTTGATGGTTATGTTGGTTTACGTCTTCAGAACGGAAGACCTTGCGGCCCGTTTCGATAAAATAATAGCCGCCAATGCGCAAAGCTTTAGGGACGTCGTGGCTATGGCGGGCGAGCACTACGGAAAAGACCTGATAACCGAAGAATTCGTTCGCGAACTCGCGGATAATATGTTTACGGAGGATTATCAGTACTCTTTTTATTCGGATTTCGACGAAATGAATTCGCAGGAATCCCTTTCTTTTACCGTGAAAGATAAGACTTTACTGGACTTCGGAAGAATTCTTTGTTCTCATCATAAAACCGTCGCCAAAGCCGGAGGGTTTTATATCGTCATAAAAATAAACAGTATGTCTTCTACCGACCTCGGAAGACTCTGGTATGATATAATATGGATGGCTGCGTGTGCAACGCTCATTCTCGCGCTCCTCTTCAATACCTTCGCGACTTCGTGGGCGGTCAGACCGATTAAAAAGCTCTCCAATGCGATGCAGGAGGTTTCGAAGGGCAATTTCGACATCAAAATCGACGTCGACGGCTCGGACGAAATCGCTTCCTTTCAGAAAACCTTCAATATGATGACCGAAGGACTCAAAAAGAACGAAGAAGAAAGCAAGGAATTCGTCGCGACGCTCTCCCACGAATACAAGACGCCCATAACGGCTATTTCGGGATACGCGGACCTTCTTCAACGTTCCGACCTCACCGAAGAGGAAAGAAGAGAATACCTTTCGGTTATCTGCGAGCAGGCGAAAAGGCTTTCCAATTTATCTACGGAAATGCTTCAGCTCGCAAGACTCGACAGCAACGTCGCGGGACTCGAAAAGGAGGAATTCAGCCTCGACGAACAAGTCAGGACGGCGGTTCTGGCTCTCGAACCTATGTGGGCGGCGAAAAATACGGATCTCGACATAGATCTCGACGAAGTTACGATATTCGCAAACAAATCGATGCTCTCGCACGTCTGGGAAAATCTCATCAGCAACGCCGTCAAGTTCACGCCCGAAGGCGGGAAAATCGTTATTTCCCTGAAAAACGGTGCGGATAGCGTCCGTTTCGAAGTCAGGGATTCGGGCTGCGGCATATCGCCCGAGGCTCTTCCGAAAATCTTCGACAGATTCTATAAGTCGAAAGCCCCCGAAAACGCCGGCGGAAACGGTCTCGGACTGGCTATTACAAAACGAATCGTCGATATGTCGGGCGGAACGGTTTCGGCGGCCTCGGAGGTTGGCAAAGGAACGACGATGACCGTAATTTTACCGAAAAAATAAAGAGATTCTTTAAGCGGATATTAAAACCCGAGTCCCGAAAAGCTCGGGTTTTTTCGTCCTTCCGATTAAAATGAAAAAATATTTTTAACGTTCGGTTAATTTAAAATTAACGCACGGTAAGGCGGTTATTTTTTTCGGAAAGCTGTCGAAACGGGTAATTTTATTAAAAAAAGGCTGAAAAAACAACATTTTACGGCTAAATGCGTTGACAATTGATTACAAAGAGGATATAATTTGTGTAAGTCTATAATAGTCGGGAGGTGTCGGCAGTCTTTGCCGCCGCCGACTTTGCGCACCGCTTAATGAAAAGGGGCGGTCCGTAACTGCGTTATAGAGGGAATATAAACACATGAGGTGTGGTTATGCGATTTATCAACAGGTTATGTATCTTCTTGCTCGGCGTTGTCATGGGCATAGTCGGATGCGTAGGCGGATTGGCTGGAGGCGTTTATTACGCTTACACCGGTCTGAGCGTTGAAGATTTCACGGGTACTCTCACGAAAGAGGACGTCCCCGTACTTGACGACAGTGCAGAGCGAAATATCACTCAGATGACGATGGAGGAAATCGTTACCCGATTCATCGGTCTGATGAACGGCGAGAAAGATCTGACGATAGCTAATCTCGAAGCCATATACGGCTTGGATCTTTCTTCACTCCAGATTCCCGATAATATCAGGAATATGCCGATCGATAAGCTATTCAAGGATGAAGAATCCCGTAACGAAGCCTTGTCTTACATAACCTTCGGAGCGGTTGCCGAACTCCTGAATATGTTTAAGATCGACTTCCTTACGCAGAAGTACGCTCATCTTTTCGGAAAGGAAGGAAAGCTTTACAGTGTATCTATTCTCAGCGTAATCAAGGACGACGGATATATCGACGCACTTAAAGACGTGTACATGACCGACCTTCTTCCCGCGGGTATGCTCGAAGAAATGGAAGACGGTCCCGTTAAGACCGCCATTACCGCGCTCAGCGATATTTCTCTGGGCGAGCTTCTTGCCGCGATAATCAAGAAACAGGGATCGGTCGCTGAAGTTATTCTCGGTGCGGAATCGGTCGCTTCGCTTCGTCTTTCCGATCTTATTCCCGAATCGCTCGGTTCGATTAAGACCCTTCTCGAGGGAATCACTCTCGGCAGCGTTCTCTTCGTAGACGAGGAAGGAAAGGTTCAGTTCTCGGCGGACGAAATTCTGAAACAGATTACGCTCCGCGATATTCTCGGGCTTGGGGATCTCTTCGGAAAGAGCGTTGACGAAATCGTGGAAGCCATTCCCGAGGGCGAAGTCAGAAGCCGCGTTATCGAGCTTCTCGACTGGTCGCTTTACGACATAATCAATCTCAAAGACTTCGCGGAAATTCTCGGCGACGTAACCATCGGCGGAGTAGTCGATATGGTTCTCAGTCTTGCCGGAAGCCCCGACGCGATAAAAGAGCTTCCCGAACCCGTTCCCACGCTCTGGAATTCTCTTGCGCAGATCCGCATAAGAGAACTCATCAAAGCGATCGGAGACGGAACTCTCGAAGAGCTTATGAACGAAACCGTTCTCGCGCTCACTCTCAACGACCTCGTCGGTTCCTACGTAAATCCGAATATCGAAAAGATTACGCAGCCGGCAGTCGCTATCTGGAGCAAGGTTCGTTTCTTCAGCATTTACGACTACATTCATAATATAGGAACCGTTAAGGACGCTCTTCTTTCTCTTACCATAGGCGACCTTTGCGGAAGTTACGTATTCGAAGCCGAACTCGTCGAACTCGAAGACGAGAAACTCGGTTGGACTTACGTTTACAAGACCGACGAAACCGTCGTCAACTACGACGGAAGAATCTCTCTTCTTCCCGATTATATCTGTATAATCTTCGATAAACTCGAAGATTATACTTTCGAACAGTATTATCAGGCGTACCTTTGCGAAATCGGCGAATGCGAGCACGAAAACAAAGAAGACTGCTTCACTCTTACCGACCTTCTCGGAGATTCGCTTTATACCATAACCTTCGGCGAGCTTTTCGATCAGTTCTTCAGAGACGAAAACGGCGAGACCATTATCCCCGAAGCTCTTCTTCCGCTCTACAAGGCGATTATGAAGATCACGGTCGGCGACGTCGTTCGCACGATTCTCGGTCAGGAAACCGTAGACGAACTTCTCGGCGAGCTTTATAACCTTACGATAGACGACCTTCTCGGCGGCTGGATCAACTTCGACGAGCTTCCCGCTTTCGTAGGAAACGTTTACCGCAGACTCGCTCCTCTTACCGTAGGCGAAATCGTTAAGGATTGGCACTGCGTTCTCGAGGCTCTCTACGATATCACGATAGGAGATCTCATCGGAGAATATATCCCCGAAGACGACGCTCTCCTTCAGCTGATTTACGGCGCGATTAAGAATATCGCGGTGAGAGACGTTAAGGACGCCATCGAAAAGGGCGACGCTCTTATCCTTCTCAGAGGCTTTGCGAGAATCCCGATAAAAGAGTTCCTTTCCGACCTCTTCGAAACGATAAACGTAGAACAGACCTATATAATCAAAAACTTCGTCGATTGCTTCGGAGATTCGACTATCGGCGATATACTCCTCATTATATATTGTAAGACCGGTAACTGCGACAAAGCCGAATGGCTCGGTCACGGCGAACAGTGCGCGACTCTTCTCGGATTTGCGGAAAAGACCGTGTTCACTCTTACCGTTGCGGATTTCTGGGAGGATAAGGATCTCAGCGACGCAATCAAGGCTCTTTACGACGTAGTTTCTCCCGTAAGCGTTCAGAACGTATTCAATACCATAATGGCTTACGTGGATCCCGAAGCTTACGGCGAATCCGAAACGATCATCACCGTTCTCAGAAGAACGGGTAAGGATCTTTCCGTAGGCGATATCTTCGGCGGACTCATCAGAGAAGGTATCGAAGGCAAGAACATCGCTCATCCCGTGCCTTTCCTCGTGCTTGCTCTCGGCAATGTCAAGTTCAGTCAGATTCTCGACGTCGTAGTCGGAAACACCGATTGGCTGTTCGTCGTGGAAGCCCTCGAAGCTCAGTTCGCTCTCGTAATCGAGGATAAAGACAATCTCGGTCTCGAAGCCGACTCGGTTTACCTTAAACTTATACTCGAACACCTCAACCCCGAGCATCCCGTTTCCGTGGACTTCCTCTTCGGTTACGAACTCGACAGCTTCCTCGATCTCTTCGAAGGAAAATTCAGAACGGTGCTGGCTAACCTTATTCAGCCGCTCCGCGACCTTACCGTAAGAGAGGTTTACGAAGATTACAGACATATCTTCGACTGCTATAACAAAGTTACCTTCGCGGACGTTTTCGCGGAAGTTCTGGGTTATTCCGAAGTCGGCGGAGTCTGGGTCAATCCCGACGCTTCCGCGTCCGCGGCAAAACTCTTCAACCTTCTCGCAAACTACACGATTTACGACCTTATGTACGACGGCGGAGCGGACGAAGCTCTCCGTAATATCGAAATCGGCGACATCTTCTTCCTTATAGCGGAAGGTATCGACGAAGACGGAACCTGGTACGACGGACTTTCCGACGGAATGAAAGGTTTCATAGAAAGATTCGGCAAATTCACTCTCGGTCAGTTCTACGACGGTAAGGTTTACGAAGAAGACCTGAGAGCGGCTTTGGGCGACCTTACCTTCGGCGACGTTTGCAGCGTCTGCCCGAAATTCAAGTACGACGAACTCGCTTCTCTCTGGAGAATGCTTCTCGATATCCGCATCATAGACGTTATCGACGGCAATATCAAGGGTATCCTCACCGGAATCAAGCTCATCAACCTCATCGACGCCGTTTGCGAACTCGCGAATATTTCCTACGAGGACAGCTATACGATCGTCAGGCAGATAATCAGGAATATCGGCTCTCTTACGATTGCGGACGTCTGCGGTCTTAACGACGAGCTTACCTGGGAAGATCTGTTCTATATCTTAATCAAAGATATAACCGTAGCGATGTTCCTCGAATTCATCCCCTTCGGAGATTCGAGATTCGTTAAGGTTCTTCTTGCGTCCGAAATTTACAAGAGTCTTACCTCCTACCGCATCGAAGCCTTCTTCCGCGGCACGGCGGCAATGAAAAACGAACTTATAAGAGTGGTAGGCGACGTTTCCGTAGGCGACGTTCACAGACTCGTCCGCGACCTCGCTTTCGAAGATTACGTCGAGACCGACGCGATGAAGCACGTTCTTTCCAATCAGGATAAGGTCAGCGCTTACGATTTCGTATCGTGTCTCGTTAACGGAAAGGACGTTACGGAATACTTTAAGACGATGATCGACGGAGATACGATTTACACGGTCATATTCGCTTACGTCGCTCCTTACAGCAAGGAAGTCAGAGATTTCTTCGATAAATTCGAAGCGAATCTTTCCGCTCCTCTTCTTCCCGAAAACGACCTCAGGGTTCCTTACTGCGCGATGTCTTATATTCTCGGCATAAAGGTCGGGGACATAGCTTTCGACAGAGAAGCTCTCGTAGATTATCTCAAGAACTTCAGACTCGCTTTCATCGTCGTCGATATACTTTGCGTAGCCGGCGTTGAAAGAGAAGAGGACGATCGTCTCTTCACGGTAGTAATCGAAAAGCTTATCACCGGCAGCGTATGGATTTCCGTCGGAGATATAATCGAGCTTATAGAGGATTATTCGGAAGAGAAACTGAAAAACATTATTCAGATTCTTATCGGCGATATTTCTGTCGGCGACATTATCTTCGATATAACGGTTATTCCTCACGTGGATTCAAAGTGGGCGCTTCCCGCGGATTCCGAGATTGACTGGATTCAAAGATACGAAGACCTTATTGATTTCAACAGAATGACGAGACTCGTTTCCGCCGTTCTCGTATTCGACCTTATCTTCGATATAGAAAAGGTTGAAAAAGAACTCGAACCCGTTACTTTCAAGGATTGCATAGAAGTCGTTCTTTACCGCGTATCCGATTATCGGGATTATCTGTTCATCGTAGGCAACAAGATTCTCGAAGGCACGGATAAACTTTCCGTCATCGGAACGTTCAGAGGAGATTACACCTCCGAATACATAGCGGAAAGTCTTTTCGCAGACCTTTGTGTAATCGATTTCGTCAAGGACGCTTTGAGTTATCTCAAGAAATTCGAAGCTATCGACGCGGCAACTGCGGATAAGTATTATAAATTCCTTACTGACACCAAGATCGTCGATCACTTCGGAAGCATAAAGATCGTCGATATAATCGAAGGCTCCGTTCAGACGGCTCCGATGCTCGATAAGATTTACCTCTCCTGGGTAACCACCGACCTTGCGGCTAACGTTCTCGTCCTCTTCGGAAAAGACGATATAGCGAAAACCGTATGGGCTTTCGAAGAGCTTATCGCTTCGGCTAAGCTTATGGTTCTCATAAACGCAGACAGCTTCGAATCCTTCGTTTACGAATTGTTCGGAGATTCTACGCTCGGCGACCTTTACGATATCCTGAAGAGCGAAGGAATCGTTGACCTCAAGGATTTCGAAAAGAAGATCGATCTCTTCAGAGACCGTCTTATCGCCGCTCTTATAACCAATTTCACACCCGACGAACTCTTCGGAGAAATCGTCGTCGGCGACCTCGTCGGCGAGGAACTCGGATGGCTCAGATCGGGCGGCAAGTGGGCTGCGACCGGAAACGACGAATTCGCGAATACGAAAGTTGCGGATCTCGTTAACAAGTGGTTCGGCTTTATGCCCGAAAAACTCAGGAACTTCGCAGTTATCCTTCTCGGCGGCATAACCGTTCTTATCTACGGCTATATCAACGAGTACACTCTCGATTACCTCATCGGAACCGCTCTTTCCGAAAAGGTCAAGAAAACCGAATTCTATCAGGCCATCGCTTACGTTTCTCTCAAGAAACTCGTCGAAAACGGTGAATCCAGTATCAACAGAATCAAGAACCTTACCTTCGGCGATCTTTACAGATTCGTTGCGGCGGTGATTAACGAATATCTTATCGATATCGACTGCGTGCTGGAAACCTCGCTCTTCACGAAATTCGAAGACAATCTCGACCTCATCAAACTTATCTGGGTCGTAAACGACAGCGATAAACTTACGCTCGAAGCGTTCTTCGGCGGCCTTACCGTCGGCGACGCGGTAAGAAGCGTTATGGACGCGGCTGAAATCGAATTCGATTACGAAAAACTCGAAGAAACCGGAAAGGTATACGATAAATTCATCGGCAACCTCGACAATATCGAAATCATCAAGATTACCGAAAGCACGATAGACGATTATCTCGGAAATATCTCTTACGGAGACCTCGCGAGAATCCTCGTCGAAAATCTTCAGGTTTACGCAGTTCTTCCTGCAACCCTTCCGACGGGCGTGGATAATCTTATCGGTTTGCTTACCGCAAATCTCGACAAAGTTCCGCTTCCCGAATATAAGGGACTTACGGCTGAAACCGTTCTTTACGGAATAACCTGGGGACACGTTGCGGACGCTCTCGTCGACGCGATCGGAATCGATCTCGACGAACTCAACGCTTCCGTAAGAAAGATAGTCGACAGAATCAGATACAACCTTAACGGCATTATGCTTCTCGATACCGACGCAGATATGCTCTCCAAGGTATTCTACGGAATCTCCTTCGGCGATATATTCGACGCGATATTCGAAACCGCCGGCGTTGATATCGAAAAATACAAGAAGTTCCAGCTTTACGAAAAGATCGCGGCGGTTTACGTTCACGACTTCTTCGTCGAAAACTGCGAACCCGCGCTCGAAAAACTCTACGCCGTAGACGTCAACGATTTCGTCGAGATAGTTCTCGAACTTCTCGGATACGAACTCAAGACCGAATTCGGCAAGAAGATTTACGAAAACCTTAACGCGCTTACCGTCAAGTTCTTCCTCGGCGAAGTTACCGCCAAGGGCGTATTCGAAAAGGTATTCGACGGTCTGTCCTTCGGCGACCTCGTTCGTTCGATATTCGACCTCTGCGGATTCGATTACACAGAACTTGAAAGCGTTTACAGCAAACCGATAGAAAAACTTCTCGGCAACCTCGACGCTCTTCTTATCGTCAAGTATAACGAAGTAACCGTGGAAGCAGTCCTCAAGGGAATAAGCTTCGGCGACGTTGCGAGAATAGTTCTGAGACTTACCGAGCTTGACACCGAAATCGCGAAACTTCACGCGGACATCAAGGCTCCTGTCGAGCAGCTTCTCGTTAACCTCGACGGAATCGAGCTTTACGACTATGAGAGTCTTGCGGATCCTTATATCGTTCTCGATAAGATTACCTACGGCGTTCTTACGAGAGCGACCGTCGCAATCGTTACGGAATACGTTACCGACGAAATTCCCGCAAGCGTCCTCGATATAGTCGCAAGAATCGCGGCTAACCTCGACCCCATCGCTATCCCCGAATATAAGGGAATAACCTGGGAAATCGTCTTCTACGGAATCACTCTCGGCGAAGTCGTAAGAGCGGGTATGGAATGCTTCTTCGATTACAACTCGGCGAAGATTCCGACTCTTACGAGAAACATAACCAACCTTCTTCTCCGCAACTTCGACGAAATCCTTCTTTCGGACGTATTCGAAGCTACGGTCGAAGACTTCTTCAAGGATATAACCTGGCGTATGGTCATCGAGGCCGTACTCGAAATCGTCGGAGCCGACCTTAACGAGCTTCGCGAATACACGGGTAACCTCGTCGAAAAACTTCTCGTCAACTTCGGTATCCCCGTATGGGAATACAGACTTCTGACGGTTGAAAACCTTCTCACCGGAATAACCTATTCGGATATAATCAGGAGCGTCCTCGAATACGCGGGCGTATGCGTGGATCAGTTCGAAAAGGCTGATCACGTCGAATCGGACGAACACGGCGTCGAATTCAAGGAAGGAACCAGGGCCCTCGTCGGAAAGCTTCTCGACAATATGGACGGAGCTTTCGTCAAGGATCTCTTCCGCGGATACTTCGCACTGTACGAAATCATTGAAAGTCTCGTAGTCGGCGACTTCCTCGAAGCTCTCTACGATTACACCGGAAAACCCGACGAAGTCGTCCTTAAAGACGCGCTCTACGGAAGAATCGCAGCCGTCAGAATTTACGGACTCGTTGCCGACGCGGAAGCGGAGCTTAATAAGTTCGACGACATAACGGTTGCGGACGTTCTCGGTCTTGCGGTTGCGTTCGGCGGATACCTCGTCGATCCCGAATTCAGGAAGCTTCAGATTTACGAAAAGGTCGGTTCGATCAAAGTCTTCGACCTCTTCGGAAACAGAGAGGCCGTTCTCGATATCGTCGATACGGTAGACGTTAACGACGTAGTCGAAACGATTCTCTATGCAGTCGGGTACGAACTCGTTACCGAAGCGGGCAAACTCGTTTATAAGAACCTCGACCGCCTCACCGTCAAGTATTTCAGAACCGAAGAAGTTTCTCTCCTCGGTTTGATGCTGATAGTCTTCGGCGGAGTAACTTACGGAATGACCTTTGACGCAGTTTGCGAACTCCCGATAGAAGAGAGAGTTACCGGTGCGATCAAGGATCTCGCTATTTACGATTACGCTAAGGATTACGTCGTAATCGAAACCTATATCGACGGTTATACCGGAGAATTCGTTCGCGGTATACTCGTCAACTGGATAACTCTCGACGTTGCCGAAATGATTCTCAATCTCACGGGCAACGCAAAGATTGCGAATATCGTAGGAATCTTCGCGGTTCTGACCGAGGACGCCAAGCTCTACGAGCTTCTTACGGCTTCGGACGCAGCGGCGTTCGTCAAGGCTCTTCTCGGCGATTCCACGATAGGAACGCTCGCGGACTGCTTCAGCAAAGCCGACGTCTACAAGATCGAAGAACAGCTTCTTTCCGAGAAGTTCGACCTCTTCAGACCGGTAGTTCTTGCCGACCTCATAATCAGCTTCATTCCCGAAACCCTCTTCAGAGATCTCAGAGTCGGCGATTTCGTCGGTAAGGAACTCGGATGGCTTCAGGACGTTGACGGAAACTGGAAGGGAACGAGCGACGACGAATTCGCAAACAAACTCGTTGCCGACCTCGTTAACGAATGGCTGAGCTTCATTCCCAAGGAAGTCAGAAACGTAGTCGTTATCGCTCTCGGCGGAATCTCCACGGTTCTTATCGCTTATATTCAGGATAAGACCGTAGACGAAGTCGCAGGCGACAAGATTCCCGACAGAATCAAAGCCAACGCGATTTACAAGGCTCTTGCGTTCATATCCGTAAGGAAACTCGTTCAGGACAGCTCCTCTATAAAGGAAGACCTCTATGCGATAACCTACGCGGACGTTTACGACCTTGCAGTCGCTCTCGTAAGTCTCGTATGGAACGGAGTGGACGACGCGATTGACGCGGACTTCTTCGATAAGATCAGAACCAACCTCGGCGAAATCAAAGTCCTGAGAGAAGGCTCTATCGGCGAAGTAGATATGCTTACCGTCGCTTCCGATACCTTCGTAGTCCCGACCTGGGAACAGGTTCTCAAGGGAGTAACTTACGCCGACGCTATAAGAGTCGTATTGCTCTGGACGGGCGTTGACGAAGAAAAACTCGATCAGCCCGTAAAGGCAATTACCGATAAACTTCTCGTTAACTTCGGCAGAATCGAAATTCTCGATTACAAGTACCTTTCGAGCTTCGAAATGGTAGCCGACGGAATCACGCTCCGCGAAATCGTTGACCTCATTCAGTACGTCGTCAACGCGATAGCCGGAACGGATTACGATATAACCACGATGTTCGCCGAAGAAGTTCAGCTCATCGTCAACACGATTCTTACGAATCTCGAAGGAATCCTTCTCATCAAGGTCAACGAAAAGACCGTTTACGACGTTCTCGACGGAGTAACCTACGGAATGATTCTGAGAGCGGGTCTTGCGGTTGCGGGCGTAAAACTCGCCGAGCTTCCCGGGTACACCAAGGCTCTCGTCGATAAATTCGCCGCTAACCTCGACGAAATCGAAGTTCTCGATTTCGAAGGCATAACCGACGGTAATAAAGTTCTCAAAAACATCACTTACAAGGACGTTATGGATTGCGCTCTCGAGCTTATCGAAAAGGAAGTTTCCGAGCTTAAATCCGACGAAATCAGAAATCTTCAGCTCTACAGGAAGCTCGGAGCGATTTATCTGACCGATTTCTTCAGCAACAGAAGCAGATTCTTCGAAATCCTCAAGAGCTCGGACGTTAACGACCTTATCGAAATCGTTCTCCTTATTGCGGATTATACCTTCGAAACCTCCGCGATGCAGAAACTTTACGCCAACTGCGACGCTCTTACCGTGGATTATCTCACGGGCGATAAGCTTACAGCAAGCGGCCTCGTTTCCAAGGTTCTTCTCGGAATAACGGTCGGCGACGTTTCCGAAACCGTGGAATACGCGGTTCCCGAAGCGGCTAAGATTTGCGACGCGGTAAGGAAACTTACGGGCAGCGCAAGACTTACCGAACTCGTTTTCGCGGCGGATTACGCGGCGTTCGTTAAGGAACTCTTCGGAGATTCCGATATCGGCGACGTTTACGCAATCGTTGAAAGCTTCGGTTACGACGTCAAATCCAACGAGCTCGTAGGCTACTACGCAGGTCTCTTCGAGGAAGTTCTTCTTCGCGACGTATTCTCGGATCCCAAGCCCGAAAATATCTTCACCGATATTACCTGGACGGACGTATTCGGACCGATTTGCGGCTGGACCAAGGACGCGGACGGCAGATACGCTTATCCCGAAGGAATCAAAACGGAAATCGCTCAGGTTCTCGACACGAAGGTATCCGACTCTCTCTATAACATCTTCGACGGAGTTCATCCGTATCTTATAACTCTGATCGCGGTTGACGTTGCCGCTCACATAACGATTATCGTTTACGCGATAAGCAACAGCGGCGGACAGATCAGAAATCTCCTCGACAGAACGATAGGCGAAATCATCGACGCAACTTCGCTCGGAAGTCTCCTCGGCGACGCGGCTCCGCTCGTCAAGGAAATCGTCGGCGATGCCAACGTTCTCAACCTTCTTCTTGCAAACAGCTACGAAGCGTTTGTTGAGGAACTCTTCGGCGATACGACGATAGAAGACGTAGTTAAGTACTTTGAGTTCTACTACGATTCCGATTACGAAATGCTTGCCGATACGATCGGCCTGTTCGGAAGCCGCAAGCTCGCGGAAATCTTCGTCAATCCTTCGCCGGCAGTCATCTTCGGAAGCATAACGGTCGGTCAGCTCGTAGGTCCGTACTTCGGATGGACGGCTAAGAACACCGAAAAGACCGTCTGGGAAGGCAAGGGACTTCTCGGTCAGCACGCAAACAGATCGGTCGTTGACCTTCTCGATTCTATCGAAGGCTTCAACACTCTTCACGAGTACATTCAGACGCTCGTAATCGCGGCTACCTGCGGAATCGGCGTCGGAATTTACGCGCTCATAGTCAGGTACACGCCTCAGCTCAAATACATACTCAACGACCTTACTCTCGCGGAAATTTTCGAGCGTACGGAACTCGAGCAGTATATGAACGATAACCGCGGCAATATCCTCGGAGAAACCCTTTACTTCGTGAAGGCTCACTTCGGAGATAAGACCATCGCAGGTATCGTTAACCTCGTTCTCGGCGGCGACCTCGTAACCCTTCTTCAGGGCATTACGATCGGCGATATTCTCGAAGTCGTCGACGCGACCGGAATAATCACCGCGCTCAAGGAAGAAAGAGCGGTAAGAATTATCATCGACAATCTCGAAGGCGTAATTCTTATCGACCTTCTTGCGGCGCAGAGCGTAAGAGAAGCTCTCGAAATAGTCCTCGGAAACATAACGCTCGTCGATATTCTCGGCGTGGAATACAGCTCCGGAAACTATTATTTCAACGGAACGCGCATCCCCTCCTCCTTCCTCGAATACACCGATTCGACCGGAACCAAGCGTTATACGCTCGGTCAGCTCCTCGGTTATGTCGTTGACGGCGGACTTAAAGAAAACTACATAGACAATATAACCGTTTCGGATATCTGGGATCTCGTTGACGAAAGCAGAACCCTTCTTCCCGGAGTCGCGGGCGTTGTCGTTTACAACTTCCTCGACAGACAGGGCAACAAGTCGCTTTCCGAACTTGCTACGCTTCTCAGCGGAGGCAAAGGTTACAAGATTCTTCTCGAAGGCATTACCGTAGGCGACCTTCTTGACGGTTTCGAAACCGATATGGAAGATAAACTCGGATTCGTCGGAAAGATGCTCAGACAGAACGAAAACAAACTCCTTACCGAACTCATCGAAGATCCCGATCTCATAGGTACCCTTGCGGGTTCGATGAAGCTCGGCGACGTAATGGATTACGAGTTCAGAGAAGCAGACGGTTGCTGGTACTACAAGGCGACGGGCGCAAAGCTTGACGCTCTCAACAGCGCAATCGCAAACATTCTTCTCTCGCACGTACTCGGCGGAAGCTTCGACGCTAAAGCCGAAATCGGATATCTTACTCTCGGCGAGATTATGGGATATCACTATGTCGGCAGCACCTGGTATAAAGACGAAGCCGGAACCGACGAGGTGGATTCGCTCGTCGCTAAGGTCTGCGGAATCACGCTCAGCGAAATTATGGGCGGCAACGCGGAAACCGTTATTAAGAACGCTCTCGGCAACCTTAAAGTCGGAAGCGTAATGAATCTTATCTACGACGAAGGTACAGGAAAGTGGTATCCCGCTTCGGGCGGAGGTCCCGTCGATTTCGTTATCGCCAAGATAGCCGACATCGAGCTTTCCACTCTCTTCAACGGAGGATTCACGATTGAAACGGTATTTACCGGCAAGGTCGGTAATTATATCGGCTTCGATAACTCTACGGGCGAATGGAAGGATAAGAACGGAAATTCTTCCGACAACATTATGACCAACGTCTGCGAGCTCGATATGACGAAGCTTCTCAAGGGCGAAGTCGAAACCAAAGACATTCTCGGAACGCTCACTATCGGCGAAATCATTGAAGTTGCCGAAAAGCGTCCGGACGGACACTGGTATAACAAAACCACGAACGAAGCTTACGGAGCGATGTACGATAAGATCTTCGACCTCCGCCTCGACAACCTTATGACCGACGGAATCGATCTTGCGGTCGTATTCAGCGGAGTCAGAATGGGCGACGTATTCGGATACACGAATGACGGCGGTAAGTGGCTCGACAAGAACAACAAAGAAATCGAGAACAAAGCTATCCTTGCGATTCTCGATCACGACCTCGGCGAATTTATGAACGACGGTCTGGATTACGAAGCGTTGTTCAACGGTCTTCTTATCGGCGACATTCTCGGATTCGTTAAGAACGGTGCGGGCAAATGGACGGCTAAGGACGAGCACGGCAATGCTTACGTAATCGATACGACCGTATTCCTTAAAGCGATTTACGACACGCCGTTCGCGGGACTCAGAGGCAAGACCGCATTTATCAACGCTCTCGGACACATCAGAGTAGGCGATATGGCCGACGGACATTCCTACGACGACGCTAACCAAATCTGGAAGAAAGCGGACGGTACGGCTCTCGATAAGCTTACGTCCAACATCTTCAGCGTTACGCTCGCAGATATAACCAACGGAGACTTCATGAGCAAGGCGTTCGATACCCTCAAGCTCGGAGACGTATTCGGTTACCGTTACGACAGTACGAGTGGATGGCTCTATGCGGATAACGATAACAGACTTTCCCCGATCGAGCAGAAGATTATGAGCCTTGACCTTATCGATATCGTTAACGGTAATGTAAATCTTATGAATAATGTCTTCAATCTCCAATTGTATTACTACATGGGATATGTTGAACAGCCCGACGGAAGCTTCGTAAAAGACAGCACCACGATAGCGGCCGATTCTCTCGAAGCGGTGTTCATTACCATCAACCTCAAGGATATCCTGACGGGCAACTTCAACTTCGAAGATAAGGTCAGGACCATCACGGTCAAGCAGCTGTTCGGCGAAAGCAGCAGCAGAACCGGTATCCTCTCGCTTATTGGCGACAATACGACGCTTCCCGATATCGGCAGCGCTTGTCAGGATGCATTGAATAACAAAAAACTCGCACAGCTTATCACCGCGGGCGTTATAACTTTGGGACACGACTCAAGCACATTAGAGGGTGTTGCGACAAGGCTTGGTTATTCTTCCGCCGAGATTATGCTCGAAACTCTCACTTTGAATATGTTCATATTTAAACTGATGGAGTATGTTGCGACACACTGATCCGTAATAAACAACAGCATTAACTTCTTTATTTAATAAAAGCGTAAAGCATTCCGACCTCTTTTATCGGAATGCTTTTCGTTTTTTCGCGTGAAAATATTTGCTAAAAAACGCACATTATAGTAAAATATAGGCGCAAGAAAAAATCCGAACGGAAAAATCTTTTAAAGGAAGGATAATATATGAAAATTTACGTAGCAGGCGCAAAAAGAAGCGCAGTCGGAAGCTTTATGGGAAGTTTTACCAACGTTCATCCCGCAGATCTCGGCGCAGCCGTAGTCAGGGACCTTATCGAAACTACCGGCGCACCCGCGGACAAGCTCGACGAAGTTATCGTCGGTAACGTTCTTTCCGCAGAAAACGGTCAGGGCGTCGGCAGACAGGTTGCGATTAAAGCGGGCGTTCCCAAGGAAGTTCCGGCTTATTCCATCAATATGGTTTGCGGAAGCGCGATGAAAGCCGTTATGAACGCAGTCAGCGCGATTAAAGCGGGCGACGCGGAAATGATTATCGCAGGTGGCGTCGAATGTATGTCCAACGCTCCTTATCTTACGCCAAAGAATACCAGAGGCGGACTCAGAATGGGCGATTTCAAGATGGTCGACCATATGGTTTTCGACGCTCTCACCGACGCTTACAGCGGAGTCCATATGGGTATAACCGCTGAAAACATCGCGGAGAAATACGGTATTACCCGTGAAATGCAGGATCAGCTCTCTCTCGATTCTCAGAGAAAGGCAATCGCTGCGGTTGACGGCGGACTCTTCAAGAACGAAATCGTTCCCGTCAAGGCTAAAATCGGTAAGGAAGAAAAGATTATCGACACCGACGAACATCCCAACAGAACCACCAATCCCGAAAAGATGGCTAAGCTCAGAACCGCTTTCAAGCAGGGCGGAACCGTTACCGCTGGCAACGCTTCGGGTATCAACGACGGCGCGGCTTTCGTTCTCGTAGCAAGCGAAGAAGCCGTAAAGAAATATAACCTTAAACCTCTCTTCGAAATCGTTTCCGTCGGTCAGGGCGGCGTAGATCCTCAGTATATGGGTCTCGGTCCCGTTCCCGCAATCAAGAACGCTCTCGGCAAAACCGAATATAAGCTTCAGGATATGGAAGTCGTCGAACTCAACGAAGCTTTCGCGGCTCAGGCTTGGGGCGTAGTTACCGAGCTTTCCGAATTCTACGGAATGACGAGAGAACAGATTCTCGAAAAGACCAATCCCAGAGGCGGCGCTATCGCTCTCGGACACCCCGTAGGAGCTTCCGGCTGCAGAATCCTCGTTACTTTGGTTCACGAGATGCTCGACAACAACTATAATCTCGGTCTCGCTTCGCTTTGCATCGGCGGCGGAATGGGAACGGCTATCGTCCTTAAAAAGGCGTAAACTTCAAATCCGAGGAATGAATCACGAAAGAAAAGTTCCGAAGGAATACAGGCTCCGCAGAGGGGCGTAAAACCCGCAAAGGGATAAAATTAAAAACGAAAACGGGCTTCAAAGACAAAGAAGTCCGTATATGGAGGAAAATATGAACAGACTTAACGGAAAAGTTGCCGTTGTTACCGGCGGCGCAAAAGGACTCGGCGGAGCTATGGCTCAGCTTTTCGCAAACGAAGGCGCAAAGGTTATCGCTATCGATATGATTCCTTTGACCTATGAAAACGCAAACGTGGAATATTACTCCCTTAACATTACCGATCCCGCTAAATGTCAGGAATTCTTCGATTACGCTACCGGCAAGTACGGCAAAATCGACATTCTCGTCAACAACGCAGGTATCACCAGAGACGCTATGACCAAGAAGATGACCGACGATCAGTGGAATGCGGTTATTTCCGTAAACCTTACCGGCGTATTCAATCTCGTTCGTCTCGTAGGTCCCGCTATGGAAGCCAACGGCGGCGGCTCCATCATCAACATCAGCTCGGTTGTCGGCGAATACGGCAATATCGGACAGGCTAACTACGCGGCTACCAAAGCCGGCGTTATGGGCCTTACCAAGACCTGGGCTAAGGAATTCGCAAGAAAGGGCGTTCCCGTAAGAGTCAACGCAATCGCTCCCGGTTATATTATGACCGATATGATGAAGACCGTTCCCGAAGACCTTCTTAAGAAGTTCGCGGGACAGACTATGCTCGGCAGACTCGGTCAGCCCGAAGAAATCGCAAATGCGGCTCTCTTCCTTGCAAGCGACGAAGCTTCCTACGTTACCGGACATATCCTTTCCGTTAACGGCGGTATGAGACTGTAAAATTATATTGATTTTTAAAGCCGAAAACCCGATTCCTTTTACGGAGTCGGGTTTTTTCCCGCTTTCTTGTAAGAAAGCTTGGCAAAGAACTCCGATAGCTTCGCGGAACCGTACAGATTCTGACACGGAAAAGCCGTTCGCCGAATTTACTTATAAGAACCCGATACGACGATGAAGTTCAGACAACGCTGTTTCTTATAAAGAGCCGATTTCTGCGGGCGAGGCAAGTGAAGCTCTTTGCTCCACTTTCTCGAAAGAAAGTGGAGGCTTCGCGGAACCGTACAGATTCTGACACGGAAAAAATATTCGCCTCGGCTTTCTTAACAATAAAGCAGGGACTTGTTTACGGTTTGATACTTGCGGTTACGGGAAGATTCGTATCGACGGAATAATTCGCCGCGTCCGCGCCGACGAGAAGGATTTCGTCGATTATGACGGTTTTGTTGTCGCCGACAGCGGAGTCGCCGAAACGCGCGGTAATCTCGCCGATTGCGACTTTATCGCCCGAAACGATTCCGTTGAGCGAGCCTACGGAGTTGAAAGTAACGCTGTCGGTTCCGTCGAAAACCTTATCCGCGGCTTTAAGCTCGGAGAGAGTCAGGACTTTTTTGATTATGGTACCGGTTACGCTTTGAGTATCGAGGACATAGTTAGCCGCGGACTTTCCCGAAAGCTTGACGCCGCCGAAATTCAGCGATTTATCCGAACCTGCGTTTTTGTCCGAAAAAGAAACCTTTCCCGAAAGAGAAACATCGTCGCCTTCCACGAGATTGTCGAAAGTCGGGGATTTCAGACAGTCGCCGCAGTCGGTTTTTCCGTCGTAAACCTTGGAAATCGCCGAGGAAATCCGAAGCGAGCGAGGCTTTACGGTGAGCGTGCCGGGTTTTACGGTTACGTCGTAATCGGTAAGATTTCCGACCGTCGCGTTAATCGGATAACTTCCCGCGTCGGGCTTCTTTTCGGAAATCGAGCCTTTCACGGAGAGCTTGACGCTCTGACTCGTGTCGGAATTCAGATAGCCCGAAGATTTATAGGTAAAATTCGGGATTTCGTCGCCGTAAGTCATAGAAATATCGTTCATAGTTACGGTGATAAGCGGATTTTTTACGGTAACGACCTTCGTTTTTGTGAGATTTCCGTAATCTCCGACCTTGACGCCGACGGTTTTTTCGCCTTTTTCGGAAGGCTTGAATTCGTAGGAAAGCGCGTTTTTATCGCCGATTTTGCTTTTTTTGACCTCTTTTCCGTTTACCGTCCATACGACGTCGGTATCAGCTTTGAATTTACTCGTGCTTTCGCTGATATCCGCGGTGAAGAGTACGCTTTGTCCCAATCTCGTTTCGGCTGCGCCTTTAAGAGTTGCCGTGGCGTTTACGAGAGAGTTGCCGCTGCCCAGAGCGAGCGCAATCAGAAGCGCGGCGACTCCGACTATAACTATCCATAAAAACGCGCTGCTTCCGTCGTATTTCTGCTTGTTGCTTTTAGCGGTTTGCGTGGGATTCGAGTGCGAATTCTGCGACTTTTTCCCGCCCAAGGACAAATTCGCGTCGATAGGAGTTTTCGCTTTTTCCCCGCTTCCGCCTCCCGCAGCAATCCGGACCGTTTCTTTGTTTTCCCCGCTGTCGTCTGCGGAAGGAGTCCGGACCGTTGCGTTTTCCTTCGTGCCGTAAGCCGCGCCGAAAAACTCTCGGTTTCCGGATTTATCGTCGTAAGGTGAATAAGCCGAAAAACGATTTTCTTCGCTTTTTTCCGAAAGTTCCGAGGACTTTTCGGTTTTTTCTTTTTCGGAAAACGCGGAATCTTCGTCTTTTTCCGTTTTTGTCAGGGATTCGGACTTGTTTTCTTCGTTTTTCGTTTTGCGGGATTCGTCTGCCGAAAGCTCCGAGCCGTTTTCGTCTGCCGAAGAATCGGGCTTATCGGCGCTTTCCTCCATCAAAATTCGGTTGCTGTCGTCGTTTTTGGGCGGGTTTTCGTCGTAAGCCGCGCTCCCGAGAGCCTCCGCAAGCTTTTCTCCCTTTGTTTCGGACGCAGTTTCGGAAGCGTTAAGCTCGTTGTCTGCGCCTTCCGTAAGCTTCTTGTCTTCATACCCGTTGAGCTTTTCGCCCGCGGTTTCGGAAGAAACGGAATCTTTTTTCCTGCCCTTTTTGTTTTTGTCGGACATATTGACCTCCTCAATGCCTTTTTATCGTTATTATTGATTAAAAACGAGGGATTTATTCCCTCTTTTTTTCCGCCTGAAAAGCTCTTTTCGGCTTCAAAATCTGCGAGAGACTTCTTCAATAGCGAAAAAAAAGTTTATTAAAAATTTTTAGCATTTCGACAGAATTTTTTGCTTGACTATTGATTTCAATTGGTGTAAACTCGTTTAATGAGTAGAATCGCCTTTTGACGGAAGAGCCTGAACGGCGTTTTTTTCGAAAAGGCGCGATAAAAGACAGTTAACACATCTATTGAAATAGGAGTTCCAATATGAGTCGAAACATTCGAGTTATCAAGTACGGAAGGACGGAAAGAAAGACCTTTTCCCAGATAAGGGACGAGGAAGTCCTGCCGATACCGAATCTTATCGAGGTTCAGAAGAGGTCTTACGACGCTTTCATCAACGAAGGAATCAGAGAGGTTTTTGACGACTTTTCGCCTATTACCGACTTTTCCAATCACTTCGAGCTGAAATTCCTCGAGCATACGCTGGATATGAAGCCCAAATACGACGAAAACGAATGTCGTCTTCGCGACGCGACCTACGCCGCGCCCTTTAAGGTCAACGTTCAGCTTACGAGAAAGGACACCGGCGAAATCACCGAGCAGGAAGTCTTTATGGGCGAATTCCCGCTTATGACGGACACGGGCAGCTTCATCATCAACGGCGCGGAAAGAGTAGTCGTATCTCAGCTCGTTCGTTCCCCGGGCGTTTACGTTGCTAAAAACACCGATAAGAACGGCGCTCCTATTTTCGATACCACCGTTATTCCCAACAGAGGCGCGTGGCTGGAATTCGTTCAGGACGGAAACAACATTCTTCACGTTCACGTGGACAGAAACAGAAAGCTTCCCTCGACGGTGCTTCTGCGCGCGATAGGAATAGGAACCGACCGCGAAATCAGAGGTCTTTTCCTCGACGATCCGACGATCAGAAAGACCTGCGAAAAGGACTCGAGCAAGAACGAAAGAGAAGGTCTTATCGAGCTTTACAAGCGCCTTCGTCCGGGCGAAGTCCCCACCGATGAAAGTATTAAAAAGCAGCTCAACGATTTGCTTTTCGACGCGAAAAGATACGACCTTGCGAGAGTCGGTCGTTATAAATTCAACAAAAAGCTTTCGCTTGCCAAGAGAATCGAAGGCAGAACTCTTGCCTGCGACGTATATAAGAACGGAAAGCTTATCGCTCAGGCGGGCGAAAAACTTACCGAAGAAAAGGCGTACGCCATTCAGCACAGCGGCGTAAATATCGTTTACGTACTCAGCGAACACATAAAGAGAAGCTTTGCCGAAAGAATAGCGGAAAAGACGGTTTACGAGGACGTTAAGGTAGGAAGAAAGGTAGTCGCCAAAGCGGGAACGGTTTTCGGTTTGACCGCGGCGCACGATTTCGAAGAAACGGGAGCGGAGAAGGTTCTTCTCGTTTATCGCGCTTCGGGAAGCGGCGAAAGAGCCTTGGAAAGACTTGCGAGCGAAGGCCTTATCGTTGCGGGAACGAACGCGAAACAGTTCCTTGCGATCAAGGATCTGGAGCTTAACGGCGAGGTTTATATAAAGGAAAACGAACCCGTTACCGCCGAAAAGGCAAGTTATTACGTGGATAACGCAAACAAGAGCTTCCTTATGTTTGCCGATGCGATAACCGGAAAGGTTATTGCCGAGGACGCGGTCAATCCCGAAACGGGCGAAGTCGTTGTCAAAGCAGGAACTCGTCTTACCGACGAAACGGCAAAGAGAATCGAAAAAGCCGGCATAAAGGAAGTCGTCTGCGTAGAACTCAACCGCGACGAACCCGACGTAGTCAAGGTTATCGGTAACGGCGTAGTCGATCTGAAGTATTATCTCACGACCATAGACAGAGAACGTTTCGAAAACCTTAATCCGAGAGAAGACCTCAGGATTCTCGAATACGCTAATTTGAAGGTGCTTGACGAGATTCTCGGAGAATATCTCGGAAAGAGCGACGAAGAGCTTTATAACGAGCTCAGGGACTGCCGGGATCTGCTCGTTCCCAAGCACATTACGAAAGAAGATATCGTCGCGACCGTAAGTCTTAACCTTAATATGAAGCACGGGTTGAGTTCGGACGACAATATCGACCACCTCGGAAACAGAAGAGTGAGAAGCGTAGGCGAGCTTTTGCAGAATCAGTTCAGAGTAGGCATAGCGAGACTCGAAAGAGTCATCAGAGAAAGAATGGCTATTCAGGAGATAGATAAAGCCACGCCCCAGACTCTTATCAACGTAAGACCCGTTTCTTCGGCAATCAAAGAATTCTTCGGGTCCTCGCAGCTCTCTCAGTTTATGGACCAGACCAACCCCATAGCCGAACTCACGCATAAGCGTAAGCTTTCCGCGCTCGGTCCGGGCGGGCTCAACAGAGAAAGAGCTACCTTCGACGTCCGGGACGTTCACCATTCCCATTACGGAAGAATGTGCCCCATAGAGACGCCCGAAGGACAGAATATCGGTCTTATCTCCTCTCTTGCGACCTATGCGAGAATCAACGAATACGGCTTCATCGAAAGTCCGTACAGAAGAGTGGATAAGGTCAACAAAGTCGTTACCACCGAAGTGGATTATCTTGCGGCGGACGAAGAAGATAAGTATATCGTCGCTCAGGCGAACGAACCCCTCGACGAGAACGGATACTTTGCAAACGAGCGCGTTCAGTGCCGTCAGAGAGAAAACATAGCCGTTTTCTCGCGCGAAGAGGTCGATTATATGGACGTAAGTCCCAAGCAGCTCGTTTCGGTTGCGACGAGCCTTATCCCCTTCCTTGAAAACGACGATACCAACCGCGCGCTGATGGGTTCCAACATGCAGCGTCAGGCGGTTCCGCTTCTCGTTCCCGAAGCTCCCATAGTTGCGACGGGCATAGAGCATAGAATCGCTTACGACAGCGGAGTTATGATTATCGCGAAGAGCGACGGTGTAGTGAGAAACGTAGACGCGGACCGCATTATTCTCGATACGGACCACGGTGCGGAGGTTTACAGGCTCAAGAAGTTCGTAAGAAGCAATCAGGGAACCTGCATTAATCAGAAACCCATAGCCAAGACGGGCGATATCGTCAAGAAAGGCGATATTCTTGCCGACGGCCACAGCACGGACAACGGAGAGCTTGCGCTCGGAAGGAACATTCTTATAGGCTTCGTGAGCTGGGAAGGCTATAACTACGAGGACGCCGTTCTTATCAGCGAAAAACTCGTAAGAGACGACGTTCTTACCTCCATTCATATCGAAGAACACGAAACCGAAACGAGAGATACGAAGCTCGGACCGGAGGAGTTCACGAGAGATATTCCCAATACGAGCGAAGACGCTCTTAAAGACCTCGGCGAGGACGGTATCATCAGAATCGGCGCGGAAGTAAGACCGGGCGATATTCTCGTCGGTAAGGTTACACCCAAGGGCGAGACCGAACTCAGTCCCGAAGAAAGACTTCTCCGCGCGATATTCAGCGAAAAGGCAAGAGAAGTCAGAGATACTTCGCTCAGAGTCCCCAACGGAGAAGGCGGTATCGTCGTAGACGTCAAGGTATTCACGAGGGAAAACAAAGACGAACTCGATCCGGGCGTAAACAAGCTCGTCAGAGTCTATATCGCGCAGAAGCGTAAGATAGGTATCGGCGACAAGATGTCCGGCCGTCACGGAAACAAGGGCGTTATAAGCCGCGTGCTTCCCGTGGAGGATATGCCGTTTATGGAGGACGGAACGCCGCTTCAGATCGTTCTTAATCCTCTGGGCGTGCCCAGCCGAATGAACATCGGACAGGTCCTCGAAGTGCATTTCGGACTGGTTGCGAAGATGCTCGGCTGGAAGGTTTCCACGCCCGTATTCGACGGAGCGACGGAAGCCGATATAAGAGGACTTTTCGAACAGAATTGTATGTACAATCCCTCGACCAGAAAGGTTGACGGAAAGGTCGTGCTTTACGACGGAAGAACGGGTATGCCGTTTGAAAACAGAGTTACCGTCGGATATATGTATATGCTTAAACTCAACCATCTCGTCGACGATAAGATCCACGCGAGAAGTACCGGTCCGTACAGCCTCGTGACGCAGCAGCCTCTCGGCGGTAAAGCGCAGTTCGGCGGACAGCGTTTCGGCGAAATGGAAGTATGGGCTTTGGAAGCTTACGGCGCGGCTAATCTTCTTCAGGAGATTCTGACGGTCAAGTCGGACGACGTAGTAGGCAGAGTCAAGACCTTCGAAAGTATAGTTAAAGGCAACAACGTCTTTAATCCGGGTATTCCCGAAAGCTTCAAGGTCCTTATCAAGGAGCTTCAGTCTCTTGCGCTCGATATAAGAGTTCTCGGCGAAGACCACGAGGAAATCGAAGTCCGCGATACCAGCGACGACGAACAGGATATGCTGGAAATGACTATGCGCGAACAGAACGAGAGGAAGGACGTCGGCCTTAAATTCGACGACGAAAACCTCAGCCTCGAAGACGATTCCATTCTCGATATTTTCGGATTCGACGACGAAGATGAGGGCGACGAGTTCAATTACACTCAGCTTTTCGAGGACGAAGGTGATTCCAAAGCAAAGGACGAAGACGACGATTACGCGCATTTCTTTGACGACGAAGGCGATTCCAAGGAAAAAGACGACGATTTTGATTTCGACAAAGCCTTTGGCGGCGACGATGACGACGAAACGCTGTAAGGAGGGCGCAGATGTTTGAATTGAATAATTTTGACTCCATTAAGATAGGTATAGCTTCTCCGGAAAAGATCAGGGAATGGTCTCACGGCGAAGTTACCAAACCCGAAACCATAAATTACCGCACGCAGAAGCCCGAAAAAGACGGTCTTTTCTGCGAAAGGATATTCGGACCCACGAAAGACTGGGAATGTCATTGCGGAAAATACAAAAGAATCAGATATAAAGGCGTTATCTGCGACAAATGCGGCGTCGAAGTCACGAAGTCGAAGGTCAGACGCGAAAGAATGGGACACATAGAGCTTGCGGCTCCCGTAAGTCATATATGGTATTTCAGAGGCGTCCCCAGCAGAATGGGACTGCTTCTCGATATGCCGCCGAGGAATCTCGAACACGTCCTCAGTTTCAGCAGCTTCGTCGTACTCGATCCGGGCAACTGCGAAGGTCTTTACAGGAAACAGGTTCTGAGTCCGACCGAGCATAGGGAAGCCGTAGAGAAATTCGGCGAAAACGCCTTCAGAGTCGGTATGGGCGCAGAGGCTATCAAAGAGCTTCTTATGGAGGTCGACCTCGAAAAGGAATCCAGAGAACTCAGAGAGATTATTGCCAATTCCAAGGGACAGAACAGCCAGAAGCGAGTCAGAGCCATCAAGAGAATCGAAATCGTCGAAGCTTTCAGAAAGAGCGGAAACAAGCCCGAATGGATGATTCTCGACGTTCTTCCGGTAAGTCCTCCGGAGCTTCGTCCTATGGTTCAGCTTGACGGCGGAAGATTCGCGACGAGCGACCTTAACGACCTTTACCGCAGAGTTATCAACAGAAACAACAGGCTTAAACGTCTTATCGAAATCAACGCGCCCGACATTCTTATCAGAAACGAAAAGAGAATGCTTCAGGAAGCCGTTGACAGCCTTATAGACAACAGCAGAAGCAAGCGTCCTCACAGCGGAGCGGGCAACCGCGAACTCAAGAGTCTTTCGGGTATGCTTCGCGGAAAGCAGGGACGATTCAGACAGAACCTTCTCGGTAAGCGAGTAGACTACTCCGGCCGTTCGGTTATCGTCGTAGGTCCCGAGCTTAAACTTCATCAGTGCGGACTTCCCAAGGAAATGGCTCTCGAACTCTTCAAGCCTTTCGTTATGAGGAAGCTCGTCGAAGAGAATATCTGCAACAATATCAAGAGCGCGAAAAGAAGAATCGAAAAAGCCGACGCGAGAGTATGGGATATCCTTGCGGATGTAATAAAGGATCATCCCGTTCTTCTCAACCGTGCGCCTACTCTTCACAGACTGTCCATTCAGGCTTTCGAACCCGTCCTTATCGAAGGAAGAGCTTTGAAGCTTCATCCGCTTGCCTGTACGGCGTTCAACGCCGACTTCGACGGCGACCAGATGGCGGTTCACGTTCCGTTGAGCGTGGAAGCGCAGACCGAAGCGAGATATCTTATGCTTGCAAGCAACAATATCCTTAAGCTTTCCGACGGCAAGCCGGTGGTTTCGCCCACGCAGGATATGGTTATGGGCTGTTATTACCTCACGATAGACAGAACGCCCGACGAAGACGAAAAGCGTTGGATTCGCGACGAAAACGGAAGACCTATCGTCGACGCTCTCGGTCAGCATATGGTAACGGAATACGTTTTCGCCGACGAAGACGAAGCCGAAATGGCTTACAACAACGGATTCATTTCCCTTCAGTCCTCCATTAAAGTCAGAGTTTCCCGTCAGATAAGAGGCGGCGAGCGCGACGGAGAAGTCGTTACGGGCATTATCCCCACGACGGTCGGAAGACTTATATTCAACAGAGCCATTCCGCAGGACCTCGGTTTCGTTTCCGACGAAGAAAGAGCTACGCCCGAAGGCGCGCTTAAAAACGAAGTCGAATTTCTCGTAGGCAAGAAGCAATTGAGTAAGATCGTCGATATGTGCTTCAAGAAGAAGGGCGCGAGCGGTACGGCTCCCGTACTTGACGACATCAAGGCTTTGGGTTATAAATACAGCACCATCGGCGCGATTACGGCAAGCATTTTCGATATGCACATTCCCGCCGAAAAGAAAACCATTCTCGACAGAGCCGACAAGGAAGTCAGACATATCGAAGATATGTACGAGCAGGGCTTTATGACCGACGACGAAAGATACAGACTCGTAGTCGAGCAGTGGAAGAACGCTACCGACGAAGTTACCGATAAGCTTACCGGAATTCTCAGCAAATTCAATCCTATATGGATGATGGCTAACTCCGGAGCGCGAGGCAGTATGAACCAGATTCGTCAGCTTTCCGGTATGAGAGGTCTTATGACCGACCCGAGCGGCAAAACGATAGAGCTGCCCGTTAAGGCTTGCTTCAGAGAAGGTCTTACCGTACTCGAATACTTCATAAGCTCGCACGGCGGACGAAAAGGTCTTGCGGATACCGCTCTTAAAACGGCGGACGCGGGTTATATGACGAGAAGGCTCGTAGACGTTTCCCATAACGTTATCGTAAACGAAGAGGACTGCTTCGAAGGCGGAAGACCGCAGGGCGTTCTTGTCAGAGCCATAACCGGCGACAACGAAAACGAAGTCATCGAAAAACTCGAAGACAGAATCGAAGGGAAATATACGATCGACGACGTCGTTAATCCCGAAACGGGCGAAGTTCTCGTTCCTGCGGATACGATGATCAGCGATGATCAGGTAAAAGCAATAGTTAAGGCGGGAATAAAGGAAGTTCTCGTTCGTTCCGTTCTTACCTGCCGAAGCAAACACGGCGTATGCGCTAAGTGTTACGGCAAGAATATGAGCAACGGCAAACCCGTTCAGCTCGGTGAAGCCGTAGGCGTTATCGCGGCTCAGTCCATAGGCGAACCCGGTACGCAGCTCACGATGAGAACGTTCCACACGGGCGGCGTCGCTTCGGCGGACGATATAACCCAAGGTCTTCCGAGAGTCGAGGAGCTTTTCGAAAGCAGAAAGCCCAAGGGCGTTGCTCTTATCAGCGAAATCGCGGGTACGGTCAGCGTAGCACAGACCAAGGAAAAGAGAGAAGTTACCGTTACTTCGCCGAGCGGAGAAGCGAAGGTCTTCCCCATTCCGTACAGCTCCAAGCTCAAAGTCAAGGACGGCGACAGGATAGCCGCGGGCGATCCTCTTACCGCAGGTCCTATTTACCCCAACGATCTTCTGAGAACCAAGGGCGTAAAAGCCGTTCAGGAATATCTCGTCAAGGAAGTTCAGAGCGTTTATCGTATGCAGGGCGTTGAAATCAACGACAAGCACGTCGAAGTTATCGTCAGACAGATGCTCAGAAAGGTCAAAATCGAAGATTCGGGAGATACCGAGCTTCTTCCGGGCGAACTCGTCGATGTTTACAGATTCGAGGAAGAGAACCAGAAGGTTCTCGAAAACGACGGAAAGCCCGCGGCTGCAAAGAGAATCCTTCTCGGTATAACCAAGACGGCTCTCGCGACGGAAAGCTTCCTTTCCGCGGCTTCCTTCCAGGAAACCAGCAGAGTGCTTACCGAAGCCGCTATCAAGAACAAAGTCGATCCGCTTTACGGACTCAAGGAAAACGTTATCATCGGTAAGATGATCAATGCGGGTACGGGACTTAAACAGTACAGGAATTATACGGTCAAGGAAGTCGTCGCTCCTCAGCACAATAGTAAAGAACCGGAAAAATCCGAAATACCCGAAGACGAGGAAGTCCACGGACTCTTCACCGAAGCGGATATGTCCAGCGATTCCGACGACCTGTTCGTGCCGGAAAACGAAACCGACGAAATCAAATACGAAGAGTAACCGTCCGCGAAAACCGTATAGACCCGAAAAAGCGGCGTTCCGTATCGGGGGACGCCATTAAAGCGAAAAAGCTCGTCCGATTGATTTTACGGAGAGGATTATATTCCCCTCGGAAAATCAAAAGTTCGGTGAAAATTTCTGTCAGGGGCGTAAAACGATTGACGGAAAGTAAATAATTTGCTATAATAAATCATTGTCGGGAACGCACGAAAGCGCGTTTATCGATATAACACATCATTAAAAGGAGGAAAGAAATGCCTACTATCAACCAATTGATTAGACAAGGAAGGGAAAAGATCGTTTTCAAGAGCGCGACTCCGCTTCTCGAGGCTTGTCCCCAGAAACGCGGCGTATGCCTTAACGTTACGACCACTTCGCCCAAAAAGCCTAATTCTGCGTTAAGAAAGATTGCAAGAGTACGCCGTACCAACGGTATGGAAGGTACCTGCTACATTCCGGGAGAGAGCCACAATTTGCAGGAGCACAGCGTAGTTCTTATCCGCGGCGGCAGAGTAAGGGATTTGCCCGGCGTTCGTTATCATATCGTACGCGGCACCCTCGACGCTGCAGGCGTAGCAAAGCGTCGTCAGGGCAGAAGCAAATACGGCACAAAGCGCCCCAAGAAATAAGGCGCGTCTTATCTGATTACAGCAGCGGATTGGTACAGGTAATGGTAACAATCGGTAAGCAGTATTCCCCGAGGGGAAGAAGGTTCTCCGCCCAAGGCGTTGAGTTAGCTGTATCGGAACAACGAAAAACCATTATTTAAGGAGGTATTTCATGCCCAGAAGAAGCGGAGTCCCCAAAAGGGACGTATTACCGGATCCGGTATATAACAACAAGGTAGTGACCAAGGTCATCAACCAGGTAATGCAGGACGGCAAGAAGGGCGTTGCTCAGGAAATAGTCTATAAGGCTCTTGAGATTTCGTCCGAAAAGCTCGGCGTTGCGCCGATGGACGTTTTCAATCAGGCCATCAACAACGTTATGCCTATGCTTGAAGTAAAGGCAAGACGTGTCGGCGGTTCCAACTATCAGGTTCCTATGGAAATCAGACCCGAAAGACGTCAGACGCTTGCAATCAGATGGCTCGTGGACGCTGCGAGAAAACGTTCGGAAAGAGAAATGAATCTCAGACTTGCCGGCGAATTTATGGACGCTTACAATCAGGCGGGCGGCGCTTTCAAGAAGAAAGAAGACGTTCACCGTATGGCGGAAGCGAACAGAGCGTTTGCGCACTATCGTTGGTAAAAATATAAACGCGGCTCAGCCGCAGACAGATGCGGATTCCCGCGATTATAACGAAAAAAGACAAAGGGGTAAACAAGTATGCCGAGAAAGTATCCTATCGAGCGAGTGCGCAATATAGGAATTATGGCGCATATCGACGCCGGCAAGACCACGACGAGCGAAAGGATTCTCTATTATACGGGAAAGACCAGAAAGCTCGGCGAGGTTCACGACGGCAACGCCGTAATGGACAGTATGGTCCAGGAGCAGGAGCGCGGTATAACCATAGCCAGCGCGGCTACCACCGTTCATTGGGTGAACAGCGGCGTGGATTACAGAATCAATCTTATAGACACTCCCGGTCACGTAGACTTTATGGTCGAAGTGGAGCGGTGTCTGAGGGTACTTGACGGAGCCGTAGCGGTATTCTGCGCAAAGGGCGGCGTTGAGCCGCAGAGCGAAACCGTATGGCATCAGGCAAGTAAATATAACGTTCCGAGAATAGCCTTCGTTAACAAAATGGACATCAACGGAGCAAATTTCGCAAACGTAATCGATATGATGAGGACGAGGCTCAAGAGCAACGCTCTTCCCGCTCCGCTTCACCTCGGTGCGTAC
>ERZ779821.1-NODE-1-length-174313-cov-6.64796_pt1 | contig 174313 bp, 198 predicted proteins | sample MGYA00511884_ERZ779821 | MGnify/ENA primary metagenome ERZ779821 (study PRJEB29588, sample SAMEA2152664) | human gut metagenome | biome: human gut; feature: human-associated habitat; material: faeces | place: Denmark | collected 2008/2010 ... | reverse complement strand
CTGACATTCTCCAAGCACTAAAGTAGTTGGGTTCTCCTAACCTCGCGGTTTAGGTTTTCTGCTTAATCCTGCAAGTTTATAATACTTAAGGTAGTATCACTACCTCATCCGACAATTTAATTTTGCCGGAATTTAATCCTTCCATTAATTCCTTGGCGCTATTTAATATCCATTTATTTTCTGCAGGCGCCGTAATCTGAGAATTGGGACCTAAGATATAATCCTGCTTTAGCTTATTTACGACCCTATAATCCCTGGGAGAAAAAATCTGTTTTGACGGCAGCAACTTTTCTTTTATTTCAGCTTGAGCTTCAGGAAGCGCAGGCACATGCACATTCATCGTATTCGAAAGTACAACGCCACTATAATTAATAAAGGTTTCATACCCCGGAACTGTAAGGTCATAACCGTCCAGATAAACTCCCGTATCTTCAATTAAGTCAATAGTCGCAAACTCTAAACCTGGTTTATTAATCCATTCAGCAAAATCATAGTTATCGTCAGTTTCTAAAACAAATTGTTTTAGTTCTTTATCATAAGAAACTAATGTGATAATTCCTACTCGATAAAATTCCTTTTGCACATCCCTTATTTCATTAAAATCATCAAAAAATAAAGGAAATATAAATTCATCTTTGCTATATTTATGTTCTGCAAGCACTGAACATACGGGAATATTTATATTCAATTCTTTAGCTTCTTCGGGTGTATGTCTTTCGTATTTTCCGGTATTTTTATTTAATCCGTAAATTGCCCTTGGGTCATCGTCCGTAAAAATCTGCAAACCGTTAGATAATGTAACAATAACTAATCGTCGTTTTGGATGTATTGAAAAACAACTTACATCAGCCCAGTCCCAACATCCTTTATCTTCATTAAAAGCCAATGTTTTTAAATCCTGTGTATCATAAAAATAAATAGGACCGTTTTTACCCTCCGGATTTACATTGGTCAATTTACCATGAGGTATTTCAGACAAATCGGCCAAAAATACTGAATAACCCTCCGGAATATCTGGTAAATTTAAAAGCTCTGGATTTTTAATTGGTTGCATTATTAGGTTTTAATAATGCAAAAACAAAATCATATGTCAAAAATAAAACCAAGGATCTAATGATTCCTTGGTTTTAAACTTAAGTGAATAAATTTATTCCCATCGAAATTTAGATTTCATGCCATTGTCATACATTTTATTAACAATGGATTTTACTCCGGTTCCTATAATATTATCCCCGTAAGTTTTCTCTACTTCCTTAGCTAAATGCTTTTTATCCAAATAACTTTTTAATTTACTAGCCCCGTAGCCCACGGTGCCTCCAATTAAAGCATTTCGTATTGCTCTATCAACTATGTTAACCCTCGGAGTTGTGAACATAGCATCAAAAGCTGTAGCAGGTAGGGAAACTAATAATCCCAGCTTTAATCCAGGATCCATTTCGTTCCACAGTTCTCTTAACTGTTATTTCACAAATAATTAGTTTAATTATTTCAATATATTTTTATATCCAGCATCAAAATCAATTATTTTCCTATTGTCGGGTACTATAGGTTTCTTAATTGCCTTATATATCTGACTAACTCAGTGGTTGCAACAGGATCCTTAAAGTCTATAGATTTTGTTAGCCTAGCTTTTGTGAGTTCAGGAGTTAAATCAAGCACATTTTTACCATCTCTCTTCATAGTTTCATTAAAATATTCTCTCTTAAAAGCTTTTTCACCCTCAGGAGTCAATCTCGTAGTAGTAGAACCATCAGCATTCCTAATGGTTTCTTTAGGAAATCTATTTTCAAGTTTTTCCCTATGTTTTACATAAGCATTCCAGTCTTTATCCATCCGGTTTGCAATCGGTTTAGATTTGATAACCTTATTTATGCCTTTGGAAACAAGCCATGACAGAGCCCTGCCAAGTCCGGCTTGTTTTATTATTTTACCATAAGTATTTGTTGTCATATTTTCTCCTATGCTAAGTTAGTAGTTACAAAATCATTTTTGGAAACTCTCACAGGTATTTTAGACTTCCCATCAAAATATTGATTAACTTTATCCATGAAATCCTTAAAATGTTTATCCTTATGCTTGGGTGCCTCAATATTAAATATCTTATTTAAAACCCCAAACCATAACCAGGCCATTTAACTGCATTATTTGCCGCACTGTCCAACCATTTTACAGCTGGGGAATCTTTAATGCGGTCTAAAACTACAGAATGTGACATAATAATTAAGTGTTTAGCATCTTAAGCTTTTAGTCAATACAAATAAAAAATATGTAAAAAAAAAAAAATGAAAGACCCCGAAATACTCCGAGATCTTTCACCGACCGAGATTCCCCAGTCCATTGGCTTCATTTAAACCCTCCACATTTGGGCATTGTTAAGAGGCCTGGCGGGTATGTTGGATATAATATCCAATAAAATTTTTAATTTATCAAGCTTTTTTAACGCGCACCATACAATTTTTCTTGCATTATCTGAATCTATTTAGTTAAATAAGTTCAATTAAAAATGATAAAGACTATAAAGCATAGATTTTATCCTACGAAAGACCAAGAGATTCTTCTACGTAGAACCTTGGGATGCGTTAGGTTTATCTATAATAAAAGTCTTGATCTTAAGTCTTCGACATTTACGCAAACAGGCAAATCATTAAGCTCTTTTGATTTAATGAAAGAGCTGACAAAATGGAAACGTCAGCCTGAATACTCATGGTTAAATGAAGTATCTAATGTTTGTTTACAACAATCTATAAAAAATTTAGGCGCAGCGTTTGATAACTTTTTTGCCAAACGTGCCAAATACCCTAAGTTTAAAAAGAAATCTTCAGGAAGTTCAGCAAGATTTACTACTTCAGGATTTAGAATCAAAAATAACCAAGTTTATATTGCTAAATCCAAGCAACCTTTAAAATTATCTAAGGATAATTGGAGGATTAAGTCTACAGATAAATTAATATCCTTAACGATTAGATTAACCCCTTCTCAAGAATGGTATTTTTCAATTACTGTAGATAGTAATGAAGATTGCAAACTTCCCGTTTCAAATAAATCCGTAGGTCTGGATTTGGGGTTGCACAATTTAATAACAACTTCAAATGCGGAAGTATTCAAAAATCCGGATACTAAAAAAGATTTTAATAAATTACGAAGATTGCAACGTAAGGCTTCTTGCAAAAAGTTAGGTTCTAAGAATAGGACCAAAGCAAACGTCAAGGTGGCCAAATGCTATCAAACAATTTCGAATAAGCGTATAGATACCTTGCATAAGATTACAACCAAACTAATTCGTGAAAACCAAACGATAGTTATGGAAGATCTTGCAGTAAAAAATATGCTTAAAAATCATAATTTAGCACACGCTATCTCCAATTCTTCTTGGAGTATGCTGCGCAATATGTTGGAATACAAATGCAAGTGGTATGGAAGAGATCTAAAAATCATTGATCGATTTTTTCCTTCCTCTAAAACTTGTAATCACTGCGGTTATATCAAACAAGACTTAAAGCTTTCCGAAAGGTCTTGGACATGTCAAGTCTGTGGAAGTGTATTAGATAGAGATATAAACGCAGCTAAAAATATTTTAGCGGCTGGGCAAGTCGTGTTTGTCTGCGGAGGCGGTGTAAGACTAAAAGATGCAGAAGCATCCAATGCAGTCGCCGATGAAACAGAAAACCTAAACCGCGAGGTTAGGAGAACCCAACTACTTTAGTGCTTGGAGAATGTCAGAAGTGTCATTTTTATCTCCCAAAAGTCCTACGACAGCATTTCTCGGATGCTTTTTATATTTGCCATTAGTATCGGCATTAAGTCTATCAAATGCCTGATGAGTTAAAAGTATTTCTCCTCTTATAACAACTGTACCTTTTGCAAATTTTAAAGTCTTGGGAATATTTAAATCAAACAAGCGTTTAAATTGCGATTTACCCTTATAACCATCCCCTCGCGTAGCAATATCTGCCAACTGACCGTTTATGTAATACAACGTCAAAGATGCCCCATCAAGTTTGGGTGTAATTATCCAATTTTTTGTTAAGTTATTTTTATCAAAAGACTTTATTGTATCATCTTCACCATTTTTAAGCTTTTCCAATGATCCTATCACGTAGGAATGTTTAAAATCCGATCCGTCTGCGCCTTCATTGAGGAAGTACTTTATTTCATTATACTCTTTTGTATCTTTTATTTCGCTGATGATTAAATCATATTCTTGGTCTGTGATAATAGGATTGCCTATTCTATAGGCTGTGTTGGCTTTGATTAATAAATCCAGTTTTTCTTTTATTGTCATGTTTTGTTTGGTTAGAGTTTCCATTTAATTATAAACTTTTATAGTAAGCTTCAAGTAAACTTAGTCCTGTAAGCTCGTCTGGATAAGATCTGACAGCATTAACGTTTATAATATATTGTTCCGGAGATATATTATGAAACTCTTTTGCCATCCTTATTACACCTGTCGGGCACAAAAATGCAGGAGTGCATTTGCCTTTAACACCTATTGAAGGAATAGACTCATCAAACATAGGTGTTTCTATTTCCACATTAAATAATGTTTTAATGACCTTATTGGTTAACTGTATAAAATATGGTATTCTAATTACCTTATAACCGGCTTTCGTAAAAAGATCTGTTTTAAATTTGTCCGCTAAAATCTTTTCGGGATTTTGATAATGCTGTATACCGTCAAATTCAACAATCATTTTTAAGGTTTCACTTCTATAATCAGGACGAAAAAGACTTTGCTTTCCATCAACTAAAAGTCCTTTTACACATTTATCGTGAATCCAATCAGTAACTTCAGGATAGATTGCTGATAGATAGGTATCTAAGCCTGTTCTATGTAGACCTGTATCGGCATCCAATCCCAGTTGTTTTGCTTTAGCTTCAGTTTCTCGAAGAAATCCCCATTTAATTTGTGATGTTTCCATAAATATTTAAAAATAAAGTTATAAGTTAAGATTAAAATGTTTTAGAAAAAATTAAATTTCCGCAGTCATAAACTTTCCAATAGTGTGCCTTAATCATATTTTTTGATGCAGATAATGTTGAATCAAATTGGTCTCCCAATAAATTCTTTAGATTGTGTTTTTGACTTTTATACCAACATAAAACTTCTTGATTGTTATTTTTTACATAAACATATCCTGGTTTAGTTTCACCTTCTAATTTAAATCCTAATGCTCTATATAGCTTACCATTACTCCAAGTCCTATCTGCATAACTTATTAAGTTATCAGGTTTAACTTCTTTTACAAAAAATGACAATAATTTTGATGCTGCTCCAGGAATATGCAGACCTTGTTTAACACAAAATCTTAGTAATTCCCAAGAATATTTCTTATTAAACCTTGGAGAACCAAAAGTCATTACACCTACAATGTCATCATTATAAAATAGACCATAGTTACGCGAAGAAACTACTTCTCCTTGCAAATGATTCATAATTAAAAATTCTTTTGCTTTGTTATACTCTATTTTTCTAACCTCACATTTTCTGGCGTATATTGTTTGATCATAAATACCCAATAAGTCTTTAATTCTGGATTTCACTCCTTCAGGATTATTAACCCATGTATATTCCATAATATGCACTAAATGTATACCCTTTTCCTCACACAACTTAGTTTTATATGTATTATAACTTGGTTTTTTATCCATCAAACTACATTGATAAGAACCATTAATTTCAAAAGCCAGTTTTCTTTCTGGCAAATAAATGTCTAATTCAAGATTTTTTCTTTTATTCAAAGAATCTATAACAATAGATTTATCTTCAAAACATATTTCTCCAGAATATATTGTTTTAACAAAACTTAAGATTTCTTTTTTTAAATTTAAAACATCATTAGTTATATTACAATTTAAAACATAATTCTGTATTAGGGATTTTTTCTGTAGCTCTCTAATTTCAGGCACTAACGCTGTAGAAACTACTCCGTACTTATCCAGACAAGTAGCCTTAGCTTTTTCTTTAATAGAATCAAGTATAGCTGGATTTTCTACGCCATAACGTTGAAGATTCGTCTGTTTAATTTTCGACTTAATTATTTCAGACTGAAACGAATAAGGCGTACCATATTTTTTTACGTTACTTTCTTTAATTTTATCCCAATATTTCGGATCAGACATTCTACACTTAACTGAGCAATAGGTGGGAAAATCCCAACAACCCCATTTGTTAGCATGCACAGGTTTTCCACATACAGGACACTCGTGTTTATAGAAATCTAATTTTCTCGTAAGATGCCAATTTAAATCTTCTACAGTTAAGTTATATTTTTCTCTTAACTGTAGAACTTCCAGATTGGTATTTAAGAAATCTATAAACTTTTGTTTCTTGTTATTAAATTCTTTGCTGTGTTTTAAAGAAATTAAGTCTGATAATTTATTTTCCATACCCTACATCATTAGAATATGGAAAACTTTGTCAAGACTTAGTTAACAGGAACACGTGCCCCCATTGGCAGTCGCCGTCAAAATCAGCCCCTAATCCAGAGCTCACCACAGGCGGAAGCAATATATTCTTGCCCTCATGAAACACAGGTTTAAAGCCAAGTACATTGAACTTATGCCACGCCGGTGCCCTACTTGCAGTAATCCATCTGCCTCCATCCACCACAGTCTGCAACGCATCTTTTGCCATTTTTGTCTGGTCTTTAATATTCTGTAACGCATCTTTTGGTGAAAGGCCTCTTTTTACAAGCTCTCGCTGAATATATGGCGAATAAATCTCAAAACCCATTTCATAAGGAATACCAAGCTCATCCATAGAAATCTCGGGATTTGCATCGATTACGCCTCTCGCAGAAAAATCCACGGGCTTGCTTATGATATTCCTATTCCATTGCGAAAACTTAGAAGTTCCCCCGATAAGTTTTTGTAAAAATCCTGATACTCCTCTTTGCTTTAATTTGCGACTTGCAGGCTCTCCGTAACCATACAAAGCTTTTAAAGATTTATAAACATTAGGCACATTTTTATCTGCTTCATCGGGGCCTAATTCTTGCAATATCTCGCCCTGGGTATGCGCCATGTTAATTACATCTTGATATAGCTCGTTTGCATCCCCAGGCAAGAAAGTATCTTTACCCATAACAGAATAAGGCCTGAATTTAGGTGGTATAACAGGCACCTTCGTAATCATAAATTCTTCAGGCTTCATACGGTTATTTTTTAATCCGTCTAAAGCCATTATACGATTTAGTGCCTGTTGCTTTTTAGATTTTGGTCCATATTTAAAATCTTGTTTTGCCTGTTCTAAATCTTTGTCTATGTCTATATCCGACAATGCATTATATATAGCCTTGGTTCCGGTGCCGTATTTAAGCAATGATTCTTTTCCGGCTAATATATCATTAAACGTAGACCTTTTAAGTCCTAATAAAGATATTATCGTATCTTCAAATGCAGGATTAGGATAAGGCCTATCTAATGTAATTTTTCCCCATCTGTTGCCGACAGTTAAAGCAGGATCAAATAATCCGCCGGAAATAGGTTTCATATTTTTAAAGTCTATAATGCCGTCATTTTTTATTTCAACAGGGTTAAATAATGCAAAGTCCTTATCTGTAAAAGGTGTGGCTTGAATCGAATCGCCATTATCAGCGCGTTTTGCATTTATTCCTGCGCCTTGCATTAAAGCAATATACTTATCCCAGATAAAAGGCGATTTTTTGGCTAATGATGGCGTCTGCCCCATACGAACCTTACGCCAATAATCATCATTGCGTTGTCCCCTTAAATGTATTGCGTCTTTAATTACGTTATATGCACCGGAAGATAAAATCGCATTACTCTCCAAGTTGCTGTGTCTTTTACTTTTCATGCCTTCTTCCCCGCCCTTTACAGGCATTTCATTTTGGTCATAAATGCCCTGACCCCTTGAGGAAAGTTTGGAGTCAGACGTATGATGCAGTTTAAGAAAATAAGCATTGCCTACAGCAATAGGTTGGTCTAAGTCTCTATCAATTACTGGATCATAAACGGGTTCGACATCAGACAAGTTATTTTTCTTTAATTCGTTTTCGACAAAATCATACCATTTTTCGCTATTTTTATTAAAGGTCGGCAATTTATATTTTTTACCCGTTTTCTCGGCAACCTTCCCAAGCATAGCTTCATACATCATATTGGCATTAACTCGAGACACCAAACCCAACTGATTAAATAATACATCTAACGGTTTGCCGTCTTTTGTTCTCGGCATTTCATTTTGCGGTAAAATATGGGATACAGTTAACTTATTACCGGAGCGACTTGAGTTGCCCGAGAATATAGGTTTATTATGATATCTCGTTAAAATAATATGCGAAAAAGCGTTAACTCCTATGCCTATTACCTCTCCGGAATAATCATATGCTTTATATACATTGTTTTTATTTATAAACGTATACTTTAAATCATTCCCATTATTTAAATCAAAATCAGGACTTACAGAAATAAACTGTTCATCTTTTGAGGAATAAGATAAAAGATTTGCAGTTTCATAGGTCAACTTGTCTAAACAATTAATAGCGCAATTATGATTTCCAGTAACTAACTGAGCAACATGCTCATCTTCATAACCATATAAAGTATCATTATTTAATTTATATTTATGTATTTCTATTACATCTGAAAGCTTATATCCGCTCGGTTTTCCTGATAAATCTGTGGTTAAAGCAACAACTTTGTCGCCCAATTTAACCTCAGTTATATTCTTCCATCCGTCTTCCGTGAATACTTCAGTATCGGGGTGATAGCACATCTTATCCCCCTCTTGCATAGGCGCAAAAGTCTCAACGTTAACCTTATATCCGTCATTTGTTTTGACAACATCAGTTACGACACCCGGAGTATTATGATCCCATACTTGGGATGAGTCCAATCGCGTTGTTTTTAAATACTTGGATAATCTACCTAAATTAGCATCATTAGAGGACACAACCCTGGAACGTGTGGATACGATTAATGGATCACCGGGATTCACCACAGTGCCTGCTTTAATAACGCCATTATCGTCTATTTTATCCATCTGTTCCTTGTTAAACTTATCCGGATAAAAAGCTTTAAAATGGTCTTTGCCTGTTTTTATATCCTTGCTGTCATTAGCTTCGCTATATTGATACATATGTTGCGAAGTCATCTTTTTAGCAAAATCTTCCGATATCACCACGGCATCATCCATGGACCATCCCTTATACGGCACAAATCCCACTCTGGCATTTAGGCCCATATTTAAAGTGCCGTTATTATCAGTAAAGTTGGTTTTAGCCAAAATAGGCGGATTTTTGGATTTATCCCTGCTTATTTTGTCACCCGCTTTTACCAAAGGATAATTAGTAAGCATGGTTTTACGATTAAAGGCAAAATTGTTATATAAATTCTTAGTCTTAGTTTCGCCTTTATCGTTTTTATATTTAATATAATCCGGCGTCACTTCCAAAATATCAGCAGAATTATCGTCGTCATCCAATGAAATAACACCGGTTTTTTTGCCTAAATAATCCTCATATGACTCGTTATTATCCGCATTTTTTAAAGATTGCACATTAGGGGATTCGCCGTCTTTAATAGGCAAGGCTTGAGTAATAAACTTATGCTCATAAAACGCCCTTGCAGCAGTAACGGAATTTTGCATTGGTAATAAATTTAATGTATTGCCAAAGAATTGATTTGGAGACACGAACTCATATCTAACCTTTTCAATATCATCCGGTTCTTCTGTTATTACTCCGCGTTTTAATACCGGAATAAGCTTATTTTTTTTAGCCATAATTTCTTTAGGATTATTTGATGCGCTTAAGTCGTTTATATTCGAAGATGACATGTATTGTATATTCGCTTATTTAAGAGTTAAATTCAAGGATTTATTTTTTAGGTGAGCAAGGTGTTATAGCTAAAAAAAAATACACAACCGGTGGATTTCCACCGGTTGTGTATTGTGGGGCTATTTTATTTTTTCCATTTTTGAGCTATGAGCTCGATAATTTTCTTTACATTTCCTGGAAATCTTTCGAGTTCCAGGAAATTCTCAATCGATGTCTCCCACTGCCCCTGGATGGAAACCTCAAACCCCCACACGGAGGATTTGTACACCGTCAACGGGTGGGGGGTCAGCCCATGTATAACGACGTAGTCGTCGTCAGAGTTGATGTCGGCGAAACCGCCTACGGAACCTTCCCCACTTAGAGAGGCTTCCCCTCCTACGTGGGCGTGGCCGCCCACGATGAAATTCCCACCCACGCGGGCGTTGCCATCAACGACGGCATTTCCCTTTATTGTAGCGGCATCGTGGATTTCGGCGTTGCCATCCACGACGGCATTGCCCTCTATGCGTGCACCATCACGCACGTACGCATTTCCCTTGACGACTGCGTTAGGTCCAACGTAAGCGTCGTGGTTGACGCTTACGTTGTCCATCACTTTGCCTTCAATTGTGGGATTTCCATATACAACTTTTTCCATAGTAATCATTTATTTATCTACATCTAAATTTCCCATTTCGCACAGAATATGCGAAATGTCTAGCTGTAGATAAATATTCTTTCTTAATAATATATACCTCAATTTAGTTTATTTTTTCGCTTATAAAATAAATAAACGCCCAAAAAGGCATAAACCTAAATGGGCGTTTATTATATAGATATAAAAATATAGTTTTATTTAATAACCTTTGGCAGGACACGTATTTAATGTAGCATCAGGAATCGCATAAGGAAACTTTGATTCGTTATCATATGCACTTACAGGTTTATTTATTACTACACTATCACTGTTATTTTCTACAGGAATAGATGATTCTTCCTCTGAAGCATCAGGGTCTTTTAACTCTTCTTTATCTTCATCAGCAAGTTCTTCAAATACTTCTTGATCTTCACTAATCGCTTCTTTTAACTCATCATTAATTTCTTTTATTTCACTGTCACTTACTTCAACGTTAGAATCATCTTTTACGACTTCAACTTCGGAAAATTCTTGAGAAAAATCCGTAACTTCATTTATATCAGAATCTTGTGTATTTGATGTTTCGTTTGGCATATATAAAATCTGTTTTTTTAATGCTTAATTTACTTATATGTAATATTTTAAGTGAAAATATTTTATAAATATACGGTCATAAATAAGTTATACTAAAATATTAAAATTTTATTAACCTATAAATCTCGTATAAAAATAAAATATTTTTCACTTTTTAAACTGCACTAAGAAAAATAAATCGTCAAGGATTATTTGATCTTTAATCAACTAATTCCCAATCTTCGGCGAATATATCCGATTGGCTGGCCAGCCATCCGGTCAAAACCGCCTTGCGTCCGGTCGAATCATGCGTGTACATGCAGATTGTCGGCAGCCCGAGAAGCTTTCCCCCGTTGTCGATAACGGCCTGTTTAAGCTTTGGGTCGGAGCATATTTCGGGGGTGATTTCAAAAGCCGGCTTCTTCCAGAGATACATTCCCTTTCCGTTCCATCCCTTGCGAGACACCTTTTCTCCCCTGTTGAGAGCTTCAATCGCTTGACCAAAGTTCATAAGATTATTTGATTTTGTATTTTCAGTGGTATTTTCCATAAGTTTCCTTTCCGGGTTAAAATAAAATTTTTGAGGGATTAAAATGAATATGATGGTTGGCATGCACATAACCAACGGGGTTTTTTACAATCCTGGTAATAGCATTGCCACGTTTATTCTTTACAGTGAAATCATAAAGTTCTTTATACTCAGGCTCATAATGACTATGACCATAAATCCAAAATTGCGGCGCTATTTGTTTGCCATCAATGGTTTTGTTAAAAAATCCATAACTATCTAAAGCACTGGCGTAACAAGACTTTAGAACACTTTTCTTATTTTTATTAAATTTAACGCATTTTAAAAGTGGTGCATGATGCGTTACAACAATGTTAATGCAGTCGAGATTTACATCCCAAGAAGATTCCTGGATTAGTTTATGACATATAAATGACTGACTAACCCAAAATATAGGCTTTATCACTTTCGGCGTTAATTTTAGATTCTCATCATATCTGCACTCCCAATCATTCATATAATATTTCGACGCTTCAATGGTCGGAATATCAATGTCTGACCAAAGGGTTGAGCAAATGATATTTACTTTATTAAAAGAAGAATTTTTATTAAAAAATTCGCAAGATTTTTTCGTATATTCTGCGACGGTATTATTAAGAAACCTAATGTTATAAATGCCGTTTGCAGCAAATATGCTCTCAGTAACAGACAAGGAATTTGCCCATCCCAATGTATCCGCAACCATGGAAAATCGTAATCTTGGATAACTTGACTTGGCTTTCTGATGAAGCAGGTTCATTGTAAGCTCTTCTTCATCCTCATAACTTAAATAATACTCGTGATTTCCGGGGACTATAATAATTTCTTTAAATTGCTTGGAAAGGGCTTTAAACCAATCCAGCATAAACTCACTTGTATAATTGGACAGATAATTTATGTCACCCGCCAATATTAAAATATCAGCTGAGGGTATTAAGGGATTTTGTTTTAAATAATCTTTGTTATCATCAAATTCTAAATGTAGATCTGATGCATATTGGATAGAAAATGGGTAAATTATTTCCATAATTTTTAATTTGTTATTTAACAACAATTTGTCCGCTATCTTTATATCGTACTTTTTCTACTGTGCTAATAGCTAAAGATAATAACTGCCTAGGTAAGGCTATTTCAGATATAGGACAACTATACGGTAAATTTATTGCAATTTCCAAAAGATCAACAGGATTATTTGTAACCTGAATCAACCATAACGGCGAAAACCGCTTAGTTTGTCTTGCAGATGCTTTAGATCCAAACGAAGGAAATCGTTTTAACAATTTCTTACCTGCATCATTATAAGCGCATTTAACAAATATTTTATTATTTACGGCAAATATGTCAGTAACATAACCAACTAATTCCTTCTGCAATTCTTTATGCTTACTTTCGGGATATATGCGTGATCCATTAAACTTTAGGTCCGGATGACCGTCTTTCCATATAGGAGGAAAATAGTTTCTGAAGCCAAACCAGGGACGCAAACTTTTTCTTAAATATTTCAAAGATTTTGGAGTAACAATTTGCACTCTATTCAGTTGATCGGTAGAATAAACTGCATTTAATTCCCATAAATACTGTATAGTTTGATACTTAAATGTATTTTTAAAATCAGGTTGAGTGTCTAAGTGCATCAGTAAGTGCCTAAGGTAAATGTTATAAACTCTGCAAATTTTTGATGATTAAATGTTAAAGCCATATCATCCGAAACTATCGACGCATTATAAAATGACTGCATTATGCCGGAATTAGCATTTTTCTCTTCATACGTTCTATCATCAGTAAAACCTTTATGACAATGCCCGAAAACAAAAACCGGTGTTTCATTAAATTCAAAATCTATTGCATACCTTAATGCCTTTGAACCAATATCAGTACTAAAATCACCCAATGGCGTGTAAACTTTAGAAGAAATGATATTATACGGCGGCATATGTGTTAAAACAATATCCGGCATTATATCTTTATTTTTACGGCAAGTTTTTTGCAAAGCCTTTAAAAAGTTATCATCCGTTGTCATGCGATTTTTAACTTTTTCATTTTGCTGCACATTTAAAAAGGTTTTATCGGTGCTGACAATTTCACTATAAAAGATGGAAAGATTATCACCTTTATTTAATTTTGTCATAGGTAAAGTTATAAAACCCGTACCTTCTAACAATTTCACCTTATCTGCGGTTTTAGCATAATTTTTACTTTGAGCCTTAACATCTTTCCAAGAATAACGGTCATGATTGCCTCGTATCGCACATACAAACTGGGCATTTGGGAACATTTTAAATACCTGATCATAAAGAAAGTTAGCTACATGATGCGCGGAACGCTTTAAGCAATATTTGTCAAATTTATTTTTCAGTTGATCAATTTTTATAATGCATTCATCTATAGATAATGAACTGTCAAGATATACTTTATTCATGCACATTTTCGTATCTATAATAATTTTATCATTGCTGGGGACATAACTGTCGGCTATGTCCCCAGCAATAAGCACAAGATCTATATTAGGGTCTACATAAGAAGAAAATTTACCACAAAATAAATCTAAAAAATGTATGTCTGATATCGCACAAACATTATATTTTGCTCTGTTATTCATAATAAGCTTCCCTACTACCACCAAAAATGTGGCCAAAATTCGCCAAATAATTTTTTAGCTTTATTCATACGTTTTTCATATTTCTTCCATTCTTCCCATTCACCCAAAGAACTTGGGCGCTCTGCAAGCGGAAGTTTATTGTACTGATAAAACAGATCGTTTTCTTCTTTTTCAGTCACTTTTTCTTCTAACATCCAAAGAATTTCGTCTATAATTTTATTCCATTTCTCATACCCGTCTTTATACTTAGCAAATATGCCAGGGTATCCCACATTTAACTTCTTAAACCTTTTTAGCCTTGGAATTAACCATCTTGCCATAGCTGATCCCAAGTCCCAAGTTTCTGAATCGTCAAACCCTCGTTTTAACAATTGTTTCGCATATCTATTAAATCTTTTATCCTTAGGTGTAACCCCTTTTTTAGTAAAACTTAAACTTCCTTGATATGCCTTTGACTCAACGATACACTTAACTTTATTTAATTGGGCCTCAGTTAGTTTATTTGTCATCGCTTAAAGGACTGATGCTCTCAATAACAAAATCACTTGCTACAACTTCTGGATCATCAATTATGTCATCAAATTCGCAGTCATAATCTTTCTCATAAGCAATACGTTCAGCTTCTTCTTTAGACTTAGCACGTATAACAACCTGTCCTGTACAAATAACTTCCTGAGAATAGTGAAATTCAACCAAATAATCCTTTTCCATTTTTTATTTTTCCTTTCTTATGTTTTAAAATTTGAGCATTAATCTGTTGTTTTGTGTAGACCTAAATTAACATTTATTCACACCTTGTATTCCAAGCTTCTGCAGCTTCTTTATTTCTGCCGGAGCCTTCGATCTTAGCCCCACAGTTATTACAAGAAACAATGTAAAATACGTCTTTATCATAATATTCTTCAGCACTTAATTCTATATTCTTGCTACCACAAAATGGACAAGGCTTTAGCTCTGTAAAGTCTTCATTAAGATTTACCTTAATTTTTTTATGTTCACTTAATGCACTTTCCTTAAGAGTAACCCAACTTAATTTCTTATCAATATCTTCCTTTGAGATACCAGTTATTTTCTCAAAGATAGCGTAGTTAAAGTTAGGAAGATTAATTGTACGGTAGATGTCGTCACTATCTGCGTTTTCAAATCGCGATCTTAATTCCCTCTTACTAAACATAAATGAAAACGGATCATCTACAGTTATCCAACGCGGAAACTGTATGTCTTCTGGAAGAATATCTATTTCTTTATTAAACATTTTAATATTAGAGACACCTATATTAAAATATCCAACATGACGATTTCCTATATTAAAGTCCCCAACATTAAAAGAACCAACATTAAAACTTCCGCAATTTTTATCACCTATATTGCCAGTGCCTGCATTGTAATTCCCAAGATTTGCAGTTCCCGTATTATTATTTCCCGTATTATGACACCCAGAATTGTATGAACCTGAGTTAAAATTTCCAGTGTTATGGTTACCCGTATTTGCGGATCCTGTATTATAATCTCCTTCGTTTGCGTCTCCTGTGTTATTCTCGCCTAGGTTAAATGAACCTTGGTTCTTTTCCTTGAATTGTTTCAATAAGGTTTTACATTCAGACGTGACATCTTTCAAAAAACGAATTGAACTACATGAAATTATAAAAGCAGGTTCTTTTCCAAAATTAAATGGCAAATCAAATGACTCGCCGATAGTCTCAACCTCATATATTTTTATATTATCTAGATCTCGTACTCTTGAATACTTTAACCAATTAGGCGTAACATGATACCCTCTACTACAGGGAATCGGGTTCATAATAAATGGTGTTTCCTTTCCTGGCTTTCCATTCTCTGGGAGATAGGGGGTGTAATCAAACCCTCTTTCAAACGAGGTATTTTTTGAAGTTAAAATTTTATAGTATTTTTGTTCCATAATATTTTATTCCTTTTGTTTGGGTTTTATATTAAATTATTGGTTATCTTCCTCTGGTTTCACTTCGTCAATATAATCAACCTGAAAAGTATCTTCACAGGTTTCTCCGTAGCAATCATACACGCATTGGACATCTTCGGAGTCACTACCTCCTGCAAGTAATACTTCTTCTAGCTTTCCTTTAGCTTCTTCCAAGCTGTTAGCCCTTACTGTGGCATCTCCGGAATATAATTCCGTAGCTGTACAATTAAAACGTAATTGATATGTATTCATGTTTCTTTTCCTTAATTAAAATTTAAACTTTACGCCGCCTTCCAAAAGCTCTTTCTTGTTTCGCTTTAAAAATCTCATCAAATCGTCCCATATCGTCTTTAAAACTTCAATATCGTCGTAAATGTAAGAGTCATCATTAGGGTCTAAAATGCTCATATAATCAAAGAGTACTTCTTCATCTCCGCTAAAATTAGCCATATCATCTTGAAATTGTGATATGGCTAAAATGTAGTCTTGTTTTTTCATCTCTATCTTTTCCTTATTTATTAAGTTATCATTAAATAAATATATAAAAGGATTCTGTCTCAGAATCATAGATAAAGCCTAATTCCTCAAGCCTTTCTTTATCTCCATCAGGTATCGTTTCGGGATCTACTCCAACATGAAACTCTTCGATATTACACCAACAAGGATAAGGAGTCTTTGTATACGTTCTAAAAATCTTTAAAGCCTCGATGAATTTATCTAGAAAGTTATCCATATTTCTTTACCTCCGTATTTATTCATTAAGTATTATAATAATAATCTTCTATGTCCAAATTGGTAATACACCCATATTTATCCTTTTTAAAGGTTAATCCATCTGTGGGTATTACCAACAAACCTAAATAATTAACTCCTATTGGTTTGTCATACAGTAGATCTGGCGCAGTCCAATCCTCGTCTTTATGCATTACGCCAAGAGCTTTAAACCCTTTAAACCCTTTTGATTTAAGCTCTTCATTTAATGATTTTACCTCAGAAGAATCTAACCTTCCGTCTATAAGATATCCGTCTTTCTTTACTATTGGGCTATCCTCAGTTCTATTATCCCTCAAATGGACCTCAAACTTTACTATAGGGATACCCTTACCCTTAACATATTTATTAATTATTGTTTTTACTCCTCTTTTCATAAACAAAGTAAGATTGATTATTGGTTAATATCTAGTTTCCGAAACAAATATGCTTATTCCTCCATCTTCCAAGTGTACGTCGTCAATAGTCTATTTTTACTGTTAACCACTTCAGGTTTAATTTCTATTGTATCATCTTTAGAAGAATTGTTAAACTTTTTAGCATAAGCCCAAGCCATTACTGGTTTAAGCCCACTATCGGACTTCAAAAAATTGCCACAGCATATATATCTTCTTTCTACATCTGTCTGTGGTAATATAGCAACAAGCTCCAAAGGGTTAGTCCAATCTTTATTGTCATCACTAAATTCACATAAGGTTCCAATATCCTTTTTCGTTGGTATGACATCAGCCACATCAATCTTTTTACTAAATTGTTCCTTGGTTATTGAGTCTACTATAGTTTTTTCTAACTTTCTTCTATAGTATCTATCGACTGTAGGTATACATACTAAGGAATCTTTGCAGCCTATGATAGGTGCGTAATCTATTAACGGAATACTGCATACCCTATCGTCCTCAAATATTATTCTTCCTGAACTTTTAAAATTACCATGTCTTGATTTTACCTGTATTAAAAGATGTTTTGGGCTTTCTCGAGAAAACACTAGCTTCAATGATTTCATATTACGTTATTTGGCTCCTTTTTATTACGTTATTTGGCTCCTTTTTATTACGTTAGTTGTCTATTAGGTTTAATTTATTCTTTTATTGCGTTAGATTCTTCGTTGTCTTCTGTATCTATATACTCCGTATCGAGGTAATCCAGGAAGTACCTCTCATTAAATTGACATTCACAATCCAGGCATCTACCTGGAAATATTAACAAATCATCATCTACGAATTCTTTGTCATAAACTACATTCTCAGAATGACACCTTGGGCATCTTCCTATGGACACACTATTCTTAACTGAATCAGGCATATTTTTTACTCCTTATTGTTATCGTTTAAGTCAAAGCTGATATCAGAATCTATTTCGTCTCCCCAACTATCCCAACCATCAGCTTTATTTCTAGCAAATAATTCTATTCTAGGCAAATCACCTACTAGTTCTATAATTTTATCTCTTACACAATCAGGTTTTTGCGAATGATTGCGTAATGGACTAAACACAATCTGTGATACCTTTGGGCTGATTCTTTTAGGTCTACCCTTAATTGCTAATAAACAAGGTTCACTGTTGCCTCTGGTCCACCTTCCTAATCCAAAGAATAATCCGTCTCCAGATTTATTCTGTTTTATCCACTGAAAAGCTATGGTTTTATATTTAAATCCCCAAGCATCAATCACATCTAGGGCTTCTTTTAGTTTGGGATACGTAGCCCACATAAACAATATACAGTCATCCGCAGCTATATCTTTAATTGGAAGTGACTGTAATTCGGAATCCGTCATTGTTTTATAATGCCGGGCACAAGCACCTTGACAGTTCTTATCTTGATATGTCCAGGGAGGATCAGCGTAAATAATGTTATACTTTTTCATTATATCAATATTAACTCTCCTTTTCTTGTTGACTTGGGTTAGTAAATATAACTGGATACTTTTCTTTAAGTATATCCTCCATACTTTTAGCTATTACTTGAATATCAGGGTGAGCTCTTGGTGAAGTTCTAAGATCAAGAAAGTTTAGCAATGACCTTATATTCATAGTAGATATGATCTCGGTCTTTAAACACCCCGGCAAAGACACACGAGCTTGTTGGGGTTTCCAACCTAAGTCCAACTTCATATTATATGAAAACTCAGCACGTTTTATATCTTCAATCCAATTACAAACGCACTTTATATCCTTATCAATATCTGGATTGTTTAATTCATACAATACCGAAGATTCGTCCCTGGATTGTAACAAATTGTTTGCCTTTTCTATTTGTTCCCAGGTAATCCATTGAGGTTTTACAAAGGTTAGTCCCTTCTTAGAATCCCCGTAATTACAGTACCTAGTACTTTCCACAGACAAACTTTGGATTCTATGTCTTGCATATTCCTGCAATACATCTCTTGATGTTATTATTCTAAATGTAAACGAAACATGCTCAAGAGTTGAAGTGTGTCCATTATCTAATACAAGCTTTATTATAGACTTCCAAGAATCTTCAGTAATCTTGTCTTCGGATTTATAACAGTTTCGTATACATAACTCTAGTAGCTTCATTGGAGACTCGTCACTCAAGTCATCCAATGCATAGGTTTGTCCTAATAAACTAACACTTGGATCTATTATTTTCATTTTATTAGTATAATATTATTTCTTCCTTTTTTAATTTTCCACAATGTAGGCAATTATAGACTACAATTATTTTTTTATGTTCAATATTATTGATATCCTTATACACGTTGCACTCACTGCGCAAAAATGACCAATAATGCTTGTGATCAGAACCATGGTCGCTCGCAGTGTCAGCAAAAATAAATCTTTGCAATACAGCTACAAAGCACAGTGATAGTAGAAAAATTGCAACTACAGCAGCAACAGTGCATGTTACGATAAATACATACTCCATATTTATTGCATCCTATTATTTTAAGTTAAATATCTTTTTATCCACAAGGAAAAATACACAACCTCCAATTAAATTGCCAATAATTGCTGACCACACAGGGTCAGCAATAGCGGCAATAACTGGTATAAGAATGAGAGATGACATTTGCCATCTCATTAAATAAAGCAAAAACCTCATTGTTAGTCCCGAAAGGATACGCAATAGATTGTCTATTGCAAGGAATTTCGGAAGTCTCCTTTCTATTGTTTAGTGTTTTGAAGTATTTGTTGTTGACATTATTATATTAATATATGAATATATTAACTATTAAATGAAATTACTCCGCACAGTAAAGCTTAAGCTAGAGAACGTAAATCCTACCGATTTACTTCCTACATTTCGAGCCTATACTGAGGCGTATAACTATATTTGTGAAATAGGTTTCAAGGATCGTAATTTTGATAAACGAAAGCTTCACGATCAAACCTATGATTATTGTAGAACACAATTCTCACTACCAGCTGATCTCGCTACACAAGTTCGGGATCAGGCAGCGGAAGCCATCAAAGCCACTACGAAACTAGAACGAAAGAAACATAAGAAATTCAAATGTCCTAAATCCAAACAAATGGCTTTAAGATTAACTAAGAACTCCTTTAATATATGGTTCGATCGTTTCGAGGTTTCTATCCTAACATTGAATGGTAGATTACGATTTAAAGTAAATCTAACAGACCACTTTAAACAATACTTCTCGTGGCGTAGGAAAGGTGCTACACTCTCATTAAAGAAAGGCAAATTATTCCTACACATCATATTTGAGAAGGAGGTTGAGGATGTGCAATGTTCCAATGATAATGTACTCGGTATAGATCGAGGCATAGTCAATATAGCTACACTATCTGATGGTACTATCTTCTCTGGAGAACATGTTCTACAAGTAAAGAAACGCTATGCTATTTTAAGATCCAAACTACAATCCAAGGGTTCTAAATCCGCTAAAAGACACCTCCGTACATTAAGTATGAAGGAGAACCGTTTCGTTACGGATATGAATCATTGTATTAGTAAGAATATTGTTTCTATGTGCGTTCCCGGTACTACTATAGTTCTTGAAAAACTAGATGGTATTAGAGATCGTAGTAGCAAATTGCGAAAGTCCGAAAGGGCTAAAGTAAATTCGTGGAGTTTCTTCCAGCTAGAGCAATTCCTAACATACAAAGCATTAGCTAAGGGCTGTAGTGTTCAACACGTTGATGCTCGTTATACATCGCAAAAATGCAGTAGATGTGGGTATACCGTTAAAGGCAATCGAACTACACAATCCCATTTCAAGTGTAAGAAATGTGGATTTGAATGCAATGCAGATTTAAATGCAGCTATCAATATAGCAAATAACTTTCGGGCTTCCGTCAACAAGCCTATTGTAGCGGGTAGTAATACCTAGTTACAAGCTAATCAGCTTGTATGATTAGTAGTTGACTAAATAGAATATGAATTTCTTCATGCCTTGCCAGAAGTATTATCCGAGCTTGCTGCTGTAGAAGTCCAAACATAGTTGGGGTCAAGCTGAGGATAAGGAGTGGTTGAAGGATAAGGAGTGGTTGGAGGATAATATGGCGAAAGAGGATTACTAGGAGTTGTTGGTTGCGTAATAGTATCTTTTTGTTTATCTGAAATCCTATCTAAACCACTCATTAATATGCTAGCTCTCAACTGTTGTACCTCTGATGTCAAAAGCCCAATTGCTTCCTTTAAAGCACCAATGCTATCCAGAAGGTCCTTTTTAAAAGGATCTTCTCGTTCTCTAATAATCAATTCAGGTTTATTGTTTCGCTTATTCATCTCTGATGTCCTCTCCAAATAATGGATCTTCTTGGATTGCGGTTATGACTTCTTCAGGAATATCTTCATCTAACAATTCTTGCTTAGTTTTATAAGTGGAAATTTCATCATTCACATCTTCCCCTTGAACCCTTAAAACAGATTGTTCATTCAAGGGTTCATAGTAGATATCAAACTTGTCACTCTTTATATAATAACGAAAATCGTCATCATCGAATAACAAATCAAACAGTATTTTTTTATTATATGGCAATAAAATACACTGACTATAATTTGCACGCACATCTCCATGCAAATGCATAAAAAATGCAGTATAAGGCCATTTATCTTCTTCTTTATCAGAATAACAAAGCTGCAAATAATTTGCTGATTCTAAATTAGCAGGCTTGACTACCCACGTAAGTAAAAGGTTGTTGTTATAAGAATTAAAACACCCATCTTCATTAATAATTATATCCTGATTACCCTCGGTATCTCCAATATTCCAAAGCTGCATATTATCATCTTGGAATGAAGGTAAAACAATTTCACCATACTTTCTTAAAGCATTTAAAAACTGCAACTTATATTTGTTATAAGCTTCATTTGGAAATGCCTTGTTTGAGGCTTTTACTTCTTGAATAACTTTTTCGAATTGTGTTTCCATTTTTTATTGTTTTTTTAAACTATTATTTCCTTAAAGATTTGTCTTAATAATCACTCAAAACGATTGCACAAGGCATCTCCCCACTAGCATACGTATTGATTGCTTCTTCTGCATCATCAACATCAAACAGTAAGGCCGTCGGCGATTCGTCTCGCACATGCCTAAGCAATTCCTTTGCGAGCAAGCCAACAACCTCAGCATCTGACACTAATTTTTTATCATCCTCATAATCAAAAACTGCAACAGTAGAATTATTCCGTCTTAGTGAAACTTTAAGAGTGCGCATTTTATTCCTTTTTAATTTTGTGTTTGAAAATTATGCAAATTAATCCCAATAATCAAAATCTATATCATCACTTAGTTGATGATTAACACTTCTATAATGACCTTCTCCGATTTCTTGATAGTTGTCTCTTTCTATGTTCGTATCATCATAATAAATATCATTATGGTTTGCAGGAACATAGTTACTGGCTCTATCCTTAAAACGACGCCTATAAACACCGTCTTCCTCTAAAACGAAATCGTTAACTTTTTTATGCGATATTTTTAACTTATAATCGTCTAAATCGTAATCATCAGCATATTCTTCGTTGGAAACCTTTTCTTGCTCATCTGAATCCTCAAATTCATGAGACTCTGCAAGCAATGTCGAAACAGTATGTGGCACTGCTGTTGATTCAACATTTGCAGGAACCATGTCATCTATTTCCAAACTTACTAAAGTTTTCGAGTGTGCCTTTGAACCAAGTTCAACTACCAATCCATCAAAAAACACTTCAAATTGATCATTATTAAATGAAGGAGTTGAAGCGTAAAAACCCACAGGCGTAAACCTTAGATCCGAAATCAAAGCTTTAGATTCAGAAGATAAAGTTTTTAAATGTTTTGAGGGAAATATCCCCCAAATTCCTGATAGGGATGTGGCTTTTGAATTAGCTATCTGATTCTGTACAATGCCTCCAATTTTAATATTATAAGAACCGTCTTGATGACAAACTACAGGACATAAAATAAAGAAAGGTATGCCCCCTTTTAAAACTAAAGTAAACAACCTTTTAGCTGAAGATCCATTTGCGGAAGAAGTAATGCTTACATTATTTCGCTTAAAATACCCTTCAATTTCTAACCAATCATAAAAATTGGAATACTCTTCTTCAGTTAAACTATTATAAGGATCATCTAAATAAAATTCTATAGGAGTTTCAGAATTATATTTCTGAGCAAATAGCTTAAATACGGAATCATTATGAATGAAACCTTCGTCAGATATTCCTTTATCTTTTAAACTTATATCTACAACAATATTGACAAACGAAAAAACATTTGAGGCATGATCTTTTGAAGATTTTAAATCTGCAGCTGTAGGGGATATAGCTAAATCTGATTCTATCAATAAGTCTGCATCCGAATTTTTCAGTTTAGACTTTTTACCACGTTTATTAACAGACACATTCGTTTTTGTATGCATTATTTCAGGTGCTTGCTTTACCCAAGTACCATCAGGCATTTTTCTATAACCTGCGGGGCGACCTCGTTTTTTAGGTGTAGACGCATGTTCCGGCTGCACGGGCTTTGGTTTAGATGATTGTGACTGTTTGGGTTCAGTCGTTATAACCCTAACCCAAGTACCGTCTGCTTGCTTTCTATAGCCAGCGGGACGCCCTCTCTTTTTGATTGTTTGCTGCTCCATTAAATTTATTTTACTTAAAAATTTACTTTAATAATAGCCGATACTAACTCCGATATTACCTTGTCCATCTTTCTATTACAAAAATTCCAATCTAAATAAATAGCATCATATACACCGTCTTGATTTTGATGCCCATAAATTCGCGGACATATATCTCCTCCAAAGTGATTAAACGTAACGCCCCAATTACCATCAGGAACTCTAGAATCTCCTTTGACGCCATCAAGATTTTTCAATTTTAGACCTTCCGCAGGATACTTGTCATCCTGGTACACACCACATTCTCCACTATCGACTGCTATGCCATATTCAATTTCTCTCATATCCAATGTATCTGCAAACTGGTCTTGCTTTAGTAGAGACTGATGATAAATCACCGCGCTGCGCAATAATTGTACATCCAATGTAGTATCCTCGAATGTATTTAATCCCACGACACGATATTCCCCTGGAAGGGTTGGGATTATTGCAGTAAAAGAAACATTTTTATTATAGCAAGGATCGGTAATGCGTGTTTGTTCGTTTAGAATTATTGTTTTCATGTTTTCCTTTCTGATTTAAGTGAAAATTAAATTCTTAAGCAAAGTTTTGTCCTATTAAAAGGACTTGGCAGGGATTAATAGTAGCATAAAAATATCGCTTATTGTCAGGACCTAAAGCTTCATATCTGTCAACAGGCATAAAGCTTAACAATACATGATCTCCAACTTTTAAAATATTTTTACGTTTTTTATTATTACAATTTATATCTTTAAATTCACCATTATCCATATCTCCTATGGAAATCACTAAAGCCTCTTTATTATAAAAAGTTTTACCTGCTGGGATAATAATCCCTTCACGTTCCATCTCCGCAGCTTGCAGCTGCCTAACAATAATTTTTCCTTTCGGAGCTTTTAGTTCGAGTTCTTTAATCATAGTATTAAAAAGTTAAGCGCAGATTCTAAAAAATCTGCGCTTACGTCAAGAGAATTTTTTACGTTTAAAAGAAATAAGATCCAAAATTCGGATAACTTAAACTATGTGTGAAATATGGGTTGCCTGCTTTTGCCATACGATTACGCGCATATTCATATAACCTACCCACTGCACTCGGATCCGAGTACATAGAACTTGCGGTTAAAGAAGGAGCAGCACGGGAACGCCCATTTTGATCAATAAAGCTTACATCTTGTCTAATTTGTGCAGAAGGTGTAATTAATCCAAAGTACTCCAAGGCAAACGGACCATATTTATTTAATTTGTTAGCCACAAATCCTCCCCATGTTTTATTGGAAGGATGCTTCTCAATAACTTGCCCTATAGTCTCTGCCTTTGCTTCTGGAACTCTATTGTCTTTAGCTAAATCATTAACATTATTTACCAATTGTCTTGTATCTTTAGTAAGATTTGCTGCTCGCTTTATATTTAAAACCGAAGCAATCTTCTCCACAGCTTCATTATATTCCGGTAATGTATAATCCTCTATATCATTTTGTTTGATATACTTCCTCTTTATAATTCTACCGTTCTCATCACGATCCTTAAATAAAATTTCTCTACCTAATCTACTGTAAAACTGAGGCGATAATTTTTCTTCAGGAATTTGAAACGCTACATTTCCATTGCCCTTATTTTTCTTAAAGGAATTATAGGCATATAAAGCTGTAATCAAAGCTGCTAAACCTCCAATGTACGGCAAACCTTTATTTGCTAAATCCAACCATTTTTTAGATGTCTCATTGGATATATCTGCAATTTCTTTATTTTGTTTGGCGGTCTCTAACTGATTTTTTGTAATTTCTACATTTTTATTCGCCAATTCATTCTGAATATCCGTGTAGTCCTCTACCGCATTAATACCTTGGGTAAATTTATCAATTCCGTATAAGCCAAGCTGTTTAGGACCCATTAAACTTCCCAAAAGCTTTAAACCAGTAGCACGATGGGCGGGGCTAAACAATGCAGCCGTACCTAACGCGCCAACTCCTGTACCGGTTAAATCAGCCAAGGATTTAGTGGTATCATTAGAATATAAATGCGCATTTTCCCATTGAGCCATATTGTGGCCCGCGTAACCACCTAAACCTAACCCTAACAAAGACGGTACCTTACGAAAAATCTTTGATAATACTGCGACACTCATATTTTTAATTAACTTTCCACTTAAAGGTTACATTTTGGCTAGCAACTTTCATATTTGGCGACGTTTTAGGCGGCAACTGTGTACTCGGAGGTGTAGGTAAACCTGCATCTTGAGGGGAATTAGCCGGAGCTGGATTCGTATTAGTGCCTAGGTTTTGTGACGTATTGGCAAAATTTGATACGTTTTGTTTCCATTGATCTGCAGGCGTTTGAGGAGCTTGATCTTGTGGAGGTGGAGCACTATTTTCCATTTTAGCTTTTTGCTCCTCAAGTGCAGCCTGCTCTGCTTTTGCTGCTTCATCCGCCCGTTTTTGTTTCCACTCTGCCACCATGGAATTAAAACGATCAATTCTTAACCCTTGAGATTTAATTGAAGGGCTTTTTGAATCTGCATACTTTTTATAACCGCACTTTAACAATGCGGAATACAGAAGATCTTTTGCTGTATCTTTAACAAAATTTTGGGACATAATTTTACTTGTCTAAAAATATAACATTAAATCTTCTGTATCCGCAAGTTTTAAATTTTAAGCTGATTTTTTAGCTAAAAACTTAACAAATTCTTTTATTTGCACAATCGGATAACTATGCAAAGGAGTATCAGGGATTCTATCTCCGTCTTTTTTCAACACGGAAATAAACACCTTTCCCAAATCGCTATCCCTATCTTTTAAAAACAATCTTGGGAAATATAAAGCTCCGATATTTTCCGCCGTAATTGCAGGGGGATAATTATAATACGGCAATCCTTTAACGGTTTGCCAATAACCGTTTAAAATTGGCAACATTACATTCTTATAATAATTTTTCTGTTCTTCCTTTGCTGATACTTTTGTCATATGTGGTTTAGTCTTCAAATTGATCTCTATGTTTCTTTTGATTAAATCCGTAGTAATCATCATCAGATCCTACATCCATCTTCTTCATATTTACAAAATCCAACTCTAAATCAATAGGAATCTTTGCTAAGATATCATCTTCTAACACTAAAAACAATTCCTGTTCTTGGTCAGAAATATAAATAACTTTATTATGAACAGATAAAATTCTGTCTCCTACTTCAATACCTAAACTTTGTTTATTTACATTATCTGGGATATATACTACAACACCTGTTACAGGAGTATCGTTTTTAATTGAAAGATTGCCGAAAGAGTTAAATAAATCTGTTATTATATCTCCACTTTCAGTAACTTTATCTTTTAAAACCATTACCCTACCATTGGATTTAAAAGTAGGTTTAAAATCTTTTAAAATCTGTTTTTTAACAACAATTTTTTCTGACATTAGCGGTAAAAGTTTCAACAGTAGGCAAAAATCCTATGTTGGTTTGTGTTTGGTTATTTTCAAAAATTGTTTCTAAAGACCTTAAATTTAAATATTTAGGTCTTAAAGTTTTTACTTTTCTTCTTTTTATCCAACGTAATTCTTCAGGAATAAACCCTATAGACTTAAAAAACTCGTCAGGTACAATCTTATTTACATGTTTATGATACTTCCAAAAAACTAACTTTTGATGAATTGGAAAAATTCTATCTCCCCCATGACGATTATAATCACCTTTTACATCGACATAAAATTCATCATCTATCAATCGTATTTTTGAACTATTAAGAATTACTGAATTATAAAACTTTTCAGGGTTTACTTTAACCCAAAAATCCGCAGTATAGCTATGCTCTCGATAAAGAACCTTTGTTTTAACTTTTTGCTTACCTGACTTTAAATTAACTATTATATCCTCTGTAGCTTTAGGAACTAACAAGAAAGACTCGGGTTGATATTGAAAATCTACAATTAACCCAAGTCTTTTTGCATCACGTAGAAAAATGTAAAACTGAATTTCTTCTTCAGAATCAAATGTGATCCCTTCAAAAATTAGTTTGTCCTTTTTTCTCTTCATCCTGCAGATTAACTATCCAAAAATCTGCAGATTTGAGTAAAGGTTGTCAAGCCGTTATCAAAAGGATAATCAAAAATTTTATCAAGTTTGTCTTCCTGCTTTAACTTTTCAGCTGCTTCTTTACGGAATGGTGCAAAAGCGTGCGCCCTGCTTAACAAATTATTAACAGCACAAATAACAGACATATCAGATCTTGCAAAATCATTATCCACTTCCTCAGATATTAAAGAAGCTAATTTATTTTGTAGTGGATACGCATGTAACACCTGTATACCTGCTGCAGGAATAACTGTTTCTTTCAGCATTGGATCTTTAGCGATTGCTGTAAAAGCCAACTGAATTTTCAAAGGTTCTGCAGAAGCAAACTTAGTCAAAGCACATTTATCTGCAATCTCAAAAAGTTCTTCGATAGTATTAGCTTGTTTTAGTAAATTTCTATGTCCGTTAGCTACACTATGTACAATATTTTGTATTCCAAGATTGTCTGCACATTCATTTTCTGAGTAGTAAGCTAATTTTAGAATATTCTCATTTACTTCATCAGCTAGTAAATCTTTAACAGTAGAAGCTAACTTTAAAGAAGCTCCCTCATTGTCTTCCGAAGTTTCTTCAACCAAATTTCGTAAAAGTTCTTTCTTATCAAGTTCATTCTGTTCCCTTAACTTACGATCATCTGCAAATTCTAATGCAGGCTGTGGGACAATTTTTAAAGCCTCATCGTATGCGTTAGAAGTATTTAATAATGGATATTTATCCTTTAAAATTTGGCGCGTCATAATTGCCGAAGCCAACCCCCCTAAGAGTAAAATACCACCTAAACCTCCTAAAGCGCCTGCAAAAGAGCCGTATTTTCTCGTACGTCCAGTTACAATATTTTGATCTTGTAACTTCTTCAAAAGAAATAACTGGTCATAATAATCTTTTGTAATATCAGCCCCTTCATCCTGTAATAGTCTCTTTTTTACGGAATTATATAGCTTATTTGCACCATAATAAGAAGCTCCTAATGCGAGAATACTTCCCAACACGTTTGCCATTGTAGTATAGGCATCTCCATGGCGATCTTCTTCCGCAGCGTGTTTGACATTATTATCCTCTAAAGCATCTTTTATTAAAAGATTTTTTAAATCTTCATCTGTGGTATCTGCTGTTGTTCCTGTTACTCGCTTTGTTATACGTTTTTCTAAATTACGTTTTCGTTGTAAATCACGTAGTTCAGAAATGGTATTAAGTAAAAGACTGGTTCCTCCGCCTGCAGCTGCAGCCGTAAGGATTGTGGACAAAATGTTATAATCTGAGATATTCATGTTTATAAAGGCCTTTTAAATTTAAATGTGTCAAAGATTACTAAAGCAATAAAATTACCAGTTTGTTCAGAAAATTTTATGATACTATTGCGTAGCTTTATGCAAGCAGATTCTCCTTGCGCTTGGTTTAAAAGTGATTGATATTGTTCTACATCTTCCGAATTTTTAAAGTCTAAAACTGATACACAAGTTTTAACTCTCTCACATAAATTTGGATACTGTTCCAGTTGGTTTTTAATTACCGGCATTTTATTCCATTCAGGATAAACTGGCACAGTGTCTGAAGTAGCTTTTGCAGCTATGTTGTTCTCATCATTATTAATTAAATCTTTTGTATAATCAATTAATTCTACAGATTTTGCCTGACTGGATAAATCCTCATCAGATACAGTCCGTGAAGCATCTAGTATCACATCTGAAGCAGATAAGGCATTAGATACTTGGGCAAGTTCTCCTATCCCTTCACCTGGAGACTCTAAATCTTCAAGTTTGGATAGATCTTCTTTAGATATGCCATTAAGACTCATATTCATATTCAGGACCTATGGACAGTCCTTCATCCCGTAATCTACGAACAACGTCTGCAGCTAAAGTCCTATAGGCTATATTCTTGGCTTTTTGTTTTTCTACATCTGCAGAGTCTTCATTGACACTTTTTTCTGCAAAGTACGCGGATCCGGATAATAATGCTCCGATAATTGGAATTGCTGCTAATGCCAGACCTGGCAAACCTCCCACAACGCCAGGTAATGCTTTTGCTGCAGCTCCAAGAGCAGGATTGCTTGCATGTTTATGCATACCACTAACGGAATCAATAGAAGCATTAATGCAAGTTTTTACTACATTATGATAATAACTATTCCATTGGTCACTGTTTGCAGATGCAACCTTAGTAAGCACCAAAATTTCCGGAGTATACTCATAATTATCTGTAACCCTAAGTAGATCAGCAAACGAAGCAGCGAGTTTGGTGTATACATGATCTACCAAATCAGGCTCAGCAGCTTTATCTGCATTATTATATTGTTCAATTACTTCAGAAGAAATATTTTTCGGAGTTACTCCGTAAGAAAATAATTCCAAAGTAGTACCAAATTTTTTAAAAGTATTATCAGACATTTCTATAAATATTTTAAAGCAGCCTTCCAAAAGTATCTCTAAATCCAGAATTTTGTAAAGGATTAAATGCCGGGGGTGTCAAAGAATTATTTATGCCCATTGTTCTTCCCATAAGTCCACCTAATATAGACATAATAATAGAACCCTTTAACCCCATGTTAAACAACAATTTGGCTACCACTGCACCTAAACCTGCACCCATTGCTGTAGATGTGGCTGCATTTAATTGAGATTGAATGCTGTAAGGTAATGTTTGTACATAACCAATTAAAGCCATACGTTGATTATAAGGTAATGTATAATCCTGTAGTAACCTTTGCTCTAAGCCTCCCATGTAGATTTCTCCCCTTTTTGTTCAGAACCTAACAACGCACCTAATAAGGCGCCAGCACCGCCTACTGCTAAAGCCCCTTTTAACAGAGACCGTGATAGTGTATCTTCAGGATCTCGATATTCAGGAGGTAATCCTCTATTTCTCCACCAACGATATCCAGCATTTGCTAATGCTCCTAATGCCCCAAAACTTAAAGCACCTCCCAATGCACCTTGTATTGCACCGCCCTTTGCAGATTGTCCTGTAATATATAAAGGATTAATGGGTTTCGTAATATCAAGTGCAGCGTCTCTAAACTCTTCGAATTTCGATGGATTATACACAAATTGTGTACCAGGCTTAACCTCGGGAATATTTTTCCAATCAACAGCAGAAGATTTGACCATAGAACGTGGAAATATTTCTTGCCCTGCACCTGTACCAGTGCTGACATTAGAGTATTCGTATGTGTAAAAATTCGGCGGAAATTGAATGCTTGAACCTGAGTCCATGGTATTTTGTGGAAAGCGATTGCCTAAATCGAATTTTAACTTAAAATCACTAACTTTTGGCAGACTATTAATTTGACGCGAATTATCATTCACCCCAAATTCTACATCTGTATCTCCATCTTTTACTTTAACACTATCTGCAGTGTCAGTTCTTAGCTTTGTAGTTTTACCTAAGCTAAGGTCTTTAAATAAAGAAGAAAAAATATCAAATGCTGCTTGTGTATTTGAATTAGCCATTTAAGTTATATCCATTCTGTTCTTTCATTAGGGCATAGCCTTGATTCCTCATTTGATCTCGTTCTTTATTCATATAAGACCTCACCAATGAATACAAGGTAAAGTCAGATTGTTCAAGCTGTTGTAGTTGCTGTCTCGATTGGCCTACTGGCATCGCTAACAGCTGTTGTGCTATGCCCATGGCCCTTTGTTCCATTGTCAGCACGGAAGTGCTTGGAGCAGCACCACCTGCAGCCATAGAGTTATCTTGAAGTTCGGCTTCAAGATTCTGGCGTGCTTCTTGCTCCTTTTGAATTTCTTCTTGAACTTTCTGTTGCTCAACTTGTATCTGGGCGTCTTCACGCTGTCTTTGAGTGATGGAACTGATTGGATCGGTAATGCCCAACGATTCCATAAAGGTTTTATACGGAAGTAACCCTTGCATACCGAGATTCATCTTGGCAGCTTGTGTTTCAATGTCATCAATAATCCTCGGTTGTGGCAACTCAACTTCGACAGGCTTTTCATTAAATATCTTTTGCGTCTTTTTTAAGACCCATTTGCCCAATTTATTAAATTGATTATAAATATACCAAAAATTATTTTGTAAAACCTTTAAAGATGTAGGTAAAACCTGCAAGTCTAAAGACAAATCATACAAACGCGACGGAAAGCCTGCACCATTAAGCAATTCTTCTTTTTCCGCATTTATTATGTCTTTACTAATATACTGTTTGCCCGTGCCTCCCAGCTCTTGATAGCTCAACGCAAAAGGCGCTACTTGCCAAGTTGTTGGGTCAGCCCTATAATTGGCAACCATACGAGTCATTTGATCCCTGAACATTACTGCGTCAAAAGACTGAGCAATGCTGTCGTTACCTCCTTGTAATGCGTGAGGATCCAAAGATATAACTCGAAGCGGTGTTACGTAATCCAAAGCCAACATTTCGTCAGCCTTTGAATAAAGTAGCAATTTATAGATTACACGAAAGTTTAACAAGAACTCTGAAATACCCCAGCCGTCACGTGACAACCCAGAAATTACAGGACCTCTAAAATGAAATAATTCACCTTTATTAAATTTAAAATCCTGATTTTTATTCAAAGCTTCCAGCATAGAACGCGGAATCGTGTTAATTACGTCAAGTACTCCTCGTTCCACTTGCTCTCTTATGTCTTGATCAAACTTCCAAATATAAGTATTTTCCCCGTTAATTCTACTATGAATGATCCTAATATAACGAGGGTCAATAAGCATTAAGCGAAAGTTTTCTTTACGCTTATCGATCTTATCTATAAACTGACAAGTAATTGTGCCTTGAAAATTATTTTGAGGATCAGGAACTGTAAAAGTTAAATCTTTTGAATTATATTTAACTAAACTAATATTATCACGAAAATCCGTAAAGGTATAAAATTTACCGCTGAATTGCGGACGGGGATCAATTAAAATTCGACGAAATGGTACATATAACCTTATAAAGGCATTCCCATAACACCCCCATTCATCCCCAATATTCTGCATAACCTGTTTTATATCAAGAATATCATTAAAAAATGCTCTTAAAGATTTTTGCGTAGCTTCATCGCAATTCTTAAATTCAAAATCCGATATAAAAAACGATGTAAGTCTACGAACTACTTGACGAAAAATCGGAACATTGGCATACAGCCACTGACATAGTTCAAACCCTTCGCTTAGAGTTCTCGGAAACCATGCCGATGAAGGCATGAAAACAGGATCCCTAAACTTTGAAGCATAGGGAGAGAAAAAATCGGATATAATGGGCCTATCGGACATCTTGATTTTCAGGCTTGGAAAGAGGCAATTCAGCTATAATACTCGCAAAATCTGGACAATTATCAGAAATATTCTCTTTCTTGTCTTTTAAAAGTTCTTCTTCTGATACCTCTTGCTGAGAAGATTCATCTTTGACTACTACGCCTTTTTTTATCATATTAAGTACAATTTTGCTCAAAAGTATAACCACAGTCAAGCTTTTGTTGTATGCTGTGGAATATAGAAAAGAAATATATTATATTCTACATTACCTAAATCGACTAAAATTTTTGAAGACAAAACCCGTAAATTAAATTCCATATAAATATCGGGTTCACCCTTCTGAGGTAGTTTAATTACTGCCTCTGTTCCAGGGTTTACCTCTAAAGTAAAATCTTTTGGATCAACAATTAAACTGCATAGATTGCCATCCTGTTGAAACTTAATAAACTTAAAGTTATAATTTATAACATTCGGAATAACAAAAATGCCCTCTGATTTATCTAAAGGTTCTGTGGAAGTTATAGCTGGATAATTATTAACTTCAGGAGTTAAAGATACTTTTGTTAATAAATTTTTTACTTCAAAAATATCCCTATGAATGGCATTTAACCTTTCTACAATTGTTGCATCCTCTGCAGGCAATTCCTTTTTAAATGCTTCAGATTTTTTTATTTCTTCAATCGCTGTATCCACAGGGACTGGGTTAACATTGATTTTATCTTCCAACGAAGTGTTTGACACAACAGGAAAATTTTTGATAGTTACTCTGCTTTTTACATCTACAGGTTGAATGCTTTTAGAAATATTAGCAAACATGTCCACTGAAGATTTTGGCTCCTTTATGATGCTCATGATTTTATGTTGTTTTAATCAAAGTTGTATTTAAGTCTACTATTCTTAAATATTTTAAAATAATCGTAGCTGTCAAGGAATCATACGCAACCTTGTTTAAATTCTCCGCAGGAATTGTACTGTCTGCCAAGCAGCTATAAATTTTGTTATGCCACAATCTAAAATAAATGTATATAACTTTATCGTCAGATAAATTTATAGTTAAACACGCATGTTTTTTATCCCCATAAATAAGCAAATCCATACGAATATCCGGAAATTCATTAGATAAAAATTTATGGATAAAACTTAAACTCATTAGATAATCACCATAATTGTAAATCAATGATTTAAAAAATAACTTTAAATTATCTCGGGTGACTATTTTTTCCGGACATAACAGATCAGACACAGGGTTAAACGGCACGGTTTTGGAAGAAGGTGTAAATATAAAACTTGTAGGATTTAATCCTGCAGCATTAAAAACTTTCTCTAAGGTATACAAAGATGGAGTATCGCATACCTTTTTGAGATAATAAATAATACCGCGCTGAAGACCTTTTCCTGTTAGAAACCCTTTTAAGGTTAGGTTATTAGCACGTGCAACAAATTTTAAAGCTTCATCTAACTTCTTTAAATCTACCAACATGTCCAAGATAGGAACACAAAAATGCACACACTGCAAGACATTTCAAGCAGTGTGTGCTTAAAAAGGAACCTATGCAACAAAAGCAAAAACTACTTTAAAGAAGCTAGAGCTTCTCTAATAGCATCCTTGCAGCTGGCAACCTTTTGAGTATAACGATTGCCAACCTTGTCAAAATGTGCCGATGCAATTTTTGTTAACTCAGGCACTTGTTCTTTTGAAGCGCCGAGAATCTTGCACTGATTTTTAAATCCAAGCACATAAGCTTGCTTTATTTGTTGCTGCATCTTTTGAAATTTCTTATCCATAGAATTATTATAGAATAATTAAGCAAAATTATTTCTTAAACGTCAATAAAAAAGTTTATTGTTTTAATAATACCTTTTTGCGCATCCATTACAAAACAAATCTGACGAGCACGGCTACTTAAGTTTAAGTTATCCGCATAATCATCCGATGGCACTAAAGTAGGCAATTGAATAAATTCAAAAGACGACATCTCTTTTTGATTGTAATGGTGCCTGTCTCCCATAAAGAAATAGCGATTTAAAACTGGAGATTTAAATTGGGCTATCTTTTCTAAGAGTAATTTTTGCACATAATTTTCTTTGGATTTATCATCACTTGGCACCTTACTATGATATTTTGCAGCTGCACCATGTTCCAATACACAAGCATTCGCTCCATATTGGAAAATCAACCAGCGAGATGAGCCGATTTCAAAATCCATAACATCCTTAAACATTTGTTCAAGGCAAGTAAACAATACCCAATCTCCAAATGAATCATGATTCCCACTCACAGCTAAAACCTTTATCCGTGAAATACCCTTCCAAATTGCCGCAAGTTGCTGTAGGAAATAAGAAATTGATTCCAAGGCATATTTAAATTGAGTCACACCTCTAGGATTTACAATTAATTGAGTGCCTTTGTCTGTAAATCCTGTAATTGAATGTAAAATATCCCCAAGGGAAATAATAATACATTCCTTCGGTATAACGCGCATATTTGAAAGTTCATCGACAATTTGTTTAATATAATTATCAACGGCACGTTTAGTACTTTCTATAGTCCAATCCTTATCAGAATAAAACACATTATTTTTATCTGTAAAAACTCCAAAGTGAAGATCAGATAAAGTAACAACAAATGATTTATCCTTTGCAAATTTACAAGAATTTTTCCCTATATTTATTGATTTAGGCAAACAATCCTGAGTAACTCTGGGAAGTTTAAACGTCGAAAGCACATCCTTTATAGGATTATAGATGCATTGCTCAAACTGAATCCACTTATTCGCATTTAGCTGTATCTCTTTCCACTGCAGGTGATTGTATTTTTCAGCTACACGAAATTTACGAATTGCTGCCAAATCTTCAACAACCTTTTCATCATCATTTACTTCAGTCAGATAAGACGATGTAACAGGCAAGGAATTATGCCTAAATCTGAGCTTGTGTAAAATCTTCTCTAATATGAATGTAGGAATCTTATGTTTTAAAGCAATTGCCGAAACCGTTTGAGGATCATTATCAAAATTCGAATAATCCTGCAAAATCGCTAAAAGTTGAGTTTTCTTAATAGTTATAACATTAGCTATATTTGCAACATTGGTGAAATCAAATACATAATCTTCAGTATTTGGATTATATAAAACCCCGTCAGCTTCTACTATGTATTCCGAATTACCTGTGCTATGTTTGGTATCAGAATCGGAAGTATCCGCTGTACGTCTCCCTTGCAATGTAGCTAAAAGTTGGAATTTAAATTCTTTAAAGCTGCCAAAGACTTTTGCTATGATTTTATCAGAAGGAAATGACGAAGAATCAGCCTTTCTGGCTTCCCTATAACCATCCCTTGTGAAAACTTTTGCAACCTCAATAACCTCCTCTTCCGAATTTAAAACATTTCTTAAAGAGTCTATAACCTTTTCTATAATTTCTTTTTGTGTCATTTTTTATTTTAATATTATTCTTTAATTAAACCGGAAAACTTACAATGTTGTCCTCTATTTCATCAGGTGTCATCCAAACCTTTTTACCGGTTTTTCGATCCCTTAATAAAGTATATAATTTTCCGTTTTTACCAATTCTTGTCATAGAAGCTAGCCTAACGTCAACTCCTATTTTCTCTGAGTTACCAGTCCAATAAGGTATTCCTTCTGAACCATAACGTATAACAAACATACCACCGGAAATTTTCAAGCACCAAATTTGACCATGAAAATGTTTTACATAACAATTGTCAGGCACAATTTTTAAAGATTGTTTACATAAATCCTGCTGTACAGAAAATAAATAAATATCTTTTAAAGGATTTTCTATGAGATCTTTTGCTTCAACAATCTCATATTGCAAATCCTTTGCCAAATCCGGATTCGTTATTAAAACACGGTGATCAGGTGTTGTTTCCTGAAAAATTACTCCATTGTCAATGCCAACAATATTCCCTTCGTATTCTTGCAATATGATCTTATCCGGTTCTGTAAAACCTATGATTCTATCGTCACGCTTCCAATAACCAATTTTATCTTTTAAAGTTATATCCTTTATAGATTTAAATCCAGTCTCAGTTAAAATCTCATATCTCGGATTAAACACCAAACATTCAGGGCCCACCACGGCATCAATCACTCCAAACTGACTTGGGTGCACATTTTGCGCCTCTTCAGATACTAAATCAGCTGATGAAACTCCACCGGGGCCAAAAACCGTCACTCGTGATTGTTGATCAAGATTATAAACCGGATTAATTTCTTCTGATGGCAAAGACAAAGGATTACCTATAATATGTCCAGTGGCATAAGAATCAAAAGCTCCGGACGGGAAGAATTTTAAACTGCGATTCTTGCTTAGCTTAAACATTAAAGCATTGCGCAATTTTCCAGCATCCAATCTGACCCGTTCAGCAATTAAATCATCAGGCCCTAAAATCTTTTTAAATCTTAAAGAATCTCTTTCGTCAGAATCCGTATCTCCGCGATTTATCGCTAAAAGTTTTTTTGTAGCTTTGATAACCGAATCCAATCCTACTGAAGCTCTTGGGGTATTTTTGTCCATTTCCGCCACTTGAATTTTCGGAAATGGTGAAGTAGATGCTTTTTTATGGGTGTTAAACTTAAACATAATATTAACCAATCTGCTTACTACCTATTGGCATTTAAAAGAGCATTACGCAACTCATTATATTCTGCAGCATGCTCCTTTATATTTGGAATCCCTCCTTTATAATTTGCACGTAACTCGTTAAGTAGCTTCGCTCGATCCTGTTCAGGAGTATTTTCAATACGTTTTAACAATTCTGGATTATTGCGTATATAGTTTTCAAATCCAAAGTCTTGCAAATATTGATATAATCGCCCCTGATCATCATCAGATAAATTCGCAAATTCAGGATTATTTTTTAAGAAAGTTTTAAAATTAAAATCCGTCTTATACGCATTATCTACAGAATTATTTCCCCATGGCAATATGGAAGCCCCTAAAGCACCCTCTACTGCTCGACTTGATAAAGAACGTGCGCCTCCTGGGACTAATGATTTAGCCACACCTCCCACAGCCGCCATAGGGTTAACTGAATATTGAATGCCAGGTTCTAAAAGATTTCTAGAAACCCAATCTACAGTTTTCCCTAAGCCCTTACTTCCTGTTCGAGCGGCAATTCTGGAAGCGGCTAAACTACCACCTCGTGCAACTAAACCGCCCGCGCCACCTACAGGTAAGGTAGCTGCAGTTGCTGCAGCAGTAAGTCCTGCGCTAAGAGCGTTGTTATCAATTTCATTTTTAAGGTTATTTGCATCTTGCGCTGCATTGCGAGCCATAGTATTGGGATCGTAATAACCTTTATAGGCATTAAGACCTGATGAAAAATAACGCAACTCCGGATGTTCCTTCATCATTTGCTGCACTTTTGCATGCGAATCAGGTTTATTCCATTGCATAACTTTAGAGGTAATAGCGCCAATTGGAGACACATATTTCAAAGCTTTAGGAGCATTATAATACAAGTCTGTAGCAAAATTTGCAGAGGAATTAATAACATTTTTCCCCATTCGCACCAGGCCATTATCCTTTTTATTAACTTTTAAAAGCTCATTATCTTTGACAGCATTTGAAAGGTAATTTTCTTTTGCCAAATTATCTACGTTTTGCTGAAATTCTCGTACAATTTTAGCATTATTTGGATCTTGAGCCCAAACATTTGCTTCATCTTTGGTGACGGTGTTCTTTGGAATGTAGATTGGAGCGTAATCCGCAAATTTTTTAAAATTACTAATGTTAAACGACATGTATAAATTATCCTAAATTTCTTAATTTAATTTCTTCATCAATTTGCTGATTATCAAATGCCTCTTTTAATTCAGCAATCATTTCATCCCTGTTTGTCGCTTTTGAAATGCGCTTCGGTACCAATTTACTGTGAACTTTGGATAAAGCTCTTGGGTCATATCTACGTTTATTACGTGCTAAAATATCCGGCCCCCAGGCTGATTCTAGTTCTTCATCAGGTATACCAAGGTCATGTAGTATTGAGTAAAGATTTGAGCTAGATTGCCCTACATTTAATTTATAAATACCAGATGACGGGTCTAAAGATACCCTGAATCCGTTGCCTGTACCTCTCTCCACATTAAACTGTGATTCTAATTCGCCATTTGATTTTCTCCGAGAATACACTCCAGGACGCAGCCTCATTTGTCTTAAAGTGTTGTACTCGTTACCATTATGAATAAATGTGCCACGTTCAGTATAATACGGAACTCTCATTAAAGTTCTTTCTGGAGCTACATCTAAGAGTTCACCAGTTTTTGCATCATAAAGATACAAATCTCCTCTAACACTATTGGCTAAATATTTATTTTGCAGTAAAGCCTTTTTCTGTTCGCCTAAGGTGTATCTCTTAAGCTTTGGAATATTTATATTCTTTACTTCTAAACGTACACCACCGTATTCCAATGGAAAACTTTCCTTTAAAGCAGCCTGAACCTTATTTTCCAAAGATGATCTTACATAATCACTATCATCAACAGCGTATGTCTCTTTATTTAACGTATATTTGTCCTCATCAGGAATCATAATAATTATTGAACTGCAAACATTAAGGCAAATTTTCTATTGAAATGCAAACATAATTTAAGGGCGTCTTAATTGGCGCCCTTAAATTATTAACTAAAGCATTTTAAACTTTTAAAGCTTTTTCACATAATACATTCCCTTACGAATATCGGACACAATAGCTTTAGGATCTTTTATATAATCCATCGTTTTGATTGGTGTCTTTTTAGAGAGTGACGACAATTTAGCCCTAATAGCTTCAGCATCGTAAACACTTACCGAAGAATCACGGAACTCAATCGAAAAATCTTTTTTGTCACCATCAAAGGAAAGAATCACAAGATCTCTTGTTGCTGAATCCTTCACATTTCCGATATCTGCAGTAAGTGAAGAATCTTTGTGCACATATTCCATCAGTGTCTTATAAGATCCAAAATCTTTTGACAAAACACGTTGAGTACGTAGAATATCTGGATCTTCTTGATCTTCTGGCCATTTAATATTGGCATAACCACGATATTCAGGACTATCCATATTGTGCACAACTTTATCCACAACAATATCATAAGCAATGCCGTTAACATCAAACTTAACCCTCATAGGATTAGTAGCCATAAATAACTGAGTTTCCACAATCGCATCCCAAAGTTCATCTGTAGCAGGCACTGTGACTTCCAGGGTACTATTGTCATTTGTTCTAACAACAATGGGAATACCAATTCGACGAAGTACCTTTGGAATATAAACAGCTCCTCCAAAGACAGAACCATTCTTATTCTCCAACATCTCTGTTATCCCTATGGGATGTCCTAAGCGAACAATTGTTACCTCCTTGCTTTTAAAATTCGTATAACAAGGCATTGTATCTATACCACTTAAACGCTTATCTATTTGACTATTATATTCTTGATTTATTTCGTTCATGTAGACTCCTTTAGTGTTTTACTCTACTTCTATCGTATTAAAATTAAATTGGCGAAAAGGATTAAGTGTCAATTCGCAAACATTCGCATATAATATCTGACGTTCCCTAACGTCCTCAATTAGTTCAGTTAACAACTCTTTCCAATGTTTAGGATCCAAAACAATTTCAATTAAATTTTCAGAATTAACAGATACGCTAAAATCCGATACAGAAAATAACATATCACTGATAAACTCGTTAAAAATTTTCAGATCTACAATATCTTCCTCTAGTACTTCTGGCGTAACTGTGAAGAAGTAAAACTTTTCGTCTGGAGATTCCTCTTCTATGTACTCTTCCATGTAAACTGGAACAGTCAAACTTCCTGCACGAAGAATGCATTGTTCTCCGCTATTTATAATCGTATCTATGAACTTTCTCTTATCGCTGTTGTACATTTTATATATGTCGCGAAGTGTTGTGTCTTTTTTAGATTCTTTAGTTTCTTTTTTCATTATTATTTTTCAGGATTAAAGGGTTTAGCAAATCTTTCTTTTAGCTTTTGATCGTATAATATCTCTTCAATTAAAGGCAGTGCAATTACCTCACCTTGCTTTTTATTGGTCAAGTCAAAATGTTCAGGGTGACAAGATGGACATTGTAACAGATGATAACATTTTCCAGGTTTAAATTCAAAACCGTTCTTAGGGTTAATTCCAGGCTCCATGGCCTGTTTAAATTCTTTACACCCTACACAAACTAACTTCCATAATTTATTTTCATTTACAAGTTTCCAACAATCAGGACAAATATAAGCTGTGACTCCTTTGACTACTGGGGTATCAAAAATAATTAATTTTGAATAACTTACCAATTTTCCGCAAACTTTGCACTGATATGAGCCTTCTTGAACGTTCTCAGCGCCAAATAACTTAACCGCTTCGTCTTGCGTCTTAACGCTTGAAATTAGATTTTGTAAACCTTCAGAAGCCTTATTTAAAGCTCCCAAAAGTTTATCTTGTTCGATATTTTCCATTTTTAGCTATGTGTTTCAAAGTATTTATCTAGATACTCTGCCTTATATGGATCAGGAATATCAACAAAATTTTTTACCTCTTCAAGCTTTAATTTCTTTTTTTCACGCTCTTGCTTAATTTTTTCTTCACTAAATAATGACATATCTCCAATAATCTTAATTGGTTGACTACGAGAAGGCATTTTTACATCTATCCAGCCTAAATTTTGAAATTTAGTTAAATTAGTTTTAATCGTATTTACATTAGATGCTCCAACTTCTTCTGCAAGATATTCTAAATCAACTTCAAAGCAAGAAAGATCAGTATTATCAATACCTATTAAATCAATTTTCTCTTTATACAATGCAAATTTTTTACCTACACCCGAAGACGTATCGTCAGGACAATCAAGAAATCTAATTCGAGTCTCTGTAGTAGGTTCAGCGCGATCAATTATCTTAAAACCTTTCAACGCCTCACTGATGCCCCCAATACACATAGGATGAATACCAATCTTGTCTGCCAACTCTTTTAATGTAGCAGTAACCATGTGCGTACTGGGATTTTGAAATTGTTTTAAAGCGTCAAAAAATTTATAGTAATAACGAATGTCAGGAAATGCTGTATCGATAAAAAAGTTTTGCGTATTTAATGTACGATAATCCGCCAACAAAACACAATCACAGTCACAACCGTTGCGACCTCCTCTTCCAAACTCTTGAATTAATTCCTCCAGGCTTCCTGGAAACGAGCGTAAAATAATTCTGCCAATATCAGGTTTGTTAATGCCCATTCCAAAAGCATTGGTAGCAAAAGCCACACGAATATTACCGTTAAGAAAATTCGTTTGATTGGCTTTACGTTGGGATGGAGACATTTGTCCTGTGTACATCATGGAACCCCCAACAATTGCAGGACCATAAATCCTGTAAAGATCGGATACCATATTAACTGTAGAACAATAAACGATACTAGGAACCAATGGAGATTTATTAAGTTCCCGAAATACCCAATCATCAGCCTTGTCCGATTCAATTTTTATTGAACGAAAATGCAAATTCGGTCTTGGATAAGACTTAACTAACTTAGGTGTGTCCTTTAGATTATAAATTTCTCTAACAGCCTTTTCTACATCATCCGACATCGTAGCTGTTTGACCAAGAAAAAGTTTTGGACAAACCCGCTCCACAAATGGCGCTATCTTTTTATACGAAGATCGAAACGAGGTAGCCTGCTCATAAGCGCAATGAATTTCATCCACCACAACAAAATCAGGGGGAACTCTATCCATTAGCTCTAAAAATTTTTTATTTTGCAATCTTTCCGGAGCCACAAACAAAAAGTCCAAAGCACCCTGCTCCCATTCGGCCATGGCTTTATTCGCTTCTGTTAATGATACTCCCGAAGATACTACGCCTACACGCACTCCTCTCTGCATCAACTCTTTCCATTGGTCTTGAATTAACGCTACCAAAGGAAAAAACACTATGGTTTTATACCCCATCGCTAAGGATGGGGCAATATAGCAAAAAGATTTGCCAGAAGATGTACTAGATACAAGCAGCAAATCTTGACCTTTTAACAAATGGATTACAGGTTCAACTTGATTAGGCCTTAACGAAGGATACTCAAACACCTCCAATACCTTCTGCAGATTACGCATATAGGTATTAAAATCGCGATGCGTTTTATCTAGAGATGCCAAGATTCGTCTCTTCTCAAAAATCGAAGTTTTACCATTTGTCGAAGGTGGCGGATTCGATAAGGTTTTATGTGTTTCAGTTATAGTTTCATTCATGTATTTTTGCTGTATATAAACCTTTCGTTATTAGTGGCGTGGCCTCCCGATGTCCAAGAATGTCAAGTTCTGGTTTTTTAGTGAGGGCATCTACCTGAAGAGATAGGTGGTATTTGTCTTGTGCCGATTATGATGTACGTTATTAGTGGCGTGGCCTCCCGATGTCCAAGAATGTCAAGTTCTGGTTTTTTAGTGAGGGCACCTACCTGAAGAGATAGGTGGTATTTGTCTTGTGCCGATTATGATGTACGCTTTGAAGATTTATTTTGATCACAAGGTTTGCGCGTTCGTCGTCGAAATTCTATAGCTTGATATAACCGTGACAGCTTTCGTCGAGCAAATTTTGATTTTAAATTGTCAAATCTCGATTCTCGAGCACAGTCTGATTGGCTATCTTCATCTGTTGATAGAGAATATACCTCATACCAATAGACATATTTCCTATATTTTTCGTCCGTCAATGCCTTATGATAAGTAAGCTTTTTTTGTTTCACTAACTCTAATAAAGCCTTATCCATTATGATTATGCCATCACATGGACAAATACGAAGCATATAGTTTATTAAAAGTTAGTGATTATAAACTAAACTTTACTTGTAAATTTCAGTAAGTTAAGCAACATTCTTTAAAGTTGTATTAAAAAGGATTTCAAAGAAATCAACTGCCTGCATTCAGGGATAAATTCCAGATCTTCTTTGGAATTATATTTTTCCAAAGTATAATCTGCAGAAGTCATTGTGAATACAGCAGCGTCCGTATTAGACGTAACATGTTTCCTGAGTTTGGTGCTAGGAGAATATACAAAAAGATTATTTGGTGGCATAAAGCTTGTATCCGCCAAAACCATAATCATGTTTGGATCTGTTGAAATAGAGTCCAATAAATTAAACATTTTAGTATTTAACTTACCCGTAACTGCAGAATTAACAAATGCCAAAACAGGATTAATACTCTCATAAACAACAATTAAATTATCTTCATCTAAAGGCAAATTTAGGTCACCTACCTGACTTACGTGATAAAATAAAGCTTCCTCCATTGTTTGAATCTCAGGAGGAAGCCTAACGCCAGTTAATTTTTTTAACGATTGAAGATAATTATGATCGGAATACAATAAAAAGTTAGAGATCCCTTTCGTCATCCTTATCTTTTTTTACTTTAGGTTTTCGACCTCGTTTTTTCGGAGTAACTTCCGCATTTAATGTAATCTCTTCCGCAGGTTCTTCATCAAAAGAAGGTCCTATTGCATCTGAAATATCATCAAATGTTTCTTCAGTTTCTTGAGAACCCTCAGGAGTATTTACTTCAGATTCATCACCCTCCAACACCTGATCTCCCTCGATATCCACATCTTGTATGTCTTGTATACGATCATGCCCGCGTATATTTAACTCATCTAAAACATCAGATATTAAAGGTTTAAGTACTGATATTACATCCTGCCGAGGAGCATTATCTATATTCAAAGCTTTAGACGTAAATGTATCTTTTTGAACTGAAGCTACTTTTAGTCCATACAAGCGTTCTTTAATAAACATTTCCGGCAAGCCGTAATCAAACTTTAACGGCTGATCCCATTCTTCCTCCGTATCAAAACTATGATCTATATTTAATACATACAGACAATCGCGATGCGGAATCGAGAGGGAATTTTTTACCACCTTTAACTTCACAATTTGACCTATGGGAGTTTTACTTGTCGAAGTTTCCCTCGTTAAAATTTTTCCCTTAGTTAAGGTAAACTGCAAAGTTACACTTTGATTTAAAGCATTTCCTCCGATTTTTGTTCGGTTATCTTCTTTCAAGGCAGCCTGAGATAAAAATCTTGCAGCAAAAGTATTCATCTCAATTTTAGTATTTTGATGGGACACCAAAATTAAACAAATACCATACTCCTCAAGGCTATAAGCCATAGCCCTTGACCAACGCTGCAATGTTCTGGCAAATTCAAGATTTGAGGTATCTTCCAAAGAATTAATTGCAGGATTACTGGATTTGTCCCCTAAACCAAGCAACGCCGCTTCGTTTTTCGGCATCAATTTAGACAAGGTATCCAAAACCACAAAAATTGGGGAATCGTTTCTGCTAATTCCTCGTTTATCTAGATTTTCTCGTACTACACGCCCAAAATTCAGAATGGATTCCAATGCATGATTTAACGTCGCAACTTCACTCCAACGCACGCGATTAGCAATCATATCTTTTGCTTCCTGCTTATTAAGACTTAAACAAGAAGCAATGCGATCTTCGCTAAATAATTTATTTTTACCCTCTGAATTTAAATATAAAGCAACTGCATACGGATGATTTCTCAATCCCATACCAACTAAAGACAAAGCCATAGTGGTTTTACCAATACCATCTTCTCCAATAATTTCCAATGCAGTACCCGTATTGATACCTGTACTTGCAAACGTATATTGTAACAAAGGCGATTCAAACGGCAAAGCAGGCACAGCTTCTTCTTCTAAAAACTGGCTCAAACTTAAACCGGCTAAACTGGCTTTCTTGGTTGTGCCCATGGCCCTTAAAGAAATACCAGAGTCGTCTAAAACATCTCTTACAACAGCGGAGGGTTTAACCTCCGCTGTTGATTGATCTTTTTTAATTCTAGGCATTTAAAATTAATGTATTTTAGCGTTAAGTTGAAAATACTCCATCATTGTTTGAGGAGTCATTTTTTGAGGATTCGTTATCATTGCCATATGCAATGTACGAAACTTTTCATAATCTTCTGCAGATAGTGAAGCTTTAGCACGACTTAATGTCGCATTATCCTCCGGAATATCTGTATTTGATGTTGGAGTATAAGGCTCCCCCTGAACTGAGCGTTTGACAGTTTCCGCAGGTTTAACCTCTTCAACAACCGGTGCACTATTTTGTGCATCCTCATGATAATCTTCTACAATTAAATCTAGTTCCGTTACGGGTTTGGCAGATATAGAAGCTGTATGCAAAGCTTCAACATTCACTGGAGGAAGATTTGCTGCAGCTTTATCTGTTGCTGGAATCGGAATCACAGGTTTTTGTATTGTTGGAATTGGGCGATTTCCTATAGCAGCTTTGGCAACGCCAGGTTGCGGCGTATAAATGCCTTCAGCAGCATTTCGCTTAAACGATTCACGCCTTGCCAGCATTTCCAAACCTTCTTCGCGCAATTCCAAATGCAATTCTGCGTCTTTAAAGACTCCATTATCCTTAGCCTTTTTCAACAAGTCGATCGGGAACATAGGATCCTTACACAGCAAATCGAGCTGCTGTTGATAAGTCCAGATCTCTAAAACATTTTCAGGATCACACAATATATACCTTTTCTTCAAAATATCATCCGAAACGGGATATTGTGAATAGCCCAAACGTGTTTCATTATTTGGATCTTTCGAAGGAGTAAGAGTGAGTATTCTATTGTTTGTTAAAGTATTATGACAATACCTCACTTCAAGCAAACATCCCGTTTCCTGATCAGTTACGTCTCCGAACAACAGTTCAGGATAATTTGCCGACACTGAAGACAAACCGGAATTGGCAGCAATTTGCTGTTTTACAATTTGCACAAGCGTCTGGAACATTTGCTCACTATATACGCCTATCTTCTGCTCCATTTGTTCAGTTTGAGGATTGCGATGCAAAACATTCGACAAAACAAATGTACGAGGTTTGCTCGGTAGCTTAACCGATTCAAAATTTGCAGCAGTATTATTAGGCGAATATGGTCTATACTTAATCAGTTCTTCCTCTTCAGGTGTAATTGTAGGCTGTCCTGTAAGAGGATTTGTTGTCGCATATTTTCCTGTGTTAAAGAAGATAAAACTCCTTAAATCGCAAAATGCATCTGCGCCTCTTCTTGGATACGTATGTGAAGTCATATCCAAAGTATCAGGCGATAACAAATGCATCTTAAAACTGCCAAAAAACATATAACCTTTTACAAACTGCGCCCAAGATGTATATTGTCCGGATGCTGTTTTAAAAGGTTCTGTAGAACTTAGTAGAGCTTCTGTGTTATTCTGAAATGAAAAATCCATGCCCGGAAGTATTCGGACAACCATATTCGGTTCGTTTTCACGAGGAGGAGCTAGCCTAACCCACGGAATATTATTCCGAAAAAACGAAGATAAAACTGAATTTTGTTTTGTATTATTCATAGATGATTGTGATAGATTCAAATAAGCCATATTTTATGTGTATATTCTTGTGTTTGTATACCTGCCAACGCTACGCAAGCTTGAACGTCTGGCAAGCGTTTTTTAATCCTTCAGTTAGTTCTTTGTGTTCTTCTTCAGAAAGTTCTGTACCCCACCGTTTTGTAACTTCGACATCAATACTGTAACGCAAGCGACCGCCTTTTAGGTCCCAATAATTATTCTCAGACATAAAAAACTTCAACATACTTACAGCCAAATCGACTTCGTTGTAAGGAGATAAAATATAAATAGCGTCATACAAAGGAATTACTACTCTGCTCTTCATATTCATCTTTCTAAAACTGGCATTTAGTGGAGGTATGGCCCTTGCTAAAGAGTCAGCAACCAAAGATTGCAATCCTATATTGCAAGCTTCTCGACGAAGTTTACTTATGATACTTTCTCTAAGATCATCCGACATTTGAGCATCCAAAGGCGGTATTTTAAAATGTCTTTTAAATCCCGAAGGCGATTGGTAATACCCTTGTCCGTCAGGCAGAGACTTACACCATTCCAAAAATTCTGCAACTTGCGGTTTGGTGTTCATATAGGCGTCAATAAGTTTTTGTCCCGTACCAGGTTCAGGTTTTTCACCTGAAGCTATTTCAATGTTACGTTCCAGCAAAGAAGGACTTGCACCATAAGGAATCGAATTATGGCTATTCATTGAAGTGTCTATATATTCATGGGATTCACATTCAATTGCCACAATATCTTCTTTCACATGTTCCAAAGAAACAACTTCACTAAAATAAATATTTTGCAAAGGCCCATTAGGTTCGATAGCAGCCGAAGCCACTAAAACATCCTCGCCTTGTTCCAACGAAAGCTTGGTTTGAAAACCTATAAAATTCAACAATAAAGCAATATCGGAAATAAATTCTAAATTATTTTTCCAAAATTTTAACGGAAAATGATAACACACCGCATCGGTGACTCGGGGGTTTAATTCTAAAAAGCGTTGCAATATACTCCAAATCTCAGCACGACTTAAAGAGAATATCCACTCAGGCAAGCGATAGGTATTATCACCTTCACGACATTTCAATTCTGTATAAAAATCCGTATAAGAATCTTTTGGAACATTAAAAGTGCCTATAACTTCAGTAAAACTCGGATTGAAGGTAACTACTTTATGCCTTTTTGGATCGATATCTTTAACTCTTACCCAGACCATTTCCGTACCATTAAAGCATCTAAGCTTATGATATTTATGATAAGTAGCCACTAATCCGGAACTTAATCTGATCTTAATGCAGTCTCTCTCATTTAAAGCAGTAACAGATAAAGTTTTTGTAAAACCGGATATTGATTTTAAAATATCTCCTTGTTTTATTAACTTTGCTTTTTTATAACCCTCTAAAGTATAAACGTAATTTTCTTTGCCAGAACAAAAATTAGCTACCTTTCCCGCAGCATCTCTCGTCTTCTTCTTGTTTAACTTTTCTCGGGGTGTGTTAAGCATAAATTTATTTTCCACTGCAACCCAGTGAACATCTTGTTTCGGATGCTTTAGAGACCCGTCATTATTTCTCACCAAATCCGGATCATTAGGATCTACAAGTAGTGCAGGATCTTTTGCATCTTCAGTAAATTCAACAATGTCATCACAATATGCTATACGCACTTGTTTTTCCGAACCATCAGGCATCTTTTTAAATGCAAATTGCGGATCCGGATCATTCAAAGTGGAAATTAACTTTTTATCATTTGCCAAATATGCAATCGACCATACTTCAGCTGTGGCATAGTCTGCATCGACAAAACAATACCCTTCAGGCGCTTTAAAGCACCAGCGCAACGGTGCAGGCACCATATCTTTTATCGTTATATTTTCGGTAATGCCGTAAGTTTCACGTAAAGAATTTACGATTTCATTAAAATTATCTTCATTAAACTCCGACAAATCAGATTTATCTGTAATATTAAAATACTTTAATACTTTCGTGAAACCCTTGTCTATGTAATCTGTAACATATCTTGGTATGTTTAAGATGTTAGGCTTAAACGATCGTGGCCGTGAGCTTTCGGTCATAACGAAGTTGGAATGCAGCCTTCCATCTGAAGTTAAAAACTTTTGCAGCCCGCCTTCTTCACCTTTTAGAAAATTCTTGGTTATCTGATTAATTGCATTCATTTGCAATAAATGCAGACATAAATCATCTCCTTTATCCGCAAATATTTTAAGAGTATCTTTATCCACAGCAGGCTTATAATTTTTCTGCTTAGCGGGGGACATTTTTAATACTCTTTCCCAGGGTATTGCATTACCCTCTTCCGGCTTAGTTGTTTTAATAGGCGTGTATTTCTTTACGTCAAACAACCATTTCTTTTTATGCTCTGCAGAATTGGGATTAAAGGCATCCACATAGTAATAATGTTCAGCAAACGGCAATAAAGGCAATGCTTTGCGCCCATAAAGTTTTTTTAACAGATTAAAAATATCTTCAAAAGATCTTTCATCATCAAAAAACTTTTGAATTTCTGCAATATTCGCTACAGGCGTTTCCTGCGGAATTTTTGACACTTCCGTATAAAACAAATCATATGCCTCTTTTTTAAGCATTTGCATAAACAACTTTTGCATGACTACGCCTGCGGCCAGATAAGCTATTCGCGCTTTATTGGCATCCTCAGTGCAAAAAGGCACACCCGCAATAGACATGGAGGTAAATCCATCAATAACAAACGGCAACTTAATATTCATGAAATAATCATAAGTGCCGTCTTTAATTAACATGTCTTTAATAATCGGATACAATCTTAAAGTTACATCGGCATCCGAACAACCATATGGGTAAAGAATTTCCAAAGGAACTTGTCCATATCCTTCATCTTCATCAAAGGATACGCCTTTATTATTTTTCTTCCATAAGATCAGATCAATATCATATCTGCCTTTATCTGTGTATTTGGCAGCTAATTTTTCCAACTTTTGATCAGCATATTCATCAGCTGTCTGAATACCAAACATGGTGTCAAAAATAAACTTGCCGTCATACACATTTAGTCCCAAATGTGTTGACATCCATTGAGCATCAGCCGCTCCGTTATGCCCTACAAAATGCACTTCAGGGTCATTAAAAAAATCTTGCAATAATTTACATACCGATTCTTTTGATGCATCAAAGACCCATTCGGCTTGTTCATTATTAAAGTTTATATAAGCTGCCTTGCCTGGAGCCCATGCAAATTGTATTGATCTAAGATATCCGTCTACAAAACATTGTTTACCCCACTCGCAGTCAACTCCAAATAATTTATAACCTTCAGACTTAAGCTGATTTAACAAATTGGATAACTGTGAATAAGTTGAAATACATTGATAGTCACACTTTATCTGCTCGATTGGCTTGCCTTGTAGAAAATGATCATAAAAGTCAGCCAACATGCCTATCTCTTTATCTAATTTATCGTACAATTCAGGCTTATAATAGGCATTATAAATACTGCTAATTACAAACACATGAGCGTTGTGTTCTTGACTAAAAAACCACGCCTCTTCCAATTTTGATACGCTTATTTTATAATTTAAAATAAAGTCACACGCTTCCGTACCGACGCAAACTATAATTTTTGGGTGACAATACTGAAATTCTTCCAGAAGCAAAGGCAAACAATAATCTATATCCTTTTTACAACCTTTTAAATTCTTTTGTTTTATTCCGTACTTTATTAATGACGTAAAATAACAGTCATCAATATCAATGCCATTTTGCAAACATATTGCGCGAAACATTTCACCGGCACCCGATTTTAAATGCATAGGTGTAGAATATCTCGCATCCACATCCTCTTTTAATGGCGCCGCAGTTAAAAACATTATATCCGCATTTAACCTGCCTACACCATTTAAAAATACTACATTATCGTTTTCGGGAGTTAAGTCATCCTTACAACGTTTATACGATAAATCTCCGCAAAAATCTGCCAATTTAGGACATGGCAAATCCATATTCACGGGGGGTAAATTAATTTCGCTTTCTCTCATGGTTTTTAAAAACGACGGGCAGGAAGTCTTGCCCGTCGTTTGTTAAGTTTAAATTAGCCGCATGCAGACCATCCACATGCATAGCATTTTTTACATCCCTCTTCACGTAACACTTTACCTCCGCAAACAGGGCATGTTTCTCCAAGATCAACTTTACCAGCACACTGAGACAATACTTTGTTAATTGCTTTCACAATTGAAGTAAAATCCCCTTCGGTTTTAGATAGCTGATGTATTATCTCTTTCACTGATACACCGGACTGCAAATTCAAAGCCACCAAACGAGCAAGGGCTGTTAATGTGGCTTTATCTGAAGACTCATTGGCTTTTACAATTTTAAATATAAATTTCTCATCTTTAGATACAAACTCGAACGTAGCCTTACCCAACTTCTTTAAAGTTCCTTCCTTTACAGTCTTGGGTATAATGCGACGGCGCTCAACCCATTCTCCATCCTCGTCAAAAATGTTATCTTCATTTATGTCAATAAACATCTCAAACGGACTATTTTCCAAGAAACTTACAATAAAGTAATAAGATATTCCTTTTACCGTTCTAAAAAATACTCTACACGGCAATATATCAGGACGTTTCTCAGCAGTAATAGTAGGATGAATAATCGATGTAGATGTAGGATTTACGTCATCTTTCGAATCCGTAGTTTGCAATACTGCACTCATAGAACCCTCACGATAAGTCGTAACTCCTTTTATTACTCCGCTATTATATGCATCTAAATAAACATTCTTAAACTGTTCATAAGGGTAATCCTTGCCAACATTTATCGTTTTACTTACAGCGGAATCCAAATGTGCAGATACTAATTTCAGAATTTCCAAATGAGATTCAACAGGTAGTTGCATAGCTGTTGTAAAAACTTCCTGTGGATATTCTAAATTATGATCCAAGATCCATTGGTAAGCATAATCTCGAATTTTTACTTTTTCACACAGACCTCTATCTTTATGTATCTGATATTCTTGGCCAGCTTCAGTTACGTAAGACAAGTAAGTAAAATCTGCGTATTTAACTTCTTTGAAATAATTGTTCGGAGTAAAATCCCCCTCCCAGAACCTAGGACATTTATCTTTTATGCTTTCAGGAACAATCGGCACTCCAACAATTCTGTAGTATTCTAACTGAAACACAGGTTCCACACCGCCTGAAATATTATTGGCTAGACACCCTGTATTGCCTGTCGGTTGGACTGAGAACAAGGCTGAATTGCGGATGCCGTTAGTTTCTAACAATTCTTTTTGCAAAGCATCCAATATATACTTCGGTAAATGTCTAAACGTATATTTTATATTATCAGCATGTTTTGCAGGATTGCATCCTTTAAACGCACCTTTACATTTAGCTAAAGCGATACTTGCCCTTATCCCTAAGAAATTATAAACATCAAAAACTTTAGTTAAAAAGTCTTTAGCTTCCTTAGAATCGTATTTTAGACCCAACATCATTAAAGCAGAGCCTATGCCTGTAATACCAAGCCCGATTCTTCGATAACTTTCAGCCATATATTTATATTCTTCCAAAGGCAGATTGGCAATGTCTATGACATTATCCAAGAATCTTACGCAATAAGGAACAATATCAGAGAACTTCTGAAAGTTAAAAACGGCGGCATGTTTAGTTTCATCGTACTCTATAAATGCCGTAAGATTGATGGATCCTAAGTTGCAGCATCCTCCGCTGTATAAAACCTGCTCTCCGCACTGCTGATTATTAAGTATATAAAATTTTGGATGTCCATGTTCATTCACAGTTTCAAACATCCCAACGCAATAATTATGCACATCATCAACTGTACCGGTATAGACATCTTGTTTGCCTATATATTCAATAGACGAAACAAACCTTACAGGCCAATCCTCAGCAGATATTACATCTAAATCAGTATTTGTGGTTTTGGCAGCGATTTTTTCTTTATTCAAATGGGTATTTAAACATTCCAGAGAACAAAACGCAATTTCGCGATGAGTAAATGGAACAAAATGTTCTTTTCCACATTCCTCACAAACCCTCTTAACCAAAACTATGTTATTATCTATTTTTACCTCATAACCCTGAGACTTTGCTTCTTCACACAGTTGTTGTACGGAATCAAGCTGAAGATTAGGGGTAATTTCCGTATTTAAAACTTCCTGCACTAAATAACGTTTATACTCTTCTACACTTAACGTATTTGTGTGCAAAGCTACACCTGTTGATAAATCTTTTACCTCTTTATATGTTCCATCAGACAATCTAAACTTATGATTAGACGTGCAATCAATATGATTACCATCATCTAAAGTCACTCGATAAATATCTTTATTATAGCCTGTAATACGAGGATTACGCATTAACTTTGTAACAATATTGCCAGCATTATCACAAGCTAACACCGGAACATCTCTGCCAGCTTCGGCCAACTCTTTAATAGTCACATTTGTACGCCCGTCAGCAACAGCAACTTTGGTATCTCCAGTAAGACAAGGATTTGTCCCAACTAATTGCAACTCAGGGATATAATTTGCGCAATGTGTCTCATTTGCCCTATCGAGAAATAAAACTCCAGGCTCCGAACGATTGCTGGTAGACTGCATTAAGGCTTCCCATAGATCAGTAGCCCTTACTGTACGATAAACTTTTACAGGATAACCTTTTTTCTCCCATTTATCCAAGTCTCCATCCCATTCGGATTTATACTTTTCAAAAGCCGTATCAGGAAATCTCAATTGCCAAAAATCAACAGCATCGATTTCTTCCTGCGAAGCATTGTTTTTAACAAGCTCGTTAACTCTATTTAAAATATCCATAAAAGCATTGGTAACATTTACGGACATATTCATTTTAGTTAGATGAAACGGCTTTTGTTTGGCAGTAATAAATTCGTATATATCAGGATGCCAGCAGCTTAAACAAAGCATCATTGCACCCTTGCGAATTTTCTTCTTTTCATTCTTAGGCGTTTTTTCTTTATTCTCTATGTAATACTCTCCTGGACCTTCCGTAATAATTTCGGAACTTTTATCAAACAGCTCCAAATACTTTACAGCACCGGGGGTTCTGGCACCTATGCCTTCTATATAAGAACCTCTGGGACGAATAAAACTACAATTTAAACCCCAGCCTCCTTCAGATTTTAAAGTTAAAACCTGGTTCTTTAATACCTCCATAATTCCTTCAACGGAATCCATGTCGTATTTGGGAGCAGGTGAGAGATAACAGTTGACGAGAGAGACATTCTTACAACTACCCCCTGCATTGGCCAATATACGACCTCCGGGTATAAACTTAAAATCTTTTAAAATCTCATAAAAAGCCTCAGCATAAAATCTTTTGGATTCTTCATCCTTTTCTACATTGGCTACAGCATTTGCCACACGTTTCCACGTATCTGTAATACTCTTTTCATTTTGCGTTTTATAGGTTACTTCCCAAATCTGTCGGGAAAACTCATTCGTAAACGGATCCGGATTATCCGTGGTTTTTGTTTTTACTTGTTCTTCCATAGTGTTGGTTTAGATTCTTTATATTTAATTAACTTTCAAGATAAATCGTATTGTTTTTTTAAGTCTAAAATCAGGTTATTGTCGGTTATTTCTCCTAAATCTTTAAACTTCAAAGGATAGTCTAATTCATCTATATCAATTCCTCCCAGCATAGAAATGCTACGCCTCAACTTAGCTGCCGTAGTGCTTCCGACTTTATCATGGTCTACGGCAAGAATTATTTTATCAAACATGCCATTGCTAATTAATTTTAGCTGTCCTACGGACAAAGCGCCTCCCAAATAAGCGCAAAACGGCGGCCCCATTCTGGCAGCATCTAAAACGCCTTCACAAAGCCCTATAACTTTCTTCCCTGACGGACGGGATAAATTAAATTCTCTCGCGGCATCATAACCCATCAAAACATTACCGGCCTTAGAACCTGGAGATAAATAATATTTTCTTTTTATAATGGAATCAGACACACCCTGTAAAGGTATGTATTTACCTGTAGCGTCTTTTTCGGCTACTTTATAATACCCGCTTATTCTTTTAAATGGGTCATTGACAAAATGCATATAATGCAATTTATCATTGCCTAATTTTTTATCTAAAATTCTTGCTTGCCATAATTTAGGCTGGCCTAATTGAAAAGCGGTAAAAATAATACACCCTTGAGGGGTAAAGAATTTAAAAGGGTCAATTATATAGCCTTCAGTATCCTTACCGAATTTTAGATGTTTAAGTTGCGGGTTTTCCTCAGTGCAAAACGAAGCGTTAAACTGGCGGACAAGAGCATCCATATCTGTATAACCCCTGTCATTTAAATAAGAGACTGCAGGATGGGATACAGGCAATTTATTTAGTGGAATGCATGTGCCGGGAGAAATCCATTTATTCTCTAAAGCATCTTCGGAATTAAATACTAAAGAAGAGGTCAATAAATCTTTATTTTTATAATTCTTTAAAAATTTATCCGGATCCCAAGTTATATACCATTTATAAGACTTGTCTTTATGTCTTAATCCTATGGGACGCATTTCCAACAAATCCTTTATATTATAAAACCGATTGGTTTTAACACAGCGTGCAGCGCAATTATGACCCTCTGCTGCAAATTTTGATAAGTTTACATAAAGATGCTTGGACATTAACTCTTTAGGACCATCATCCTGCAATAATTCTGGATCAGGCAATGATAATTCCAAATGGTTATGATCTATGACATGCAACTTGCCTGTAAAATGTACTGTAAGCAATCGCGTAACTAATCTTTGTATTTGTTGACTTAACTTAAAATTCAATGCTGTGCATGTTTTTTCCAAAGCGGACAGATCTATTTTTAATAATCTGTCATCAAGTATGTAGGTTTTAGCTGTGCTCATTGTGGGATATAGATTGAAGCATGGGATTGATTTACTAATCAAGAAATTTCTATTGACACTTACACATGGTTTGTTTTTTTTTTATTTAAAAAATTTTACTTAATGGATATGCAATAATCGCTTTTTAATTTAGGATTATTGTATGGTGTTTTATTGTCATTTTAAATTTTGGTTATTTTTTCTCTAATTCTTTTAAGATTCTTCTCTTTAAATTTTAACACCTTTAAAAAAGAAAATAAATAGTATTACCGCAGGAACGCAGTTCCGAAGGTAATACTATTTTGCTATTCAGAAATAGTAATAGGTAGAAAAAATTATGTTAATAATTTTTCTTTTTATATGCTAGATGCATTTATGCAGATAGAATATAAAAAGCTTTTTATCGAGAATGTTAATTCGAAGATAAAAATATATTCATTCAAAGGTAGGGGTGCAGGGGAAGGGAAATTAGGGCTTATTTTCACAGTATAATAGACTTAGCGTTTTTATAATAGCTATCATGGCGACTTTTGATATAACGCAATCTCCCTTAATACAGCTTTTAGGGATTTAGTTCTGACCCAGCGATAAAATTAAAAAACGCGAATAAACGCCCTTAAAAATGATTTTTAGCTTTTAGGCTATATATTTATATACCTTTAAATTTAAAAAAGATTCTAAGCCCATTTTTTCCTGCATATAGCTATTGTTCCAGATTTCCGTTTTGATCATTTGGCTATTTTTTAGTCTATTTACAGCGGGCAAATGCACTGCAATTTTTAGCAATGACACATTTTTTCCTATGTAATTTTGGAGAATTTAAACAGTTTTTCGCGCCAATTTTCGTAAAAATTGCGGAGTTACAGGGGTTCCGCCAGCGCCCCGTAGGGGCGCAAGATCTTAGTAACGGAAAAAGTGACATCGGGCGTTGACCGATGGCATGAACATGAGAGGTTCGTAAAGGCCAACTTTTTTATCTTTAATGTTTGACTTTTAATTTGTAACATTAAAGCATCTTTAACATTTAACATGCAGAGTGTAGGCGAGGGCTACGCTCTCGCCATGTTAACCAAAAAGTTGGCCGATTAGCTATTCAGAAATAGTAATAGGTTCTTCCAATAAGGCACACTAATCCTAAAATTCAACATAAACAACCATGAATCAGAAAAATTTTAACTTTAACTCATTAATTTTTATATACTTATTAAAAATTTTACAGGTTTTAAGAAAATTTTTCTTGATTGGATAATAAAAATTTGAAAAGATAACGAAAAATTTAAAACAACGATTATGGCAACAACTATTGGTAATACAGAAGAATACTGCGATATGTCTAAGAGCATCCTGAACGAGAAGGTGCACAGAGCTCGCGGGGGTGGAACTGGACGTTTGGATCAAGATAAGCTTAAAGCAAATCAAAAAACTTTAGTACAATGTTGCATGAATTTAGTGGCTGCAGATAGAGCCACGAAAACTGGCAAGAGGAAATATACGGTTTCAGAAAAAGTTTTAGAATTAGCTAAAGCCAAGTTGGACAAATATCGTTTTCGACGCCCCAAGGGTTACAAAGTCACTAAGCCTTTAAATATCTCCGAAGAAGACAGAGAGCGTAGAAGACAAGCTATTGCAAAAGGCAGAGCAATCTATCAACAGATGCTTGCAGAGAGAAGAAAGGCCAAGGAAGAGGCTTTAAAAAAGGAAAAGCTGGAAAAAGAAGCAGCCTTAAAAAAGGAGCAACAGGCAAAGGAACGTGCTCAGAAAAGAGCACAGCTTGAGAAGGAATGGGCTGAAAAAAACCCTAAAGCCACCAACGGTTACGGCTGGACTTTATCTGATCGTCGTTGCAATGTTCCAGAAAGGGGGCTTAAGTCTGTTAAGTTTTTTGCAGGTTATAATCCTCAATTAAAGCGCATACAATATGCCAATTACAATCATTGCTCCTTGGCAGATACACATGCGCTTCATCTCTTAGACATGTCTTTGGATTATTGCCCGTCAAATCCGAATATGGCGGTAATGATGAATTTCAAGTTCATATCCAATAAGCTTCACGGAACCAAGTTTTATCATTCGCTTTATCTTGATTTAGAACGTAAGCGAGAAGGTGATATACAGCATCATCTTCCCAATATTCTTTATCTTAAGAATCTTATCAATTCTATGGGTGGCAGATTCTGCAAAAAAAGCTATTGGAAGATGTTGAATGAACTTAGAGTTGCTTGCAGCGCACATACAGGAAATGATTCCAATAAAACCATAATAGACTATATGGAGGTGGACAGAAAAGCCCTCAAATGGTCTCCTCCAGCCAAGCCCCAGGGCACAGAATCTTTAGAGGATACAATTCAAGCGGATAAATGCCGCAAATGGGAAAGATTTCAAAAGGATCTTAAGTCCATAAGCAAGCGTTATCTTGGAAAATATATTCGTCCTGAAAAACAATTCTCTTCAGTGATGAGTTATAGATTTTTAAGCGAATCTTTGCATGCGGTTTATTTGGCTCCGTTTAGGTTTTTTAAATCTCTGGAACGTCGCAGCAACCATATTAAAGACATTCAGGAAGCAATAGATTACAGCATAACCATTTTCGAACAAAGGCAGAAGGCAATTGCAGAAAAGGCCGCAAGGTTAAATCAAGAACCTGAAAAGGTATTTCCTATTCAGCCAGGAAATGCTTGGACTGGAATAAATAAAAGCGAATATGAAATAGATTTAAATGAGGCCATTGAAGAACTTAAAGAACTTCGGAAAAATGTTCGCAGCATAGGCAAAGTACAGCGTTTCCGTCCTACGCTTGAAGTTATTATGGCAGAGGACGCTTTGTTCCCTGGATCTATTCCTGAACCTAAGTCTTTGTTGGATGAATTTATAAATGATTATCAAAAGATTTTACACGCGGATCAGTTAAATAAAAATCCGAATGTAAAGGCGGATGTTATGCCTAACTGGTGGCATAGGAGCATGTGCTCTTATCTTTGCAGACATGAAAAATATAACAGCATTCCTATGGAAGAGAAACTTAGGATTTGCGACTTATTCGGTCATGAAAGCAGGGCGTTGTTCCCCAAGCGCTTAATTCACAGCATGCAGTCACTGCGTCTTCTGCGAAATTTAGATCAGCTGCCTCCAAAGGTTGTGGAGTATATTAACAATATGCCTGTAGAGAATGATCTGCCGGATTATCAAGGTCATCCGCTTTATCAAGGACCTATAAATACCCGTTTCTTAGGTTTCCGTTGCAAAGATAAAGCTGCGATTTATGACCATTTGTCAAATATTCTGCAAATATTGTTTACTGAAATGGCTGAAGGTCATTGTGACAAAACGCCCTATATTCAACAAATCTTTGAAGCTGTAGCTTTGGCTGTACATAAAACCTTCGGCACCGGAAAAGGCAGCTTATATGCCGATTGCTTTAAGGATTTCAAGAATGCAATTGACCACGTATCTTTTATAGGATACTTTACTTCTTGGATGAAAAATGTTGTATCAAAGGGCACATCCAACATTAAGTGGTATCCCGCTTATCTTCAGGTATGCGCAAATACCATTAGGGAAAACCATAATAACTTGATGGATGAAATAAGGAAAGCCTTTGTATTCTGAGATTTTTAAGTTAAAACCGCTCACCAGTTTATATGGTGAGCGGTTAATAATCCTTAAAATATTGTATACTTAAATTGGCTTAATGTTTAATGTATCCATACTGCCAAGTTCAACCTTGGTCGCCACATTTGTCATAGGACTTGCTTGTTCTTTTTCCGCAAATCTTTGATAAGCAAAATCACGAAGCACGGGATAATGATACGGCGGAGACAATCGGTTTTTCCAAAAGTTAAACGTTTGTTGCGTTTTATACGAAGCTTGGATTTGATTTGATACACGAGTTTTAGGATTCTCTAAACGCGAGATACCCAATGCCCAAGAAGCATCTTGGTCTAGTGTTTTACAATCGGCCAGTTCGTTAATGGTAATCATTGCGACATTTTCCGCTTGTTTAGGATTAACCTGTGCCATAACCACTCCTGCAAGATGTTTTTGTTTCATAACCTTGCAAATGTATTTCATGGTATAGTCATAATACTCGTGCTTTTTGGCGCGATCTTCCGGAGGTTTTTCAATGCCACCGCCTATCCAGTCAATAATAACAACATCCAAACTGCCATTAACTTCTATAAATTTTTCAATGGCATGTTCTAAACTGCTTGTTATCTTATTACCCTTTAATCCCCAATTTTCAAAATAAAGATAAGGTTGCACTAACTGTGTAAACTCCTTTATTTCGGTTATTTGTTGGTCATTTAATTTGCTATTTTTAACAGCATGTTTAATGCCATCATTTATTAAACTAAAAGGTATATTTGTGCTAAGACTAACACATCTCGGCACGAGATTAACAGCATGTTGCTCAGTTGAAATAAATAATACCTTAAAAGCATTTAAGGCCAACCCAACGGCAAGCTGACATGCAAAAACTGTTTTTCCTCCCGAAGGCAGTGACGCAACAATGCCAGTTTCGCCTTTCTTTAATCCTCCGGCTAATACTCTTGTAAAAATAGGCAATGTAGCCACGGGCATACGATAACCGCCATTATCTACGTCTTCAAAGTCCACGGCGTCATTAAACGACATAAACGTAGAATCATCTACATCTAATCCATCTGTAGCTGATTTAAGTTTATTAATTAATTCATCAGCCGTTATTTTTGTATTAAACGACTTTTCAGTTATCTGGGATACTCGTCTTAATTCCAGCCAAAATGCAAAACCGGATTTGGCAAAATTAAAAATAACATCATTGTTTCCGGCAGAATTGTTAATTAACTGGACAATTTCATTTAAACTTTCTTCGGCAAATTTCGTGTCTTCAATACTTATTTGTCCCAGATACATCTGGTCTTTTAAAAGACTATTAACAAAGCTTACATCGACTTGGGTAATTGAAGAACTATTTGGGTCGTTTTTGTCGGATAAAGTGTTATAAAACGTGCAAATTCCGTCATAAATATTGTTATATACGCTTTTACTAAAATCTTCGTATGATCTGTGGGAGCTTATTCTAGCGTTAATTCTGTCCTTACAGTAAACTCTCCAAAAATCATAACTTAAAATCATTGCAGCCATTAAATACTGCTCAAACATTCTGGTATTACTACGCACCAAACTTTTAATTGCCGGATTTTCTGTAACGGCAATTGCATCATTTGTTTCAGTTGGCTGTGGTTTTGGGGAGTTTAAATCCATGAGGTGTTTAATAATCCCTTTGTAGCTTCGATAGCTTCCTTTAGACCTTTGATATTTGCAAGCTCTTTTCTCGCTTCCGCTATATAATGCGTGTATACTTTAGGGTCTGTAGGAGCTAAAGATAGTCTTAGCCATGCAGGAATTTGAAATCCCGCCATGCGTAAGACCGTTAAATGTGATGATCCTGGATGCGTTTGCAGAAAATTTTTAATAGCCGAAAAAGCTTTTTGAAATTCTTGATCAACATATTCTTTTGCGGTTAGTTGTATTTGTTTTCCGATGGTTTCTTGATAAATTTTAATTTTTCCAATGATTTTTGAATTTAAAAGTGTTTTTGGAAAAATCGTTTGTCTTGCATTAGCAAGTTCATCAAAAACAAAATCTATATAAAACTTTTCCGTTACATCCAGTTTTTTGCAATTATCGGCAAGTTTTTGCCAAACTTCTATTTGATCAAACTTAGGCAATAATTTGTAAAATTTATTGCGCTCACGTTGACGTTTAATAAAATATTGTCTGATATCTTCTAAACTTGCCGACATTGTGGTAGATTATTTTTAGATTTCAAATATATCTCCCAGCATAATACTTGCGTTAGGGTTATCTTTTTTAAATGCTTTAGCATAATCTTGGAGAAAGTCCCAAGCTTCAGCAATTTCTTCATTTTCTTTACATTTGTTTACAATTATTCGGATACACTCTCCAATATTTGCTTCTTTGGAAAAAGAGGGATCAATTAATGTGGCTTGAAGGTTCAAGATAAATGGTGAGCTTTTATACATAATTTCTAAGGGTTTAAATGTTATATCTAAAAAAAATAAGAATAAATATTAAAGTAAAAACAAGGCGATTCAAGGAGTCCTTAATGAAAAGGACTTTTAAACCTTGAATCTTAACTTGTTTTTGGACAATAAAATAGCGCATAGACACTCTATGCGCTATGGGAATCAGAACTCTCAACTTTTGGAAACAATTATGTCGATCTAAAAAAGGGCTCGGACGCCTATTCTCAACCGCAAAACGAAGCCAAGGCGCTATCGATAAGCCATGACTCGCCGGTATCGGGCATCAGTTTCATATTTCAAGGGAACATTCATACGTCCCTCCTACGATAGCTACTCGCGTTTTCACTGATAGTTATTATCATTCCCCTATAGGCAGGGGTAGGGTCGCTATCCCTAAAACGCCCATTGTCCGAGAAATTGCAAAAGAACAAAAATCTACTCCCAGAGATGGGATTGAACCATCGACCAAACGATTAACAGTCGTCCGCTCTACCGCTGAGCTACCTGGGATTATTAAGTGTCGATCAATACAGCATCCCCGATTGGGGTTGTCAACACATTAATACCTTTTTTGTCCAAAAATTCGGAATTGATTCCGAAGTAAATGATTGTTCGACCATTTTTGACTTTAAAGATATCAATGTCTATGATTTGGTCATCTGTATCAAGTCCAAGTGTATCTTGATAATACGCCTTTAACAAAGGGGTATTTTTAATTTCTTCTACAGTTACGGTCTTGGATTTAATTTGAGATGGATTAAATCGGATTTGCGTATGTAAATTATCGACTACACCTTGCTTTTGTATATTAGCATTAGATGTTTGTTGTTTAATTTTTTTTAAAATATCAATCTTTTTCACTTTTAAGCTATTTTTAAAATTTAAATATTTCTTTAGAAATAGCTTAGACTTGTCAATTTTTAAAATTAAGATTTTTTAAATAACTTTAAAACTTCTACAGTAATACTTTTATATGAATAGTTATTACAAATTCTTAGCAAGAAATTATAATGTTTATCGTTTGTTTCAATTAAGTAAAAATCTTTGCCAAAAATTAGATCTTCAAATTCTAAAATCTGTCTTGGCATAAATCTTTTCACTTCATAATCACCTTTATAGAATAAACAATTTCTTACAACACATTCAATACTTTCTTCAAATACTTGCTCCATTTTCTCAGGATCAAGATCTACATAATCTTTCAAACTGTTTAAATATTCATAGCTACTATAGTTAAATGTATACTTATTAAAATATTCTTCTAAAGAATAATCTGTTGTAAATAGTTTACACTTATCTACGTCAATATCTGTATTTTCACGTGTTATATATCTCCATATAGAGGAGTCTTGAAATTTAAATTTAGTTTTTGCATTTAAATCTTCAAGCTCTTGATCTGTAAATGGTTTATATATACGCGCACAAATTTCCTTAAACAACTTTCTTACAAGCTCACGTGCATTAGCCCTGTAAGGTTCTATCCTTTTATACAGGTTGCTTAAAAATTGTATTATCATGTAAGCATTACTATTAATTTCCCAAATGGTATAGAATTTAGGCCATGTATTATTGGTGCATGCTACTAACATAGCTTGTATGGCATCAAGACCATGCGGCACATAGGTATCAGGATTACCTAATTCCGGAATAATGTATTTTTTATTACGTAATAATTTCCTTTCAAATGTTTTTTGTGCAAGATCTAAGGTTGAATATTTTCCCGCAGCGATTTGAAACATGGGTAAGCTTTTACCCCAAGTGTCTTTTAAATTTGCAGATTCAGCATTTAACATTGTCAATCCTGCCAAATTCATGAGATTGACTTCTTCTGCAGCTTTATTGATTGCTGAAGAGTAGTTTCCAAAACATACGCTTCCTGACCCTTCCGGATAACTATGAGGTACAGCTTTTTCTCCGTAAATTGTTAAATTCGTTGTTGGTGTATTCCTTGACAATACATTCTTTGCTTCTTTAATGTGCACAGGTTCAAATAACTGATCCACTAAGTTAACAATTTCCGTATTATCTAAAGAAGTAATTTGACTACAAAGACTTCCAAATTCCTCCAGATTAATATTTTTAGAGTAAACTTTAAGTTGATTGTGTACATTCAATATAGGATTAATACAACCATTAAAATTTATATCTAAAGGCCAAGATACAGCAATTGTACCTATATCATATTCAATGTCCGTACGTGGATCTACAATGTTTTTCGGTTTAAAAACCACTTCCAAACGCTTATTAACCAGATCAAAATTAATGCTTATAATACGTTTGTTTTGCTGCAACAAATTGATTTGTTTCATCCAAGAAGCTTTCAGCGTTTCGTCGCAGGATTTAAACAAATCAATTCCATTATTTTGATTAATTTTATTAAGAATATCTGTTTGATATTTAGCTACTTTAAGCAATAAGTTATTTTTTTTCTCAATTAAATCATCTAAATCTTGGCAATTTTTTTGAATATTTTTACGATATAATTCAAAATATTGTGCTAAATTTTTAGATTCAATAAAATCCAAGATCTCATCATTTGATGTTACAGAGTTTCCATTAATGCTGACAATTGTATTAATCTTTACAATATTTGGAGGACTGGGTTTTTTATTGCGGAGTTTTTTTGCAAAAAACTCATTCCATGGTCTTTGAACCAACGGATGGGTCAGCGCTTGTTCGATTACGTAATCTTCAAAAGAGGATGTAAGCACACTCTCCTCTCGATTCACAGCCAAATAAAATAATTGATCTATGATATTTGATCCATCGCACAAATATTTAATAACCAGATTTCTAACATTTGTAAAAAATGTTGATCCAATACCATTGTCGCAATAACGAGTAAGATTATGAATGACTTTTCCTGGTATATACCATACCGGAATGTCGATTTGATTTATAATAGGATAAAATTTTCCATAACATTCAGTAAGTGTATCATTGTATAATGGCAATTCGCAACTAATATGATCTTCATTTGGATTAGCATTTATACAGTAAAAATTTGGTGAAGTAGAAACTTGATATTTAGTTTGTGAATATATTATTTTATCCCAATTAAATATCGGAGACACTGAATATTGCTCTACATCGTGCGGTTTAATATAAGTTGCAAGACTTCTATGTTCTTTTGTAGTAAGCGTAAAGAAACTATTATTCGTTGTCTCTGAAAATAACAAGTTTCTTGCATACTCTGAATAAACACGGTCATCAGGATTAGACAAAGTGTTGCATATCAGATTTGAAATACTGTACGAGCGTTTTAAGTTCAGAGATACAGTTGAACTAAGTGGAGGTGAGAGAAATATATTTTCAGACAAGGTTCCCCATATAGGAAGATTGCTTTCCATATAGGTATTTAGCGTTTGGCGAGTGACAGTATTGATGCTTAATACTTCCGCAAGATTTTTTATCTTAAATTCTTGTAAACTTGAATCAATATATTTTGGTACAAAAGCTGTAACATCAAATAAATTGGAGAAAATGTTAAAATTATACTTTTTTGTATAAGTTTCTTTGTTTTGATCAATGCCTTGTAACCATTCTGCATAGAAGATATCTGATTTACTGTCAGGAATAGCGTAAAAGATTTTGCAATTTAAACTTATACCTTTAAAACGGTTTAACTTGTTATTATAACTGTTTAGTATATGGTCAATAAAATCAAGATAACTTTTTACACAATCAAAACACTGCAGAGCCTTTGTGATACTTCTAACACTACTGTACATGTCGGAAAGTAACGATATAAACTCACAAATAACTTTTATTAAATTGCGAACATAGTCTTCTTTAAATCTTATAGGTTCCGCAAGACTTTGATAATTACGTAAACTTACACTGGGTACTCCATAAGAATTTAGTTCATTCCAGCTGTTTGTAAGGCCGAATAAAATAAAATTTAAAATTTCTTCTTTAGTGTGTTCTGTATTATTTAATAAGTGTTTAGAAGTAAAATTAGGAACAAAAATGAGATGTTTTTCTGCTTTTTTAAAGAGTTTAATATATTTTTTGTTCTCAAATAGTTTTTTTGAAAACTTATCGGATATTTCTTGAAGTAAATTACTTATCTTATTTCCTGCAGACTCACGAAATGTTTCCACATTGTTGGTCGAAGGGTCTACATTTATAATAAAAGAAGCTATTTTATCAACTTCAATTTCAAGATCAAAGTGTTCACTGTAAATTTTAGTTATAATATAAGGAGAAAAATTTTTAGCTTTATGATAATTAAATTTATAATAATACTTATCAAGTTTAGGCCAAATTTTTAATCCTTGAAAGGGAGTTAATGCATTCCTCTCTTGCAAACGTTTACTTCCAAACCAATCTTGACAAAACAAAGCATCCTGACGTTCTAAAGCATTTGATCTACATACACTATGCAGTTTTATATAACAATGATTTAATAGATAATTTATAATGTCACGTTTTATTTGTATGGTTTGCGTAAAACATGCATATATTAGACGCCCAAATTCAGGAAACAAACAATAAGGCTTATTATAATTGAAACACAAATCTACCTCAAATTCATTTAAATAAGTCTTTCCGTGTGTTAAACTGCGAAGATTTATTTCAAGTAAATTGGCATTTGTTATTATGTCGTACTTTTTAAAGAAAAGCCCAATAGATTCATGTGATACGTCTGATTTTATTTCTTCATAAGTAGAAAAAATTCCCGTAATCCATTTGCAGGGCAGTGCCGACTTACTAAAGTTAACCAAATAATCTACAGTAGCTTTTGATGCTTCAAGTAACACAGTTTGTTTCCCAGGAGAATAAAACTGTACTTGTAAATCGTCGAAATTTTGTTTTGCGAGAATTGTTTCTAAAGATTTCATTTTTTTTTAGTGTGTGAAAGTTTGAAAAAAGAAATGGCTCCCGACAATTTGCGTATCGGGAGCCATGATATACAGCGAATTAAAAAAGGTTAGTTGCCTTTAGAATGGGTGGCAATCTGAATAAAGTCTCCGTCCTTGGGCACGCATAATTCTGCATCAGGCGCAACGTCATCTCCACCGCCATTTATGCGAATATCCCACATGCCGGTTTCTACGTCAATTTTCAGATCTGGATACGCATCCAAAATCTGTTTCAACGTCCAGGATGCCGGAATACGCACTTCACGGCACATAGCCTGGAACGGTACAATGGTTACAGATTTGGTAGCGTTTGGATCCTCGGATTCCTGAGGCACATGGTCACAAGGAGCCTCTTGTTCATCTTCTTCGATTTCACGGGTCTCCTCAACTTCATGTTCTTCAATATAATCGATAACATCGCGTTTTAGTTCGCCAAAGTTGTTCCAATATTCAAACATGGTCGCTTCCGAGATAATTTTATCTGCGCCACGAATTACAGTGTCCCTCAGAACACGTGTAGCGTTAAAGTCAACAGCTTCAGCAATTTTTTCGATAATTTCTTGTTTTGTCATATTATTTTAGTTTTTTTGTTTTTGAGTTAGGTAGGTTGGGTTAAAGATTAAAAAGAAAGTTATAATTCGGATAAACGGAAAATAGCACTTCAAATTCGGGATTTGCAAGTCGATATTTTTCATCAATGGTATCGTCACGTTTTGTGACCCACTTTATAAATTGCCATACGGCCATCGACGCAATCATTGAAGAAGAAGCACCCATCATAATGGATGTGCCACACTCGCTTTTTTCAGCGACTTCATCGGAATATAAAGTTTTTTCCCACCGCATCTGATCCGTTAGATCAGTCGGGTTAAAAGCATAAACTCTTCCTTGGGTTGCTGAGAGTCTGGTCTCAATACACAATTGCGTTGCGTAATACTTTAAACACGATTCGTAAATTTCTTTTCGAGAAGACATTGTGTCTGTAAGTAAAAACACAATATCCCCTAACATTCCAGTTTCCGAATTTACAAATTCATTATGTGTTGCAACTTCAATACCTGCAATTTCTTTTAGATACTCTGATAAGGCTTCTACTTTAAGTTTGCCAACATCCTCAAGTCCATAAAGCTGATTGGGAAGGTTATGGCTTTCTACGACATCAGCATCCCAAATATGCATGCCTTGGATGCCCATTTTAGCTAACTGAAATGCAACATAAGATCCTGTTGCTCCAGCTCCTATAATATCTATGCGATAATTTTTTTGGTTAAAATTCGCTGGATCCAAGAAAGCATGTTGCCGTTCAAAATCAATTAATGCTGCATCCATGATTTTTGAGAGATTTGAGTTTTAGAAAAGAAATCGTTATTATCTACTTTTTCTACGAGCTTATTGCTACTTGCATTGCTACTGCGTATAGCGCCGTCAAGGTCAATCCATTCGTTACTTACAGATGGTTTTTCGCTGTTCCAAACAGATGCTGGGCTTCCAAATAAAGCCCTGCCGGAACGTAAATGTTGCGGTGAACCGTAACTATAAGACGACTCAAATGTAATTTCTTTAACTTTGGTATTTATATCGGATATTATCTTTGTAACCGTTTCATCAGACAAATGCCAACGTTTTCTTACAGGAAGTTCCACATAGTGTAGATTATTTTTAAAATCCCAAAAATCTAAGCGAACGTCTCCTTTTTTATTAAATATCCCGGTAATCAAAAAGTCCTTACCGGCAAATCTTTTTGCATTGGCAATATCTTCACTACTAGGACTTACTCCCATATTAACATGAGAATGTCCCCAAAAATTGAATTTGTTTAAACGATCCCGCTTTTCTTCGGAGCTTAATGATCGATCACGAATAATTTCGGAAGTCAGTTCGTTTATTCCTTTTGCGGATTGGTCGCATGTAGCACCATCACGTTTTTGTTCGGTAATAAATATGTCTGTTACGACATATGTGTTACTTTTAGGATCATGATCAACTGTTCCAAACCATCCGATTTCCCTTGATTCATGGTCCACAATAAATTGAATTTTTTCCCAAGCAGTTATGTCAAAGCGCACATTCGGCACATTTGCTTTAGAAATATCTATAATTTCGATTTCCATAATTTTTATTTTCCAGAGCTGCCAAAGCCGCCCATATTGCGTTCAGTTTTGCTAAGATTATCAGAAGCTTGAAATTTAGCCGTGACCGTCGGCTCAAATTTAACTTGGGCTATACGATCACCTTCCAGATATACAGTAGGCCTATTGCTGGAAATATAATCTTCCACCGTATCGCTTAGTACCCCTGCCCAATTTCTCAGTTTGGAGAGAAGTCCTTTATTATTAACTTCTTCATTTTCTACGTCTTCATTATATTTTTTTATATTGATACGCAGGGCATTCCGCAACGTTAGTCCTGGCATTTTATACAATACTACTCCCCATTCGTTGCGATAATCGCTGTCAATGGTTCCAGCTTTTACGGTTACCCTATGTTTTACAGGCATAGAGCTACGTTCCAATATACGCGCCCCGTATCCTTGAGGAATTTCTGTAAATAGCTTTGTTTTAGCGATAACTATTTCTCCAGGATAAATCTTTACCATTTGTTTGGCATAAATATCTGCACAATGCGCCCCCTCCGATTTGATTTCAGGAGCTTTAACTCCGGGAAGTGCTTGGTATTTAACGGTGATATTGTGGTTGTTGTCCATTTTTTTAAAGTTCGAAATATTTAGATATGTTAAAGATTTCTTTGGTTATTTCTTTTATGTTAACAAATTTAAAAACAAAGGGAGATTCGTCCACTTGATACATTTTTTTGCCGTCTACCGTTATTGGATTCATGGAAAGATAATCCCATCCATTAGCATAGTTCTCTAGCCAATCTATGAATATTTCTTCAGCTTCTTCACTCGTCAAATCACCCTCTTCCAGCTCATCAGTTTCCAGAAACAAGAGTTGTTTGCCTACTGAAAAAAGTTCCACTGCATTCAGTTCTTGCAATGCAGCCAAATTACTTACTTGCGTATCAGAATCTACGTCATCCGTTTCTTCCTCATCTTCCGCATACTCGTCGTAAGTGCTATTGATAAATTGTTTTATAACTGCGACAAAATATCTTGTATGTTTTTTAGAAGTATTTGATGTTGCCATAATTAAATTTTTAGTTGTTCAATGTTTTCCAAAATATCAACTGTATATCCTAGTTCCCTGTAGGCATTGAGACGCAGATAGGAATCTCGCATAATCATTGCATCTCCGCTTGCCGGATTGCAGTGAGCAGAAGGCATAAATAGAAAATCTATCATTATACCCTCAGGTTTGTTGGGTTTTACTTCCGCGAGCCTTCCTGGTTTTTGAGTGGCCATAATACCGGCGCCTCCCCCACAACAATTAATTTCACATCGCAATTCGTCGATAGTAACACCAGTGGAATAAATATTGGAACAAATACAGCGTTTTATTTCATTTGCTTTCATTTTAGCAAATAACTCTTGCCGCTCTTTTTTGTTTTTCATTAATTTATCCATGGCAATGATGCTATCATTTACTTGTTGCGACAACACCTCGGCTTGACTGGAGTTTTCAATAAATACCAAAGTTTGAAAATCTTTGGGAATTATATTGTTACAGATATGACCAACAAGCGCATTAAATGCAGCATTCTGTTGAACCAGATATTTATACGCTAAATCTCTTCTTACATAATTCTTAGGCGTAAAAGATACCTTTATCATATACACATGAATCGGGCACAAAGCGCCTAACTTAACACATTCTGTATAAGTTGTCTGAGAAAGAACCGGACCCATAAGTCCTGTTATAAGAATATCTTCACCTCCCCATCTTCCGTCTGTTGTGGCCCCGAACCCAAGGATTCGAGCATTGGAGAATCTTGGGAAATACGGTGCACGGCTTTCTGTTACAGCTGAATGAGGTTCGTCCACCAACACCAGTTTGGTATTCTCAAAATCCAATTTATGCATTGAATCCAAAGAACACACAGTAATGTCCTCAGATGGATATCTGTCTTTACTTCCGGTAAATAAACCTTTTACCTCACGTCCAGGACAACATTGTTTAATTGTATCCATGGTTTGAGGTAAAAGGTCAATGCCAGGGGCTAAAACTACAGTTGGCAAATTGGGATAAACATTAATGGTGTTGGTAATAAGTCGCGTCTTACCATAACGAGTAGGACATTTAAACAACCCGCTACGGTTTTTATCCAATCCCTTGCGCAATACTTCCTCTTGGTTAAATCTCAAACCTCCAAGTTTATCATACAAAGGCAACGGAAATGCCAAGCGTTTATCAATCACCTTGGCATCAGGATAACTTTTACGCACTATATCAACGACCGTATCAAACATTCCTTGGAATGTTTGATACGTGACCATATTGTCTTGCAAAGAAGGAATGATGTTAAAAATATGCTTAGTCGTTTTTTTAGTTATTCGCTTGCGCTGTGCAGGACTAAATACCAATTCTTTTTTAGTATATTTTAAACTCGATTCCAATTCTCTGCATCTTTTCGGCAACCGAACAATTAAATCGTTATTTGTCCAATAAATTTCTGCATGCATTTTTGAAATGGTGATATTGTGAGATCAAAGCTAATCGTAACCTTTGGTTGATTGACATAGTTGTCCGTAAAAGGATTAACATTAGCTTGCTTTGCAAGCCTCCTACAAGTATTCTTTACAGTTTCTTGCACTTTAAATTGCATGTATTGATCTCGTCTCATTTGTTTCAGATCAAAATGCGGTTGAGATTTGTTAACACGAATTTTTATGTTAGGCATATATTTAATGTGATTTTTTGTTGGTGAATATGAATTTTCCATAACCTTGCTTAGCACCAAATTGCGTAATGCCGTTATGGTTAGCAATAGTTTTAATTCCGTTTAACAGATATGTTTCATCCCAAACTTTAGGGTTATATTGGATTTTTAGGTATCCGGTATAACCTACAGGTAAGCTTTCAAACAACTGTTCTTTTCCGTCAATATATATCTGTTTTCGTTCAAACAATACTGGAACATTTCTATCAGAAGGAACCATTCCAGGATAAATTTGAAAATTTTTATCTATTGTTACATTAGTAAGCTTTTTAAAATTATTAAGAAACGAAGTTAAGAATAACTTAACTTCGTTTTTCTTGACATTATTTAACAAGATTCGCCTTAATCCGTTTTCATCCGGTTTACCGCTACCCAAGAATGGAGAAATAAGCCGAATTTCTTGCAGTACGGTTTTCATTTCGCTAATCTAGGTTAATTGCAGTCGTAAATGCTTTGTCTATGATATGGTTATGATCAATGATCCATACTTGACCGTTTTGTCCGGTTAACATATTTCCGACATTTTCCAAGAGTTCGCTAAGCGCTTTTATGGATTCTTCATCTAAATGAGTAGTAGGTTCATCTAAAACCAAGAATCCTAAATCAGGGCAAATAATTTTCTGAATAGCTAATTGAAACGCTATGGACAACTTAATCTTTTGACCACCTGACAATTGATACATTGGGTACCAATATTTGTCGTTAGGCTTATCGATTCTTTGGAACTTAAATGACAAGTCTTCTTCAGTCGCTCTATCTTCAATTTGAATGATAAAGTTGGCATTCATATACGCCAAATACTCGCTGATATATCCGGAAATCGACTTAAACAAATAATTGATATAGTTTTTAATTACGCCGTCTTGAGGTTGCAAGAGTTGCTTTATGCGTGCCAATTCTTCAACTTCACCATAAACCTTGGCATTCTCAGCTTCTAGTTTATTGATCAAGTTTTTATCATTGTCAATCTGCTGCTGCAAATTATCAATGACTTGTTTTTCAGCATTTAGCTGATTATATACATCCACAGCTGCAGATGCAATTGTTTGCACCTCAGGAATCATTACGAAGTGGTTAAACGTTTCCAGAATATAGGCATTTTTTATATCTTGCTCAAGTGTATCGCGTATTTGTTTTAGCTTATGATTTTTTAGATTTTGATTAAGCTGCGATATAGTCTCTTGAGTTTTAGATATTTCTTGTTCCTGCGCAGAAATAGACCCTGTAATCGTAGTGGCCCTACTTAACAAATCTTTTTTATTAGATATTTCAGACCTTAGCTTAGACAGTTCTTGTTCTTTTGCGCTGACAATTTCTTTTAATTTGACGACATCTATGTTGTTTTCATCAAGATTAAATGATTGTAAGGTTTTGGTTACTTGATCAATCATATCCTGCAAAGTGTTGCGTTGATTTTTTTCCCACAACACTTTATATTCAGGCAACTTTTCTTTTACTGTGTAAATAGTTTGTGTAATTTTCGGCCAGTCGTTTTTATAAGCATCTATTTTAGACTTCAGTTCTACCATAAGCGTTTGGCACTCATCATAGTCCGCTTTTATACGCTTAAATTCTTGCTCTGAAACTCTTAAGATAGCTCCATTGTTTACTTTTAGAGAAGTTGCCTCTTTTAACTGTATTTCCAAGGGCTGAATCTGGGATGTTTGAAGCGTTTGAATATTTTGTTTTATGCTTTCAATATCTCCATCACAAACCTCTTGTCCAAGCATCAGTTTTAGACCGCATACAGGACAGCTGGCAGTATCTTTGTTAACCTTGTCTTTTAGCTTCTGCTTGGTTTTCGCCAGCGTTTCTAGCTGTGCCACAACTGAACACAAGTTATTTCTTTGTTGATCCAATCGAGGAATAGCGGCCTCTGCCTGTTGTATCTTGGAAGTTGCTTTGTTTATATCTTGCTCAAGTTCAGACAGTTTGTTTTTCCACTTTTCGGATTTTAGGCAACAATCTTCAAATTTGGTTGTGTTGTTTTGATACTCGTCAAATTCACTCACAGTCGTTTCCACAACGTCAGGTGGTACGTCAGCAAACACCGTGGTCTTTAGCTGGTTAAATATTTTATTTTCTTCTCTGGCTGAAACTAAATTATTCCAAGCGTCAATAATCAGCTGTTGATTTTTTAAAAATGCGCTTATTTCGTTAAATTGACTTTCTAAGCTTTCGATTTGTGTCGTAATACTAGGAATAAGCGTAGATTCATCTACCCCTGCAATTGCAGCTACAGAGGTTAGCTTATTTTTTTGTTCAACAAGAGTTGCTAATGCTTCTTGATATTTAGTTTCCCATCGTGTATGCTCATTTTGAGCATGAATATAATTTGATGCGGATTCCCATATATCTTTGACAAAGGTTGCGCTAACATATTTCGCATTTGCTTCCTGAACTGCAGATTCCCAGGCTTCGTTTTTGGATTTTAAATTTTCAATTTTAACTTCCAAATTATTTTTTAAACTGCCAACATCTGTAACGGAAGATCTCAGTTTATTTAAAGTCTGGTCAACTACGTAAGATCTTTTGGACAAGAAATTTAAATTTAACAATTTGGCAAACAAGCCCAGTCGTTCCGAAAGTCTCGGACTAAGAATATTGGCAATTTCTCCTTGCGCAATAAATATAGCGCTTAAGATATTTTGTTTATCTACTCCCAAAATTTGATCCATCATGGCGTCAAATTCTTTAGCTTTAGTAATAGGCTTTTGAATAAGATCACCATAGGTCAGACTTCTGGTAGTAGTTCTGGTATTAATGCCACGTCTAATAACGCCTGTTTTACCGTTTTTCTCAAATATAACTTCTACTTCGGCGGAAGTTTCGCCTTTTTTAATATACGTTTGAATATTATTGGTAGTTTCTCCGGTAAATGCATATTGCAAAGCAGAAACAATAGTCGATTTACCAGATCCATTACGCCCCACTATGCCTATTACAGGACCTTTAATATCCAAAAATAAATCGGAATGTTGTCCGAAGTTTTTTAAATGTAAAGATTTTATTATCATATTTATTTTTCCCAAATGTAGGTGACTACGTTTCCGCACTCCTCAACGGTGGGTTCTGTGTGCTTAGCTATTGGGCGGGCGTAAGTCCAAGAAGCGTGCTCAGTAGGGCAATCCTCCCATTCAACAATGAATCGCTCTCTGTATTGCGCTGGAAGAACTGCTATGAGCTTCCTTTTTTCCCAATCGCCAACTTCCCCATCTTTCACCTCGCACATCTCACCAACTTTCAATTCTCCTTCGCCCGTGAAAAGCTCGTCCGTGATTGCATTAATAACCTTATGCAAATAGGCGTCGCGCTCTTCGTTGCTGATAAAACATTTTGATACAACTTGATTATCAGCAGCCCAGTAATTGCCCCTTAGGTAAATCCCCCAATCTTCAAGATAAGGTGAACTTTTAATTCTCACAAACCCTGTTTCTTTAAAATGGGGCAAACCGGCTTGTTCCTCTATTTTCATAGCTAGGGTTTTATCTGTTAGCCAAAAGGCCAATTTTAATTTTTTAGTCATAAAAATTTTGGTGCTGGTTGTTATTTGTTGATAGTTAAAACTTGATATTGGTAGTTTTTCATTTCAAATTCCAAAGAGTTATAACGTTCTTCCTCCCAAAGTGCTATGGGCAGAAAAAATTCTTCAAGTTCTTTTTTTAATGGCATTGTAGCACATCCAAAAAAATATATAGCATTTGTTAATTTATTTTTAACTTTTATAATTACTTTGGGATTTTTAATTATCTCTCTTGGAAATTGCAGATGTCTATAGACACTAAGGTTATCTATTAAATCATAAGTGTCCATTATACATATATTTATGATTTAAAGTTTGTGTCTAAAAATACCCTAAACAAATCTAAAGCTTTTAATACGCTATTGGCGCTTAATAGGGATTTGTATGAATCGTCATCAACTTTTGTCAGCAATCTAGTTGCGATATTGGTTACAGCTTGTTTAAATCCGATGATATCCAAGGAATAATATCCTAAAAATACTTGGCGATCTTTTTTATTAGTTAACCAAAGCGCAAAATTGTTGTTGTCAAATTTTGTAAGCAAATATTGATCAAAATAAAATAAAGGTTTGCCGATTTCAAGTTTCGGCAAAACCTTCTTTAGTGACTGCTGCGATTTTTGTTTATCTGTGATTACTTCGGAAGATTCTTGAAGCTGCCTGGCTTGCTGCATTTCCGCTTTTGTGCGACGCTTGCGCTTGGGCTTTTCCGAATCCTCTTTTAAGGCTTGAACCTTGGATGTCACATTTAACTTAATCGCAGCAGTATTAGTATTTACCACAGGAATCGCAATCTTTTCACGAGATGATTTACGTCCGCGTTTCTTGCGCCCTGTGGTATCCTGAAGTATTTCTTCAGCAATAATATTTTTTAATTTGGGTTTATTTTTTGAACCTTTGGGACGTGACATATTTAGATTATTTGGTCCGCAAGTTGTTGAATTATGTAAGTTTCAAGAAGAGGATAAAGTTGTTTAAGGCTCTCACCTTGTACAATACTTTTTGATAATTCGATTTGGTCAATACCGTTTTTAAAGTCTTCACAAAAATCTTTATACGTTTTTTCAGAAATAATATTATCCATTGCGGTCTCACCTTCACCTATCCTCATTTCACTACGTCCAATAACTTCAGGCAACACAGCATTTTCCAGATATCCGAACGAATAAGCTAATTGTTGCAATGTTGTCTTTTTAAGCGGGCTGTAATATTTGCTGCAATTCCAAAAGTCCATTAAGTCGATTTGACGGACATTACCTTCTACCCCACGGTTTTTACCTAAATAGTAAAATTGTTCCATATTAGGTATAAATGTTTGCTTATAAACATCATATACTTTCAATATGCAACTTCTTTGCAATAAAAACGGAATATCAAAAGAAGAACCGCCCCAAGAAATCAGATTTACCGGCACATTTGAGTTAATCGCCTCGTCGCCAAGTCTTTTGCATATGTCAAAAAACTTGGTTAACATAATCCTTTCTTGATTATCCAACTCCTCTTCGTTTCCAGCAATTCCCACATTGTCCGTTACAAAAGACTTAAATGTAACAGCCCCGCCGCAGTACGTGCACATTACTGTTATACTGGCTATTCTTCCTGTAACGCCAAGTAGTGCACCTTCTGAAGCGTAACTCTCTTTTGCTGCTGCAATTTTCGCGGCAATCTTTTCAGGGTCTTTTAGGTTGCCCACTGCCACGTTATTTTCATTAAAGGGCAAACAACGTTTAAAGTCCGGCGCTGTTTTAATTTTAAGTACGACAGATCTTAGAAAATCTGTAGCCAGTTCTAAATCAACAGGTTTGTTTTGATAAATTTTTAGCATGGTAAAGTTAGTTTAAGTATTTGTTTATAGCTTCTTCAGAATTGTTGTTTTTATCTACTAAAGATTGCAATAACTCGGCGCCTTTTTCCGTCAATCCTAAACGCAGATTTTGCATATCATTTAGGCTTTTACTTACAAAATCGGGCAAGGATAAAATATTGTCTAAATTTTCAACTTGTTCTTTTGCAACATCTTTTACATCTTCTTCGGAAAATGTAATCTTTTTGGTTTTTACAATGCTTTGCAAAATAACGTTTTCTTTATTTTCTACAATTAAATCGTTGATTCTTGATAACACGTTTTCCACTTCAGGTTTATAATATACAATTATAAATGCCCTAGTACCCTTTTGATTTACACCGTATCGGGTTAAGGTAGCGATTAGATTATCAAGGTCTTGTTCGTTGCAAATAAGTTCAGATCTAATGCGTACATAATCGCAGAATATTTCTACAGGATCATACATACGTTTATCGGTATCAAAAACAAAGAAATATTTTTTTATATCTTCATTTGCCTTAACCAGTTCTATTGAACCAGGAGAAATAAAAGTTACGCCGTTTACAGCTTTAGTTTCTGTAACATGCGTATCGCCTATAACGACTAATTTTAGATTGGGAAATCTATCAAAATTAAAATCTTCTTCTATGCTCCAATAATTTGTAGTTTTGTCATTGTATTGAATAAATTCTTTGCATCTCGTATGCATCAGAATAATGGTTGCATTTTGCGGAGCCTCAGCCAACTGTTCTATGATCTCTTTTCGAGAATACGCTGTAATCCCAACAATAACTTCATTATTAATTGTAACAGATTGATTTGGTTTTAGCTCTATAAACCCTCCCTTATCGGATGGTCTGCTAACCACATTAAGCCAATGTTCAGAAGTATTATCGTGATTCCCATTTATATAAAATGCAGGTATATTAGCTTCAACTAACTTTAAATGCAAATCCTTCAGTTCGCTTACAGCCTTTTCAACGGGATTACAACTATCTAAAATATCCCCTGCCAATAAAATTGGATATTTGGAATTTATAGCAAAATCGATAATAAATTTTGCCGCATTATAAACGTCGTTTTCACGTCTTGGATCTCCATATTGTTGTAATCCAAGATGCCAATCGGAAGTTAAAATTAGGTTCATAAATTTGTCAGCTTTTTAAGAAAGTTCCCAAACATAGGTGTCTTCGGTTTCTTGTGTAAATGTAAAGCCGCGTTCTATAGGACGAGCTTCCTCCCAAACTTGCCATGTAGGTTCATCGTCACTCAATACGGGCTTAGGATCTGATACAACATAACGTTTCTTATAATTTTCAGGCAAAATTGCCAATAATTCTCCAACTTCCCATTTATCGGAATCTTTGTTGCGTACTTCGCAACATTTTCCGATTGCAAGATTTTTAATAAATCTATTGGCAAATTGTTCATTACGTATCCATACTAAAATTTGTGCAAGATGTTTGTTTCGATCTTGATTGTTATCAAATTCTTGTATTACAACTCTTTTATTTCCGTCAGAGTCATCCCCTCTTAGATGAATCTCATTATTATATAACCAAGGTCTATCGGATATTTTAATGTGTTCGGAGTCTTCAAAATCTCCTTCTTGCTCTAAAATTTGCATCGCAAGCGCGCAATCAAAAAGGACAAATCTAATTTTTAGTAGTTTTTTGCTCATATTTATCTTCTTCTCTTTGTTCTTTTATTTTTAAAGCCGCGCGATAAATAGCATCGCACCTAGGATTATTTTCTCTTAGCGACTCGTATGTCTCAATAGTTGAGTCTAAGTGCTTATCGTTTAGCGACATTAAATCTCTTACGATTTCCCAAGCTTCCATTAAAAAGACATCTCCCACTTGTATATATTATTACTAATTTTTGGTTTAATGTATCTGACCAAAGGTCTTGCTTGCTCCCAAGCTAACCAACCTTGAGAATTATTATAGGTCGTTATGTACCTATTAAAACATTTCTTAGGTAGTATGGCTAACAATCTGTGTTGTTCCCATACGTCTGAAAAGGAATATTTGGTTTCGCATATTTCACCTACTTGGAGCTCTTTTGATTCCAGTTTAAACTGTTCATTAGTGATCCAATTGATAACTTTGTCTAGGTATACATCACGTTGAACATCAGTATCAAAAGTCATTATATTTGGTTCCAAATCACGATCTTGACGACTTCCTCTAAGATAAATCCTATCACAACTTAATCCGGGGGTTAGAACTGTGTCAACATGCTCCGAGGGTTCAAACTCTCCCTCTTGCTCTAATACCTGCATTACAAGGGCCCGTTTAAGTTTTATCAGTTTCAAATGTAATTTCTTCTGCATAGTTGATATTATTCAGTTTTTAAGTCCATCTCCCAAACGTATCTATTACCCGGATATATTTTTGGATCAATGCAATTTATTGGCATAATGTGGTCCTCACTCCAGGATTCCCAACGCCATGAATCCAAACGATCACACGTAATAAAACGGTCACATTTACTTTCAGGCAGCATAGCAAGAAGAATCTCCTTTACCCAGTAAGGCTTACCTTCATACCGAACCAAGCAAGGTTTGCCGACTTCTAATTTCCCAGGTTCATTCAAACTGAATTGTTCTTTGCTTAACCAAAAGATAAAATTATCTATGTAGTTTCTACGGTGTAAAGTGCTAGTAAACTTTATTAAATGTAGATTAAAAACGGGATTATAACTATAATCGTTTTCGTCGATTTCTAATTCATTTATGTTATGGACAAGCTGTACATCAGGTGTTGCAAGTCCTGGAATTTTGGTAACTTTTAGATGTTTAGAACTTTCACGTATGTTTGCGTGCCTAAGAATTTGCATTGCAAGCACAGTATCCTTAAAACATGCAATCTTAAGTTCTAATCGTTTTTGGGGTTTAGAGAGCATAGTTGTCAGGGTTTCTTTGTGTTTAATAATTTAACAATTTAATAACTAAATCGGCTTTGTCTTTTGAAGCAAAAACGGCATACGGAACATTTGAATTTATTTTAATCGTCCCCTATATTATAAAAATATTCATCAAGACAATTTTGTTGTCTTTTAGATATCCTGGTTAAGTCTTTGACTGAAGCATAGTAAAAACCGTTTGATGTTTCCAAAGGTGCACATTTCACGTATTTTCTGCCTTCAAACATTTTTATATTGGATGGATCTATAATTTTTACAATTAAAGCCGTTTGCATGGTATTAGAAGGAAACGCTTCATTTGGACGAAAAAATTGTCCCTTTAATACGCAATAGTCGTTTTTATACAAAGTTGGCAATTGGCTGGTTAGTATAGGCATGTTGGTAAAAAATTAAACTCCGACGGTTTGTCGGAGTTTGGGTTAAATTGTTTTAATGTTTAAGAAAGTCGAACTTTTGGCAATGGTCTACTACTATTGTCAACTATTCCGCCTAACGCCGCATTAGTTACAACGTTAGGCGGTTTTGGTTTTGATTCCGGCGGTTTTACTTCTGTTAACTGTTGTTCCGTCATTTCAATGTCCGGAATCAAATTTTCTTCTCCGTCATTTAATTGATACTCATCAGGTACTTCATTTGCAGTTTCTTCCAACTCGACAATAAGATTGGTTTCTTCGCTAATCACGGGTTTTACAAGAACTTTTTGTTCCTTAGAACCATCAGCATTGTTGATTTCAATTATAGACTGGTTATCTTGAATAGTATCAATCAATGTCTTATGCTCAATAAAGTTTTGCGTTTTATGCATGTCTTCAACTTTATTAAGGAAGAAATCCCGAACCATAGTATTAAAAACTTCAACGCCTAGCATATTTACTATTTGCTCAATCTTTTTGGCGCCGTCTTTTATAAACATAGGTTCTAATATTGCCGTAAGCGGAATATTATGCTCCACAGCAACTACCTTTTTATTATTGGCAGTTTTTAAATTCAAATGGATATCCAAAATTAAATCTTTGGATTTAACAGTAACTTTCTGTTCTTCAGGCATCTTTTGCTTTAATTGTAGGGCTACCTCTACGATATTTAGCAGTATCGTATTTGCGATAGATATCTCTTAGCCTGGCACGGGAGTAGATATTTGGATTAGTTTCCTTGGAAATAACTTTTGCGTTTTCCAAAAAATACGTGCTGGACATGTTTTGTTTTCTGGTAGCCATTTTGAAATTTAACTATGACTCACCACAGTCGCAGGGTCAAGCCCTAAATATTCCGGAAATTTTTGTACAAAATCCTCGTAACTACCACTATCTATGTCGGCAATTGCTTGCTCTAATTTTTGGCAATTTTCTGCGTGTACATTCGGTTCGGAAGAAATTGCGCACGCCAAGCTCCAAATTTTTTCGTTACTAAGGCTATTGGCGAGTTGTGTTCTAATATATCTCCAATCTATTTTATTATTCATCTTTTAAAAATTTTATGGTTAATGGATTACCGCGAATATTTGGCATATTGTTTAATTTGAAACAATAGTTTATTTCTGAAACATCTTTCTTTAAATCAAAACCAGTATATACGAAAACATTATTAGTTTCTTTTTCTACAATCGCTCCTGTTATCCGACCTATATATCTTATTTCTTGTATATTTTCAGGCATAATTGATGTTTTAACCGTTATAACACTGTAATAAGGATGTGTAGGTTCCGTATCGATTTCTATGTTGAGGTCATCTTCAGAATTTATCCCAAGTAATGCCTTAATATAAGGCACTAAAATTAATGTAAGTGCATCATTTAGAAAAACATAGAATGGCATTTTTGTATCTCTCCTTTAAAAATTTTTTCGCTTAGCTTAGGCATTTAATTAAATCTGGGAGCCAACATACATTAAAATCTGCAATTTTTGAGTAAAGTCCGTCATCTTCCATATATAATTCAACTTGCACATCTTCCGAGGATTTCTCTCGAACAAATCTCACAGCAAATAATGCAGATAGGCTGGAAAATTCGTCTCTATAATCTTCCAATTCTTGGCTGTTTGACTTAAATGTGGATTGACATCGAAATTTTGATTTAAAGTTTCGGATCTGTTCAAATCGTTCTTCTTGGGAAAAATTAAATTGTGAAGCTTTAGCAACTTGCTCTTTAGCTTTGATATAGCCTTCTAATGCTTCTTTAAGTTTTTGTTTTGTTTCCGCTAATTTTGATGTTCGTGTCATGGATAAAATTTTTTAAAATTTATAAAATGGCAAATTTACGCATTTTTTAAATACAATGTCTTTTTCTTCTATACGTTTACCGTCTGCATTATAATAAATGTTGACAAATGATTGAAATCTGCATCCCTCACATGGGTGATAAACACTATGAAATCTAATGTACGCTAATCTTCCTATCACCATTATGAAGAAAATCATCGTGCAAACGAGTACACAAGTTATCTCTTTGTGGTCAGCTTCGTAGTATGAAATTACACCTTTGGATTTTTGTTTGTGAATATAAACAAAATAAATTATGCTAAGAATTATCAGTGTTGGAATTGTATACATTATTTATGCCTTTGATAATAGGGGATTGAAAAACTATGCTCGCTTTAAATGTAAAAGCGAGCATAGTTAAAGTTTTCTAATTAGATAAGAATTTTTGTCTCAAAGTAATAATATCAGTTTTGCTGACATATTCTTTAGGTTGGGTATTCAACCAAAGGAAAAAATCCGTTTCTTCTTTATCAACAAATACTTGTCTCATTTGATCTTTTGAACGCGCATATTTGTCTTTTAAGCTGCGAAACGATTTCCAACGTTTATAATAGTTTGTTTTAAACTTAAACTGATAATTATTGATGTCTCGAAAAACAAAGCCTTCGATCTTTAAATCTTTTTCATGCTCTAATTGCTTTAGATCTTCCCAAAGCTCTTCCCAGTTATTGTAAACATGCTCCAAGATTTTACAAGGGATGTTCCAAGAATTGGCAAGTTCTTTAAGTTTATCATATTCAAGCAATTTTCCTTCCATTGTGTTTTCGACAATATCCAGCAGCACTAAATGCGGTTGTGCATACTCGATAATATGCGGATCTTTTTCCGGCTCTATGACTTCAAAAATTAATGTAACGTTATGTTCTTTGGCGTAATTTAACATTTCATTCCATGAGTCATAAGCATAAAATCGATCACGAACCATTTGAGCGTATTCGCCTTGATTGGTTGATTTAGATGCAATAAACGCCTTATCCATTTCGGCATCCCAACTTACCAATCCCAAGAATCCGTTTTCTTTCTGAAATTTGCTCACAGGAAATTGCAATGTTTTGCAAAGTTCTTTTGGGGATGTTTCTATCCGTTCCTGATAATTAAAGAATTTATTATAACTGCGACAAATGATTTTATCTTTACGACAGAAAAATCCCCTGGCGATAACATTTAGATCTGTCCATTGTTTTGAGAAAAACAATTTTGAATCATATTTATAAGATATAATTCCGTCATCCAATTGAATTTTAATAATACTCGGATTATCACAGAGTTGTTTAATAATGTCGTTGTTTATTTCATTATCATACAACCTGCGCACCTTGTTTGATTCTGTGAGATGCACTGGATTTGGTTCTTCTATAAGCTCTTTGGTAACCGATCCGTCCTCTTGCAACGCAAGTTTTAAAATACGCAAATCTTCTCCGTATTCGACTGCAGAATTTAAATTAAAAACACTTTTGTCAGCGTTAAAGACATCTTTGTATACATTTCTATGCCCATGAACTTGATAGATATTTAAGTTGCCGTATCTACGCTCAAATTCTTTATGCACTTCATCTATGTCTTCATATTTGCCCGTACCATGAATCATTTCTATGGCCGCAATTGGCAGACTTGGCAATACAGGCATCCCTCCATGACAACAAAACCATGTCGTATGTTTACCATAAGAAAATAGTGCCATTTGCGCAAGTTTGTAGCAAAAAGATCGAATTTTAACGGGATCAATATCCTTAATTTGAGGTATGGTATTTTTTAAGAACACACGAGAAGCTATTAAGTTTTGATCCTCGGAATCTTTAGAGGCGTAAAGCTTTAACCATCTCTCATGGTTTCCTTCCAAAAATAAACAATTTGGATGTTCGGCAAATTCTATAGCCCATTCCAATACTTCCTTATTTTGCAAACCCCTATCTAAGTAGTCGCCTAAAAAGATATAAAAGGCTTTTTCATCATAAGGATATTTTTCAAAAAAACTTTTTATTGGTTCAAAACAGCCATGGATGTCCCCAAAAATATAAATTTTTTCCCAAGAATTAAAATCTTTTACTTGGTCATTTGTATTTTGGATAAGCTTAACAGCATCTTCCGGAGAAATAGTCGTAAAAGCATTTCTAATTTGCTTAGATTCGGAATTAAACACCGAATACATTTTTTGGATTACATGGTCAGGCACAATCTTGTAACCCGTGCGATTTTGATTTCTACGCATGCATTCTTCCATGGATATGCCTGAAACAAAATCAACCACGTAAACTCTATAACGATAATTTTTAACAAGTTTTTTATACTTATTAAGCAATTCTTTCTTATAATGCGTGGCGTCAATTATTAACATTTCGCCACGAGCCATTCGAGTTTCCAATAAATGAAACAAATACTCCCACACTTCTTTGTCATTTTTCTGCGATATGGAAAATGTTCCGTTGAGATTTAGCACGGGACATTGAATAAGCGTGCGAATTTGATCAGCGCATAAAGTATAAGGTTCCAAGTTATTGCGGTTCACCCAAGTGGATTTGCCGCTTCCTGGGGCTCCTCTCAAAAGAAATAAAGTTCGCATTGTGAAATTTTTAAATTGTTTTTTGTTCTTTAAAGAAATCTTCCAGCGACATAGTAACTACTTGTCCTGTTTTTTTATTTTTAAATCTGCATATGGTATCCCCTGTGCAGCATTTGGAAATCTGTCGGCTTCCTCTAAATACTGTAGAACATGATGGACCTATATTTAAATTATAAAATATATGTGCAAACGGAAAGTCTTTTAAAGACAGGGGTGTTCCTAAAGGATACTTAGGATAATAATATCCCAATAGCGGTGATATGCTAAAATGAGTTAACTTTAAATAGTCAAAGAAAGCTTCCCTATATAATTTTAAATTTTGGTCGCTATAGTTAGCTTTTAGCTGCTCGTGCATTTTCATCAAATGCTTTACGGCTTTTTCCACCTTATCAAAGAAAAAAGCGTCAGTACGAATCAACTTTTCAATATCAAAAAATCCCCCGTTTGAATCAGAAGTCGCGGCAGGCAAAGTAGTTGTTTTAGGCATAAGATTTGTTGACATATTTCAATGCCAGCAAATCTTAATTTAAAGTTCAAGCATTTTTGTTTTGTTGATTATTAGGATTATCCGTAACCTTACGACACCCGCTATGGAGTTTCTTATTTTTCCTCCCAGGTATAAGTGAAGACATTCCCACGCTTATCGAGCGTAGGCTCAATGCGCTTGACAATAGGGCGAGCGTATGTGCAAGTGCACCAACTCAGTGTTCCATTCTCTATAATGAATCTCATTTCATAACGGTCGGGCAATATAGCTAAGAGTCTATATTTGTGCCAAGATACACCATCATCACTAACCTCGCACATCTCCCCGACTTTAAGTTCGCCTTCGCCCGAGAAAAGTTCCTCGGTGATTGCGTTGATGACTTTATCCAAATAGGCATCGCGCTCGGCGTTGGTGTCGAATATAATGTGTGGAATATGTAAATCGAACTCATTTATTCCGCCTAAAACTATAGCTTCTTTGAAGAGCGCAATGTAGTCCCAAACGCGGACGTTTCCCTCGTTTTTACGTTTCGGCAAACCCTCCTGTTCCAGTATTTGCATTGCTAAAGCTTTCTCGGCTTTCCAGAATTGGATTTTTAGTTTTTTATTCATATTTATTTCTCCTCCCAAGTATATATATCTCCGTCGATTTGCGGTTCTATCCGACGCCCAATCGGACGGGCACACATAAAACACGCCCAACCATTGCCCCCATCGATTTCCACGATATAACGGTTTTCAAATCTTTTAGGCAAAACTACAGGTTTTGCTGTAGTAAGCTTTAAGATTTCACTGAGCTTTATTTGCTCTTCGTTCCACTTAAACACTAATGTTCCAAAAGGCTTTAGCACCCGAAAGCATTCCTCAAATGCCTTTGTTAGTTTGTCCTTCCAATCGCTTGGAAGCTTACCATATTTAATACAAAGCCAGGATGTTTCTCCAAGCTTTTCCAAGTGTGGCGGGTCAAATACTACAAGGTGAAAACTTTCATCTGGAAATGGAATATTTGTAAAATCTCCCAAGATATCTGGCTTTACCTCAAAGTGTCTGCCATCACATAACGTTCCCTCGTAGGTGCGCTTATCCATAAACACCGCACGTTCATCGTTTTTATCAAACCACCACATGCGTCCGCCACAACAGACATCTAGTATGGGTTTCATTTCGTAACGTCGCTTTCGAATATAAACTTTGCGTGCTCCCAGTCACTCCCATATGCTTTTCTCAATTTTTTTATAGCAAAGATTATTCTTAGCATAGTGTTATAGTAACCGCAGAGATCCTCTTCATTTTGGATAAACCAAGCAGGTGTATTCCAGATGACTATTGCGTACTCCTTTTGTCCCATAGCATCCCAGCAATCGTTTTCTAGCTTGTCCAAAAGCTTCGAAGAGAATAAATGGTTTTTTACTTGTTCTGCGTCACGGTCACTTACCGCGCACACTTGGTTTCTAAACCACGAATCTATGAAGTCAATAATTTCTTCATGTTCTTCGAGGACTATCTCATCTTTTTGATTATTTTGGGTTTTATATATGTATACGCTCATTTTAGTATTCTCCTTCATTTAAATCGTTTAAAACATCCATGCATTTAATAGACAATCTTAGTAATGAACATCTATATTCACTGTCTCGTTTAACAGATTTTAACTCAGCTTCAACGATATCTCTTAGGAGTTCCATATCGCTAAGACTAAATTGCTCTTGCCTTTTGTTCCAAGCTTCTTCTGCGTCATCCTCGTTAAGGAATGGTCCTGAAGATGCTCCGCATTTTGTACAAGCTACGCAATATAGACCAATAGGCAAATGTTTGGTATATATACCATTACTTCCACAGAATGGGCAGCGTTTTGTTTTCATTGGCTATTCTTTCTCGCTTTCTGCCTGTTTAAGCCGTTCCAAAACGTCCTTGTTCTCTTTCATCGTGCGGTCGAGAAGCTCCATTGAAAACTCCTCCACTCTCCTCTTCGCTAAAAACAATATTTATTGGTGATATCTCACCAATGCGATTATGATACCCCTTTTCTATCATCTTCTCCAGTTGATAGGGCATCAATCCTGTAAGAAACTCCGTAAAGAAGGTTTCTTTTATCCTGTTTTTTATGGAAGTAGCAAGATACTCTTTTAGTTCTGGATTCTCAAAAAATTGTTTCTTCGCCTCCTCAACTATGGCTTTCTTGACTTCTGTATCGATGAAGTATTTAGCACTTTTTATTGCACGATTATATATCTCTTCTTCTGACTCTGGTGTTTCCTCATTCCACTGTTCAGATAGATTTCTTATCAAATCGGAACGTATTTTATCAACGTCTACATCCACCGTTACCCTAATTTTATTTTCTCCGATTTCTTCCATTGTTATTCCTTTTTATAATTTTTTATTATAATTTTTAACTAAAAAGTGCAACTTTATTGGTCTTTTCTATAATTCTTTAAAGCCAAAGCCAAACCTTCGCAATCGGCTTTAACATCTTCAAAAGAGCAGGGATGCTCCTCGTTCCAATAATGTGCACAATCGAAGCCGAAGAACCAATAGTCTTTAAACTCGTCTTTCGTAGTCCTCCAACTGTCTGCCATTCTGCTATATGTAAGCCCGCCATTAACTTCAGCATCGTTATCTACTTGCGCCATAATATTATCCATATAGCCTATTTGATACAGTGGATGAGAAGGCGGGACTCCTACATAGCCACAATAGTAGTCTCCCATATCAAATTCAGGTAGACTTTTTGTGGTGATAATGCAAACGGGATAGCCGTATATCTCTCCTTCAAATGCGCGATATATTCCGTCTCGAAGATGTTCTAATTGCGAAACATCTATGCTATTTCTCATTGTTAGTCCTTTCTTCTTCACAAGGCGGTTTTAAGAATATTGTTAAAGTGTTCTTGATTATTTGTTTAAGCTTTTTACCCATCATCGTTGCCTCCTAATATTAACACATTTGGATTTTCAAGAATATAAGAAATACGATCATCCCCACTGTAGTAGCCCTTCAGTAAATCCCAGGTAGCACTAGCATGATCTACCCATATTGAATTGGGATCGATTGTTTCCTCTTCAATATTTTCCACAGAAATGTTATAATGTTTTGCTATACAGTCAAATAGGTTATCTTTATAGAATGTTGTAGATACCGAATGCATCCAAGTGTATAGGTATTCAACTTTTGCGTCAAACGTGTCGCAACAAAACCAATCCAAGCCAAATTGACCACCATATAAGTGATACGTTTCATTGGATTCGCAATAATAACTTTTCGGTTTGTATTTAAAATAATCTAACCTATCCGCACCTTTACAATAATCTGTTCTGTGGGGAATAACACCGGGATTCCATTCATACAAAAACCGTGATTTAAATTGTTCAGAAAATTCCCCATTCTTTTCAGTTATTGTGATAGAATGGGAAGATGAACTGTTAGTCTCAAAAATATTTTGTCGAATTTGTATTTTCATAATTATACAAAGTTGGAAGTTGGCTGGTTAGTCTTTCGCGATAGCTCTAAAATAAGCTATCGCTGCTTCGTATTCCTTTCTACAAATACTATTCTTATCAGGATAAGTTTCACGGATTCGTGATATCCATTCTTTAAAGGTTCCCGTAAAGCAACCACACCATACAATATCTTTTGTGATGTTGTAAGTTGTTCGCCGCTTGGAGGAACCAATTCGATCAAGACAAAGTATTCTATCATCAGTCTTAGCCTCACTCAGGTCTGCACCTTTAAGAAGAGCATCTTCCAGCTGTGCATGATATAGGTTCGCGTGGTTTAAATTTGCAAAACGAAGATCTGCGTCTCTTAAGTCTGCGCACTGAAGTTTCGCGTCACACAAATTTGCAGCATAAAGAATTGCGTCACTTAATGTCGCATCTTCAAGGTTTGCACCTTGGAGATTGGACCATGATAAATTAGTATGATAAAGAAAGGCCTTCTTTAAGTTTGCAAAAGTTAGATCCGCTTTATCAAGAAATGCTTTACTAAGATTTGTATCATTTAGATTTGCACCGTATAAATGTGCGTATTGTAAATTAGCACCGCTTAAATCCAACCCACTAAGATCTGAATGAGCCAAATAAGCACGTTTACCTCTTCGGCCTTTCTCTGACAACCAAAGGCTATGCTGATGTAAAATTTTGTCTAGCTTGTGGGAATCTATTCTTTTTTCTTTCATTGTTTATCCTTTCTTTTGATTTTGTCGTTTGTGATTGCCTCAATCTTTCCGGAACCAACGCTATAACGAGTTGTTTTAATACACTTCAGAAGTTGTCCTACTATAATGAAATCTTCTGCATTTTTTGGCTCTACAATTTCAATAATTTTGTCAGTAAAAAAGTCCCTCTTAGGCTTTTCCTGCATATAATGGAGTAGTTTCTGTTGACTTAGTTTCACTGATTTCAATTTTTAAATATATTATTTTTATTAACTTACTTCAGCTGTTAAGTATTACTTAATAATTCATTCTTTCCACTCTTTAAGGCGTTCCAAAACGTCCCTGTTCTCCTTCATATTATATTCGAGAAGCTCCATTGAAAACTCCTGCACTCTCTTTTGAAGCACCTCATTGTGTGCCTTCAGCTCTTTGACTTCCCCGCGAAGCCTATCCGCCTCTTGCGCTTCCGCGTGTTCGGACTCTTGGACGATATTCAGCTCCTTTTGCAACTCCGCAATGTGGGCTTCGTAAGATTCTACTGTCGGCTTAAATCCTGCATTTTTTCGTAAACAAAGCAAGCAAGGCATGAAGAGATACGTTCCATAGTTCGCACAGTTCTTACACTTAATTTCGATACCGTTTTTATCTTTCATCTTTATCCTTTTTCCTTTTTTTATTTTCTTTTTCACAAGGCGGTTCCAAAAACCAAGCAACTGGTATTTCAAATCCCGCCTTTATGCAGAATTTATTGTATTCATTCTCATCGAAAAATCGATCACATTGAATACATTTAGAATTGTTTTTGTCTGCCTTTGGGCAGAAGGTTTTATCTTTATAACTCATCTCTTCACCTCCAAAACTTTAAATCCAATTGCTACTACCTCGGGATTTTGCTCCTTTAGCACAGGGTTAATTTCTTCAAAGTAATCTATAAATTCCTGCCTATTTTCAAAGCCTTCCCGCTTGGCATCATCTTCCGATATATCTCGCAACAGCTCGCGTTTAATATCCGTAATTTCAAGCATAATACGAGAATACTTGCGAGGCATAAAGATTGATGGCTTCCATATTGGAAGCTGTGTCTTGCTTGAGCATTTCACAGAATAATTAAATCCTATCCCCATTAGGTTAGGGTCTGTGGCTGCATATATAATTTTTGTATTGATGGAATCATCTTGGGCAATGAGATATGTCTCCTTAACCCATAGTCTGTCTCCGACTTGCCAAGAATCAAAGCACGTCTTGTAGATACGTCTCGTCATCGTTTTCTTGCCATCTAAAATCGCCCTTACCATAGGGGATGAAAATAATATTGGTCTGTCTTTCATGTGTGCATTTTTCTAATAAAGTAAGAAGTTATTGTTTGTTAATAATTTAACTTAGGTTGCATTTTCAAATGAAAGAAACTTAGCTATTTTGATAATTTTGGTTTGCTTCTTTTAATACTTTTATAATTTTGACATCTCTTAAAAGTGGTTCCCCATCACTTCCTACCCCAATCTCCTCGCCTATTACGATATATTGAGGTTTATCAATACTGTTCATAAGTATTAAAAAATCATCGCGTGCTTGTTGATTATTAGGAACTACTATTCCTCGTCCTTCGATATATTCAAAGACCGATACCCCTTCCTCTTCTCCGATTATACTATTATCGGCACGACAACGAATTTTTGATTTTCCATCTGGAGGAAGCTCTCCAACTCGTATGTATTGCTTTTGGGAAGGTGTAACATCCTTATGCCTGTAGTTTTTATCTTTCTCCATAGGTTCAAACTTTTTATATTGTTTAATTCAGAAAACTCACCAGTTCATTTGGTGCGTAGTTGACATATCAACTTCATAGGTCAGAACTTTCTATGTTGCTATATATCATTATTTTACACCCAGTTCTTAAGATATACTTAACAACTGGGTATGTAAGTGTTATTAGACACACAAGGGTTCCAGCATTATTTACCTAAAATAATAGGTTTAGCTGTACCCTCTACTTCGATTTTTAGGCAAGCTTGCCTAATTCCCATGAGGTAACAATTTTTAATTTCAGGAGGTGCAAGATCAGGGCGTTCAAATTTGTCGATTAAATTTTTCCACCACTTTTTCAGATTTTTAATATCTTCAGCGTCCCCAAAATCTCGCAAGTCTCCCCATAGCAATACAGCATATGCAGCTAAGGAATGTTCCTCCCCAGGGACAATCTTTACATGAAGAGAACCCTCGGATCCAGAGGGAACATTGCACTTGGATCTTTTAGAATTACGATCTCCATAAGACCAAGTACGAAATAATCCCTTTAAAGCTTCCTCTTGCTGTATATCTCTTTCGTCGCCGTCCCTTAGGGCGTCGATCCTAATTACTCCAGCTACATGTGTCCATTGTGACATACATTGTCCTTTCTTTTATACTATTTGTTGTTCCGCAGCTTTCTGTTGAAATCTGCCTTGGATATGCCGGTTATCTCCTCAAAGATTTGATAGTCAAAGTTTGGCAACTCAAGTGTTAGACGCACGTCGTTAACTGTAGCCCTATCGAATGCGAGTTTAAACATCTCCTTTTCAGGATATTTTACCCTCAGAATCCAAAGAGGCCAAGGAATACGACGAGGATCTACGTCTGTTTCTTTATTAAAGAAATAACATTTAGGAGATATGGTATTGAAGCAACCACAGTTACGGTCCCCTATATTAAAGAAACCAGTGTTGTAGTTACCTCTGTTCCCGTCTCCCGTATTTTCGATGCCGATGTTATATGATCCACTGTTTCCGTGCCCCACGTTAGCACCCCCGGTATTATAATTTCCGATATTACCGTGACCGGTATTGCAATCTCCTTTATTGCGTGTTCCGGTGTTAAGATTTCCCACATTTGGTCCCTGACTATTTTGGTATCCAATATTGTAATTGGGACGCGGGGGTAGGTTATCTAAAGCACGGTCTTCATAATACTTTATCCTGCGTTTACAGGTTTTAGTAATTTCTTTGACCAGCCTTATCGTTTGACACAATATTTCAGGCGAGGTTCCAGCAACATGTTCAATGCGAGTTTTACCCTTAACTTCTACTTCGAATATTCTCGCTTCCTCGATTATTTCACCGTATAAGGCAAAAATCCAGTTGGTAGAAACTTTATAGTGTGAGTCTTCGATTTTTGCAGCCGGAATCTTGGGAGTCCACTTTCCAGGCTTGTTACCCTGTGGCAAATAATCCGTGTAGTCAAACCCGTAATTAATTACGCGATTGTCTTCTACTCTAAGAACTATATAGTTTTTATTGTTTTTCATATAAGGGTCCTTTCTATTATTGTTTATAATTTTTTATATTGTCTAATACAGTTAAATTTAGTATTCCCATTTTTGCCAAGAAAAGTCTGAATCCTCCGGAAAAGCTCCTGTCCACCATCCTTCAAAGCTGGGAGACATTTGGTTCCAGCCATCCCACAAGGCGTCGCTAAACATTGACCCCATAAGGTCGCTATCAAAATCAATGTTTACAGATGCATCTTCCGGAAGTTCATTTACTTCCAGGCGTTGTAATATTCCCGAAAAACCTCCAAAAATATCTTCATCCGCCCATGCGACGTAAAAGTCTAAGTTTGGATCAGCGCTTGCAAACGCGCGTATCCAAGGTTCGGGGCAACTCCAAGGAGTGTCGAAGACTATTGAATAATCGGTTACTGCAACCAAATTGGCATTCCACTTGCATCCCCATTTGGCAATAGACCAATCGTACCAATCTTTATATCCATCACATAACTTTTTGCAAACAGCTTCAATAATTTCTTGCTGTTGTGAATCCGTAAATGATTCTGCCTTACACGGGCTGTCACTCTTCTTTAAATATTCTATAAACGCAGGGATTACTTCGTCTGAATCTTTATTGATAGATCCACTTTCGCAAAACTTTTCAACGGCACTATTCCAGTCGGGATTTATAAGCAACGGAGGATAGAGCGTCGAGTTGTAATAAATGGATTGATGATCGAGTATTTTTGGCATGGGAACCAACACTCCAAAATCCATTTTATGCTCCTTTTTCTGCAGATTTGTGTCAATTCCACAAAGTTCAAGCGCTTTATTTAAATCTTCTTTAGTTTTAAAAATAATTTGATTACGTACCCAATTTGGCATAATTTTCCTTTCTATTTTTAAAAAACGTCTTGCGAATTTTCTACCCAATCTTCATTAATCATTTTTACAGCTAAATAGCCATCTATAATTCTATCGCATTTGAAGGTAAGTATTTTAGGTCCCGGAACATACGTATGCAGATCTTGTTCTTCATACGTTCTATATCCAGGAACAAAATAAATTGTTTGTTCCTTTGCTTCATAATACCCTGCAACACCTCGCCTTAGACATTGTTCGGATACTAAAGTATCCTTATCCAAGTCGGGGTATGTGTAAGTCGTAAATAAAAACTTTAAATCTCCTCTGTATTTATATTTGTAAATATCCGGATAATAAACTGCAGTTTCACGTAAAGCTTCGAATCTCTCTGAGTGTTCTTTGTTTTCCAGAGATATCCACTTGCCTTTATAAAAAATTGCATAATCATTTATTTGGTTCGGATCTATGGTAGTACCAAACCATTGTTCTTTACTAATAATTTCTTCGTTGTTTATTTTTTCAGAGTCCATACCTAATTTCAGGAGTGTCAAATGTGTTAATGTAGCACCAAGAATCAGAATTATCCTCTGCTGCAAAAGCATCAGTTATTCTTTTGATTTCTTTCTCTGCATCTTCTTTGGTTGTGATTTCTCCAACATCTCGAAAATTTCTCTTCAAGAAATTGCAAAAATCGTGAAAATTATAATATTCAAAATATTCACAATAATCACAGGTTCCTGTTGAACCATCGGGTTTAAAAATATTCTTGATTGATTCTGAACAATTATCGAAATCGATGGTTAAATCAACTATATATTCTTCGTCAAAATAGAAACGTAGGTAGTCAGAATTTACATAAAATCCATTACCGCCTTCTTCGCTACGATAAACAAATTTCACATCAGGAAAATGCTTTTTGATAATATAATCCCACATTTTCATGTTGGGTTCCCAAGCATCATATGTAAAAATTTCAAATCTCCAACTTGGCTTATCCTTTTGCAAATAAGGATTAGGGATTCTTTCTGGAACAAGTTCACTGTCAATACCAAATTCCACCCAACCCCTGCAATGCAAATCTGCGGGAATATTGTCCTTATCGATTTGTTCTAAAGTAATTTCTTTTAACTCGTAAAGAATTGCACCAAGCCACCCGCTCCCTATAGAATTAGAATTTAAAAGCGGTTTTATATCCTCCACATAAGCATTAGGCGCACGATAAAAAATCACGCTATATAATTCTTGTAATTGTTTTTCATCGTTGCTGAAAAAGATTATATTTGTATTCGCCCAATTTGGCATAATTTTCCTTTCTATTTTTAAGTTTGAAATTTTTCTTGCGTATAATATAGTCTTAATATTGTATTACTCACAAATGTCCAAGAAAGTTGAATCCTTAAATCCCAAATTTACCGAAAGTTATGCCATTGAAGATTGGCAGATAGAAACGTCGAACGGCTGGGAAGATATTGATATTATTCATAAAACGATACCTTTTGATGTCTGGCAAATTAAGACGGCCAACAACAAGACATTAAATTGCGCAGATACACACGGGATTATTTCCAAGGATGGACAAATGATTCATGCTAAGGATTCTCTGGATGAATCGGTGATAACGAAAGAGGGTATTTCCAAGATCATCTCTGTAGATAAACAAAATAGTCCTGCAGTTCCCATGTATGACGTGACATTAAAAAATGACACTTCTCATACTTATTTTACTAATGGTATTTTAAGCCATAATACCACTAATATGCTGTTGGCTGCCGATTTATATTGTCGTATTATTCCCGGTTTAAGAATTGCGACGATTGTGCCCCGAATGGATCAGTTAAGAACATTGGGATATAAATCCAAAGAAATTGAGCAGGCTTATAGATTTCAACCCAATAAACGCAATCCAAAGTTTAAAACAAATCTTTATTATAAAGAATACGATCACGGCAAAGCGCGTATGTCTTTGCATAGAATGTATTATGTTCTTTCCGATGCGTCGAAAATGCGTTCACCTACTTTCGATTGGATAAATTTTGACGAATATCAAGATTTTGATGATACATTAGAGCGTGTTATTAAGTCCACCCAGTCTCGTTCCGAATTTAGATCAGTAGTATATGGCGGCACATCTAAATCAGTTGATACTCCCTTAGAACAACGTTGGTTAGAATCTTCGAGGGGGCTTTGGCGCATGACATGTCCTGCTTGCCACTTTGACAATTATCCCGACTTAAATCATAATGTTTTAGATATGATTCAACCCAAGGGATTATGTTGTTTAAAATGCGGACGTGTCTTAAATGTCCGTGATGGTTGTTGGGATTTCGAAGCGCCGGAAATGTTAAAGTATGGACTATGGGGATTCCATATTCCGCAGATTATCGTTCCTGCAAATACTGAAAAACAATCCATATATTTGGATATCTATAAAGCTTCCCAATCTTCAGATAAAAAATCTTTCTTGGAAGAGTATCTGGGCGAAGCCACGGAATCCGGAACCAAAGAATTAACAACCAGAGATTTGCAGAATATATGCATTTTAGGCGACATACACGACGTGCAAAAACAAGCAATTTCTGCCGTACCTCCTAAATATATTTTTAAAGTTTCCGGCTGTGACTGGGGTGGATCTGATTATAATCCTGCATCACGCTCCAAAGCTTCATATACTGCACACTGTATTATTGGTGTTACTCCGGATAAAAAATTTGATATTATTCACATGAAGAAATATGCAGGCATGGATTATGATGACATAACCCATTGCATTGCTAATGATCATCATAAATTCGGAGGTTATGCTTTAGCAAATGACTATGGTGGAGGCGCTGTATACGCAAATGAAATTAAAAAACTTATGGATCCTTTAAAGGTTATAATGTTCAAATATAAACCTACAGGCACATTTCTCTCCATACCGAAAAAGTCCGAAATGTTTAATTTGTATTCCTTGCACCGCACTGACAGCATTACGACCTTATTTATGGACATAAAAAACAGCCGTATACGTGCACCTAGGTGGGAACATTCGATGGAATATTTAAAAGATTTCTTGGTTTTAACTCGTGTACCCTGGGAAACTCAGCAAGGTGTAACGGGATTTTTATATACAAAACCAGGAACCAAAACAGATGACATGTTACATGCGGTAAACTATGCCACTATACTGGCAAAGCTTATATTAGGTGAGTCTTTATTTGAAGACGAAGTAGGCATGGAGCTTTTCCGAAACTATTTCAAATACGGCAGGGATATGCGAAATATTATTCGGAATCGAAATACAACCGTTGCTTCGGTTTAGGCGAGGGCAGCTCATCAATGATTTCAATTTTCTTAAATTGGTTTTCATTGGTCAGCGTGTATTTAGAAAAAATTTCTTCAGGCACCCAATGTTCCGTGAAACCTTTGGGATTCCTAATTTCGATTTTGTAATAGCACTGCCCGTTGCTTGCTTTAAATACTCGCAATACCGTTATTTCCACGTATCTTTGAGATAAGACTATATCCCTGTCGGCGTGTAGTTTTTCCCAGATGCACGCCAAATAGGTTATGTCTTCTGCTGGTAGTTTATTCATTTTTATCGCTTAAAGTTTTTCTACGTTGTCTATAGAAAAATCTCCCGTGAGGTAATCAGGACTGCCATAAAAGTCATCCAACTCTCCATCTTCTTCCATTTTATTAACCTTATCAATAGCCTCCTGAGCTGTGGAAGCTTGAATCTCTATTTGACCATATTGTATAATTGATTGCTCGAGTGAGAATCTTACAACAAATGTTGTTTCTTTGTCTTCCTTTTTCATAGATAGATATTTGCTAGTTTATAATACAGAAAACGGTGCCAGCTGCCGGACTTGAACCGACAACCTATGGTTTATGGAGCCATTGCTCTACCAATTGAGCTAAGCTGGCGTTAAAGGGTTAACCCGCAGAGAAAACCGAAAACTGCGGGAGCAGCTTAAGGGACTGGCTGCCGCAGTCATGAAAAATTCAAAATAGCTGGTTTAAAATAATCGAGTAGGAGGGATTTGAACCCCCAACCCCCTGCTCCCAAAGCAGGTGCACTAACCAGATTGCGCTACTACTCGTTATCGGTGTTAACTTCAATTTCTGGAAATTTAGGAAGATTTTTAATTCCCAAATTCATTAATTGCAGTTTTATTTCGTTACAATTATGTTTTATGATATTTAATTCTTCAGGATTCAACTCTAAAGTTTGATCCATGGGTTCATTTTTTAAAACGACGTTAATAAAACTTTTAATTACGCTATTAAATTTATACGTATTTACTACTTCGTCGTCATTACACAAACTTACTTCATAAATACCCCAAAGAATTTCCGGCACCGTTACTTCATCAGCATCCAAATCAGTTTCTACAATTCCAGGATCTCCACTTGTAAGCGTTTTACAGATGGCTTTAAAAGTCTGCAAATCATTATAAAAATAATCCGTAGTTAATGCTGTTATTATGGCATTTAACTTATTTTGGTTATCTTCATTTAATTCCAGGCCAAAATCTTCCTCCAACCATGCAAATAATACTAAAGGATCCACCTTAAATGTTTCTTCGCCGTATTGAATTAGACATATGGTCAATAATACCGTAGCAAAAGTATTAGGATCCTCTAACGCTTTATATACCGCTTCTAATTGAAGCTTTGGTTTTTTGTTGTTTGTTTCGTTGGAATTGGACATGTTTAAGATTTAGAAATCACATGTAAGACATTATTTAGGTAATCTTCAGTGATACTCTCATTATTGGCAATTTGTTCCGAAAGTTTGATAGCATCTTTTTCATCCGATTCTATAATGTCAAAGAAATTCTGCGAAGCGGTTTTATTGTTCGTATAAGCTATAATGCGCTCCTTTAGCCTTTTAACTTCATCTACAGGAACAAAAGCATGCGCAATCTTTACATTATGCTTACAAAAATCTACGGCTTCATCCATACTTAATTCCGAATTTACATCTGTATATGGATTGGCAACCCATTCTTCTCCAATGGATTTTAATGCCGCTTCCTTATAATACTGTTTATCTAATCTGTCTGTTTCTCTATCAACATTATAAATTAAATCCTGACATTCCATTAAGCAATCTTGCTCATTTAAAGCATCCGCCTGAATATAATCTTTAATAAGTTGATATTTTTGATTAGCTGTTTTTTCAAGCCTATTAGACAGTAGCTCAACCATTTTTTCTCCATCAATGACCCAAAGCTTGCCGTCTTTAGCTACTGTGTCATTTACATGCGCATATTTCTTTTCTTCGACGTTTAACTTGTCATACGCTGAAACGATATTTCGTGCTGCATGTACATAGATATTCGCAGGCAGTTTCCATTTTGCTTCAGCCAATGCGTTACTGGAACTTTCTATGTTTGCGGGTGTGTCTATTGGAAAGAATCCGGCGCATTTGGTCATATACGCAAATGCCGTAGCCGGTTCTTCCAAGGATTCGCTTGCATACTTACGAACGCCTCCTTCAGTATAATTGATCAAAACTTTTAACGCTTGTTTTACATCGTCCGCAATCCCATGAAACTCAGAGGCTTGTTTAAGTGTAGATTCGAGCGCTTTATTTTGACGATCGCCTTTAGTAAAGAAGTGTAAAGACGATAAAAAAGTATTTTCTTTATTATCAATCGGATATTCTCTAAACTCTCTGTCTGCATATAAGGTCGAAGCCATTTTGGTAAATGCTTCTTGTTCAGGAGCATATTCCTTTAAATATTCGGGCAAAGCATTAGATTTCTTTAAAACTTCTAAAGCGGCAAAGTTACTATCTGAATTTTGATCCATAAGTGCGTAATGTTAAATTATCTACTAAATATCAGACCATTTTGTATTGTCCGCGTCAATCTATTTTTTTAGCTACGGATTCTCCTACAATAAACAGATTTAGGACAATACTCACATTATCCGAGTGCATATCCGTGATCTTTATCGACCCGCTTTCACTTTTCTCCTGTATCAGCTTGCGCAGAGCTTCGGTTATGCGAGCCTGAGGATATTCTTCCGGCTTTATATGATGCGCAGCTGCAAAATGAGCATCACTTATTAATTCCTTATAAATAACTTGTGCAAATTCCGGTATTGTCGATGTAACACGTCGCATTTTACCTAAAATAGTGGTACATGGGTCCGTAATATCAACAAATTGCGTAATAAATGTATATGGGATTCGATCCGCCACGGAGGGCATTGAATCTACGACATTATTCCAATCCTCAATAGCGTCCTCTTTACATTGCTTCAAATCATAATAACCTGCATTTTGACTAAGTATTTCACCGTCTACATCGTCTGTAATAGTATACCAATACGCACCGTTTTGTTCATACTTAAACCATTCATCTACAATTATTTTTACCTCATTTTCATTTAAAATAGGCCCGCCTTTTTCATAATTGTCAGGATCATCATTATAAACAATAAAACCAAGCTGACCACTATCGAAAGTGTCATTAAAAGAATTTAATGAAAGAGCAATGCCTCCATGTTCATACATATACAGAGGTAAAAATTTCCAATGACTTTTTGGATTATTCAACTCGGTATGCATGAACTCATTGAAATCATCCATGTTTTTCAATTGAAATGGTAAGCGATAACTAAGCTCATACCTACGGTGCCATGCCGCTATAAAAAACACGGGAAACTGAGTCTTCGCGTCTACTAAATCGGCATAAAAATCGTATGCCCATACCTCACGGGGATCCACTGGGCACGGATCATCGGTGACCGTAACAGTAACGCCGTTTTTCGATTCTTTAAAATATTCAAAATCCATAAATATTTCCGCAAAGATACCGGATAGTTTATTTATCCGGAGGAATTGCGGAGCTTCCTTGTTAATTGTTTCCTTAAAAATCAGTATTTTGCTTTTCGTTTTTATTGCCGGATGTAATATACCTATAAAAGAAATAATTTCTTTTTTGCTGCAGAAAATTATGCGCGTTAATATTTATAGTGTGCATCTTATAGAAGTATATGGCAGCAAAGAGTATAAAACATATCAACAATATAGCAACGAAGGTCAAACGTCTATAGTGTCAGAGTTTGCTTTTTCAGATTCATCGCGGTTAAAGGTCCGCGAAAAACCTTTCTTTAAGTCTTTAACAGTTTGCTTTACACCCCGCTGATAAACCGCATATGCCAGAATCATAACGCCTATCAGACCTATTAAAGGCGTCATAACTAACAGCAACAGTAACAACACGCAGCAAAATGCCAAAAGCTGCGCGGCATATTTTATATTTTCAAATAGTTTTTTGTTGGTTTCCATGTTTTAAATTAGGTTTAATTGTTTAAGAATAGATTTTTCCATTGCTGCAAAATATGCAGCTACTCTAATTTCTGCTTCATAATCACCTTCTGAATAAAGGCGCCAATATTTACTGTTGTTTCCTATACCTGACACTTTTCGGGCCATAAATTCTAACGTTATCAGCTTATGGTTGCTGATTTTTCCAACTTCCAGAGGTTCCAATCCACAAAGCCAATCTTCTCTAATATTGGCTGCTTTTTGCTTTTGCTTAGAAACTATACGTGATTTCCTGTTTTTAGACCTGAGTTTTAGCAGCATAAATTTAAAATTTTAGTCGAATTTCAAAGCCTATATATTTCTTATCTAAACTAAATTTTGGGTATACCAAAACATCCCAATCTCCTTGCATATCAGGATCAAATTGTTTTTTCACTACGGTTCTAAGCTTTTCCCTGAGCATGGTAACTTTTGGATCATTAACATTGCCCGTGTTGGAATAGTGATTTCTCACTTTATTCGTATAATATCCGCATTCGCTTGGCTTAAACGATAAAGACATGCCAATATCCTTGGCTTCTTTCTTTAATTTTCTGGTAGAGAAAAATTGTTTAATTTCTTGAATCATATCATTATCCGTTTGAAATTATATTTTTCCAATTCTTGCGACTTAATTGCTGCACTTTCTTTTTGTCTTTGTGTACTTTAGTCGGCGGCGCTTTAATCTTCGACCGCAATCTTAAACTCTTCAAATTGCCCTTGCTCATTGGTATAAAAAATATGTTTAAAATTAAATTGTTTTAAAACTCGTTGACAGTTTACACAAGGTTTTGCGTTTGCTACTTGGTTATTGTTATCAATTCTTAGGTTAACAATCGTAATTTTATTAATTTCCACCAGAAAACTTACCAGCTTGTCTGGTAAGATGAATGGTGGGGTTTTGTTTAAGTTATTATAGATTCTTATTTTTTTTTGTTGCTATTTGATTCTAAGTAGTTTTTAGTTTAACTTAAATAATGAATAAAACAATATACAAATCCTATAAATATAGGCTTTACCCCTCACCTGAAGACAAAGAACTATTATCATTGCATTTTGGGCATTGCCGATTTGTATATAATTACTTTCTTAAAGAGAAACAGGAATTTTACCTTAAAAATAAAAAGACTTTAAATTACAATAATTGCTCACAAGCTCTAACTACACTTAAAAAGCAAAAGGAATATGTGTGGTTAAAAGATGTTAATTCCCAAAGCCTTCAACAATCATTAAAAAATTTAGAAACGGCTTTTGGAAAATTCTTTAGTAAAAAGTCTAAATTTCCCAAGTTTAAACGTAAAGACGGAAACAATTCTTTTAATGTTCCACAGAATGTAGCTATTAAAAATGATAAAATATATATTCCCAAATTTAAGAACGGTATAAAGTTTGTTAATCATAGACCTTTAAAAGGTAAAATTTGTAGTGCGACAATTTCTAAAAAACCGTCAGGCAAATATTATGTTTCTATTTTAACAGAACAAAACGTATGTATTCCTGATGCTGCAGATTTAACAAAAGCAGTGGGCATAGATTTGGGAATTAAAGATTTTGCTATAACATCTGATGGTAAACGATATCCCAACTTAAAATTTCAAAAGAAATATCAATCAAAACTATCCAAGCTTCAAAAACACTTTTCCAAAAAACAAAAAGGTTCTAATAGAAAAGAAAAACTTAGAATTAAAATAGCAAAACTTCATGAAAAGATAACCAATTCTCGTGAAGATATGCAACATAAACTAAGTACCTTGTTGTTAAACAAATATGATGTAATTTGTTTAGAGACATTAGCTGTTAAAAATATGATGCAAAATCATAAATTGGCTTATGCTATTGCAGATGTCTCTTGGAATAGCATGATACAAAAATTAGAATATAAAGCAGCATGGAAAGGTAAGAAGATAATTAAAATAGACCATTTTTACCCTTCGTCAAAAACTTGTCATAATTGCGGATATATTAATCAAAGCCTAACTTTAAAAGATAGATTTTGGGTATGTCCCCAATGCGGAACAGTTTTAGACAGAGATGTTAATGCTGCTAAAAATATTTTAACAAGAGGATTAACAATCCTATCATCTGCAACGGATGATTACAGACATGGAGCTGAAATAAGACTTGATAAGCCTACTAAGGATTTAACAAGCATAAGCAATGAAGTGTCTAAAATTGATTTAAACATATAAATCAAGCTCACTAGTTCATCTGGTGAGTAGTTGACATCCGATAGCTATTACTTTGCTTCCTTTTAAAGCGATGGTGGCATGAAATGCTCGACCCGTCTGTAAAATAGATTTTGCACGGATGGCTTGGTTAATCAGCGATCTTAATATCGGTTTCATGCAATTGGCGCAATTATCGGCTTATACACACGCAAACTCGGATAATAATTGTTGAAAAAATCCGCAAAAGCGTTTTCGATTTCCCTGCAAACAGACTTTAAATCTGCTACTGAACTAAATCTAAACGCAAAATAAATATTTTTATGCGTGCGGCTGATTACCCAACTGATTTCATGATGCTCAGGATCCGTATAGATTGCCATAACATAACTAAAATCAGACTTTTTAGCTACGTGTTCTTCCGAATTTTGTTGATCGGTTTTCTGATTTGCAAAGGATATGCCCCATTTTGATATTGTTTGACACTGGTCAGATGCAGCATTTACGCAATAAAACAAGGGCCCGAATAGGGTTGTCATGGCGTTTAACACCGCTTCGGGGTTATCTTTTTCAAATACTTTATTGGTTTCAAATTTTAACTTGTTTTGCCGAAACCCATGCTCGTCTAAGACTTCTTCATAAACGGTAAACTTAATACCGATATAATTCATGCAAAACTTATATCCGGGAATAAACATTGATTTTAAGTTTTCCCAAGTCGCATGCCAGCTATTTTTAAACCATTCGCTAAGCTGCCATTCGGTAAAAGTTAAATCGATAAAAAATTTCTCCGTGCTGTTATGCACCGGAGGAATTGGAATGGTAATTGTATGTTGAAATATGTTCGTGTAAAATTTAGGCGAAAATTGCATATTAGTTTTTAAGGATATGTCTTTTCAAAAATGCATAAGCATCCTCCGCAACAACTTCGGCATATTTGCTTGCATCAAGATAATGCAGCATGCCAAGCAGCGTGGGATAATCATGCTGAAGTATTTGTATTTGATGACTGTAAGTTCCGCTTAATTGATTAAACCATGTTACGTCCTTTTGATCCATTACATCGGACTTTTCTTTGCGTTTATTTAGCCTGTCAACAATGACTTCGGCGTCTAAATCCAAATACAACGTACAATCAACTTTAAGCAAATCTGCTATCGTGCTTAAAATCGCTTGCGTTAACCTTGGCAAGCACAAAGGAGCTTCTGACTTAAGATTTTGATAAACGCAAGTAGACAAAACAAATCTGTCGCAAAGGATGATTGGCGAATCGTTATCGTCTTTACGAACTAATTCTTTTAATAAAAATTGCTCCAACATTTCCAGTCGGGCTGCAGAGAACAGCAATAATGCTTGTTCCTTTTTTAGTTCACTGGTTGAAAAATCTACATGCTTAATCCAAGAACGAATAAACGTGCCTATTTCCGAACCTTCCCAAGGCTCTTTTACACAAACGGGTTTAAAGCCGTCTCGTTTTTCAAACAGTTTGCATAAATTATTAACGAGTGTGGTTTTTCCACACCCGTCGCAAGCTTCAACAACAATAAGTTTTTTAGTCTGCATGTTAAAGAATGATTACGTTTTGTTCTCTTAAGGCTGCTAAAAATTCCTGTTTATCTTTTAATGATGCCATGCCAACCGCCACAATTACATCGCCGTTTCCAGCACTAAATCTCGCACCAAATAGCCGTTTTTTATCATGCGGAAAAGTTTTTAGAAAATGGTCAAACATTTCAACTTCCTTTTCTGCGTCAGCCATTGTGTCCGTGGGTATATGCAAAACTAATTTATGTTTAAATTGCGCAAATTTTTTATAATGCTTTGTAGACAAAGCCAATTTAAACTTTCGATCGACAAATTTTGTATAAGTTATTCTTTTTACAATAATTACCGGATGTTTCTCGGCAGTTGGATGTGTATGGTTACGGTCTTCAATCAACTCATCACCTTGAGTTGCAGTATTAAATCCGGCATATTTAACAGCACAATAAGATACTAGCAGTATAACGCCTGTGATAAAAATAACGGCAAAAGTTGTATCAGAGAAGTAAGATGCAGCGATCATATAGTTCCTTGTTTTTAGTTTAAATTAATAATAATCAATTCTTTGTTTTCTATAACACCCAAAGCCTATCGGACTAATAGTGCCATCGAGTTTAGATTCTAAAATATCCTGTGGCAATTTGGCGCTTGCGCAAATTAAAAAATCCACATCCATAATATTATTATACCTATTGGAAAAATCTACAGTTAATTTTTTGACTACACGTTTCTTTAATCGTTTACCTTTTGTGTTGATTTGTTTTTTCATGCTTCGTCTTTCTTTTTAAAGTTTAAAAAAGACGGCGTATTTTGCAACGCCGTCTTGTCAAGTTAACTATAGATTAGTCCTCGGATACGGAGAGATCCATATCCTTTAGCTTATTTATCAGCTCAGACTTCTGTTTTTCCAGATCCGCTGTAGCTTTGGCGCTGCTTGCCACGTCTACTACACTGCCTGATATTAGACCCTTGCCCATCGAGTTTAGCACACGGGCAAAAACTTTTGCTTCGTCGGTAAACTTATCCTGGTTAGCTTCTATGAAATTGCCATAGATACCCAGAAGCGTATCCATAACACCGTTTACCTGACCGGCAAGGCTGCCCCATTCTTTTTCAGACAGCAGGTCTTTGATATAATCCTGAATCTGTTCCGGTTTCATTTGCTCGGAATCGGGGGATGCTGATATTAGCACCAGCCCTTCGCCGATCGCCTTAAACACGGGAGAGAGATCCGGATTTTTAACGCATACGGCGTAGGTAGAAACCTGCGCGGTTGTTTGTACAAGAGACGAGATTGTATCAACCTTGTCCCAGTTTACGGTTTCACCGTCTTTTATAAGTGAGCAGCCTACAAGCGCGGCCATAACGCCAGCAAGCACGCAGCCCACGTACCATGTGATACTGTCAGTATTTATCATAGTTTGTTTTTTTTAGTTTTAGGTTAGTGTGAGATAATGTATTGTAGATGATTGAAATTTGGCAACTATTTTTTTTAAGCTAATTTTTCCGTTGACGATTTTTAAAAATGACGCGACAATAAAATCTGATTTTTTTAAGAAGTTATGCCTGCAAAATCAAAAGCACAACAAAGATTTTTTGGAATGATTTATGGTGCCAAAAAGCAACATAAAGAAGATGAATTAAGCGGCAAAGCTAAAGAAGTTGCGGATAAATTAACAAAAAAGCAAACTAAAGATTTTGCCAAAACCAAGACTTCGGATTTGCCGGAGAAAGTACGTGAAACCGAAAAACGCGAATATAGCCGCAAGGTTGCCGCAGTATGGAGGGAGTGTATCCAACTATTTGGAAAATAATGCTATATACCCATAGCTAAAAAAATAATAAGGATCGGGTGCATAACACACCCGATCCTTGTTAGTTATAGGATCCGAAGATCAATTATGCAGTAGCTTCAGCGGGGTCGTTGGGTTCGGGATTTGACTCGGCTTTAGCTTCTTTTTCTTCGTCATCTTCCAGGGAGCTAAATCCCAATTCCTGGAAGACTTTTTGATCGTCGAAACACTGTATAGCGTCTGACGTGTGCCACTTCGTTATGCCTTGCAGTTTAAATTGTTCGATGACTTTGTTAGCCATGCGAAGCGATTTAGCCTGCGGGAAACCTCCCTGCCAAAGTTCTACCAATTTGGATTTCTGGAAGACGAGTGTCTTCGAGAACTCCGGCGCCTTTGTAGAGGCGTGATGGCAGAATACGAAAAGACCCGAGTTTGCCGTTTTAGGCATTCTCGATTGTATTAATTCCGCCTGCATAAACAGCTTGCGGATTGAGGTGGTCTGTTTTTCGTTTACTTGAAGAACATGGTTATCCGGAAGGTTGCTTCCGACAATCCAGAGGTTTCCCATCTGATCGCGTATAGCGACCGTGACGAAGTTGATGAAGTTTTTAGTACGTGATACTTTAGCCATATGATTTTACCTAGGTTTTATTGTTATTGTTTGTTGTATTTGGCCAGTTTAGCCAAAAGGGAAGGAAGGGATGGTGAGTGGAAGAAAGGGACCAAAACCACTCTTTATTAACCCATCCCTTCCAAAGAAATTGAGTTAATAAATTAACGAGGAAAGTCTTCCGAGAACTCCGGCATATTTATGTCGGCTTCCTTGGCAATCTCCTTTGCGATCTGTTCTTTTAACAGTTTCGCAGTCTCTTTTTTATACTGTGAAACACGCATATCATAAAATGCTTTTTTCACAGTATATTCAGCCTCAGCTTTCAGCCTGGCTTCTTCTTCACGCGCTTTTGCTGTTGCATCAACGCGGTTGTTTATATTGTCCATGGTAAAGGCAATTAACCATGCCAAACCTAGGACAATAAAAATGCCGGCCATACCCCAAGTGCATATACCGGCGATTACAAGTACTAACAATATTATGCTTAATCCATTCATATTAGCAACTTCCTATCAGGAAATAAAAATTTCCTTTTTTTTAATTATTAAAATTTACAGTCTTCCTGTGCTTACTGCAGGAAGACTGTAAATGAAGATATTTAATCTTGCCGTTAGCCTATCATATTATATGTAGCTAAGAACAATATTAACAACGCAGCGGTTGAGAAGTCCATAATTATACTCCTTTTGTTTTAAGTTAAAATTGGTGTCCTGGGAGGGACTCGAACCCTCATATCCCTTCGGATAGCAGATTTTACATCAGATTGTTTGATTTCTCAAACCATAATAATATGTTCTGATTGGACTATATCTTCATCATGCGATTTATAAAATCGTTTAGATGTTCCGTACATAGTCTCTGAACCTTGTCCTAAACGGACCTTGGCTGCTGATTGGCCAATTCCCACAATTTTATAACCTTCACGCTCGTCGTTTCCAACCACGTTGTAGTTTGTGAGACTCTAAGGCTGTTCCAGCAATTCGCGGAATGCTTACCTAGCGATTTCTCGTAGGCGACCCTTTGTATTATTGTCAAGTCTGCTGCGTATACCTGTTTCGCCACCAGGACGTTTGAAAAAGAACAATAGTCGCACTAGGGTTTGAACCTAGACTAAATGAACCAAAATCATCTGTGCTACCATTACACCATGCGACTATATTGCAAGGAAAAATTAGAAATCAAATTCCAGCTGCGCATTATTGCCAGTGGATTTTTTGTTTTTAATTTTTCCCTTTATGTGATATCCATCACCTTCCGTCAAGTAGAAATTTACAGTAAAATTTTGGATATTCACTGACGCTGACTTTTGTTTTTCACAACGTGATAGTTGTGATTTTTTACGGTTTTCAGCGCCACGCTTTCCAAGAATACTGCAGGCCTCAGATTCGGTTAAATCCGGATTATCCCGCATAAATTCTTTTAAGCGTTTTTGAAACTTGGCCGTAGTCCAAGTATTGCGGTTATTCATTGGCAAATTCCTTTGAAACAATTACACCCGAGGTTGCTATAATAAGATTGTGCCCCGGTTTTATCGTACCGAGATCTCCGCCAAGCGAGAATGGATTCCAATTAAGCAACTGTGGATCAACAGACACTGTGCCGTCTGCTTCCACTGTAAACGCTTTATCGGGATCATAGTCCACTCCGCAATAAGAGACATAAAGTCTCGTTGAACCTTTCGGTTTTGTATAACCACAGGTTTTGATAAATCTTGCAGTTCTGAGATTGTTAACAAAAGGCCAAAGTTTTTTGGAATCTTTTGCTATATCTTTATATTCTGCAGGAAATACCGATTCCGCAGTTTTAATGCAGAAGGGCGGAATAGTTTTAAATTGTTCCCTAAGACTGCGCTTAGAAAAAAATCTTTTCTCAGTTGTCTTTGCAGTCTTATTACTTTTGCGAAGTTTAAGTAATTTATCCATGAACTCGTTATAAAGTTCATATTCAGAATTACCATTGATATTTATAGTTATTTCCATTTTTGGTCTTTTCTTTTTTTTTTGTTATTAGTAAAAAAAATGCGAAATATCGAATAATATTTCACATCTTAAAGTTAATAATACTTTTCTAAATATATATACCTCAAATAAAGGTATTTTTTCACATGCTAAGGCTTTTTAGCGCCATACCAGTGATTTAATATTTGCCGATTCGTTTCTTTTAATTTATCCAGCGTGCATTTTGCGCAAGCATTTGGATCATGCGTCCAAATCTTTTTAGGTTGTCCGTTGACAAAGACTGTTACGGCAATATGCGTATGTCCGTTAATAATTACAGATTCTTGCGCATTGGCATTACTAAGGAATAGTGGACATATTAATAAAAACAAGTATTTAAAATATTTCATTTTTTTTTTAGCTATGGTTAAATTAAAAATTAAAAAAAAAGAGCATCGCGCGATCCTCTGAATTTATCTTCAAAGCTTACACAATTATATATACCGCAAAAATTTAAATTTTTTCAATAGTAATAATTAAAAAAATAACTGCGACTTCATATAAGGAAGTCGCAGTTATTAAACAACTACTAAAATATTAGAAATTCAAGTACTTTAGCATTTGTTCATTTAAATATGCAGTAGCGTCATAAACTCTAACGGCAATTTTTGATCCCTCTGAACAAACAATGTTATCAGCTACAGTTCTTATACCTTTTAGCATTCCATATCCTATAGCGTCCGCTAAAAAGGCTTTCTTATATCCGGCATTTTCAAACAACTTACATTTTTCAGATAGCTCTTTGTAATACTCCGAATACATAATTATATCCTCTGCGGTAACATAGTTTTTGTTCTGCAGTTGCAGTTGCTTCTGTTCTTCAATTAATTTAGAAGCCATATTGCCGGAATCCTCCAACGCTTTAGAAACGCTAGGCATATCGCCGATGACATCTTTGCGCATCAGCTCCACAGCAATTTCTTTAAGGCTAGAGTTAACGACAATGGTCTTATTATCGCTGTGCCAGTTGGACAACATATAAGATGTTTTGGCTGCAACATAATCCGACAAAGCATCAAACAAAATAGCTCGTTTGTCCCTGCGAGTTAACGAGATTTCATCGTCGCATATAATTGTCTCAGCGGGTAGCTTATTGTCATAATGAAGAGGCAGCTCCTCAAGGAATTTTTTAGAATTGAATAGCCGAGATGTATTTGTTTTAGATTTTGCTATCCACTCTCTAACATGCAAGGAGATAAAACCAGTAGTTATAATAACCATAACTACTGCAATAAACTCTATAATATATTTTTTCCAATTGTTCATAATTTTTTATGCTAACTTTACGTATTTCCCACTTTAAACAGTTTATTTAAAGTGTATGTCAAAGTTAACATGTCCTTTCTAGGTATATATACCATAATTATTTAAAGTTTTTCAACTTGTTCGTTGCGCAGACTCAAATACTTCACGATCAACAACACGTGCGGGCTTTTTCCATTCGGTAAGTTGCAATACCACTCCCGATTCCACAAATATTTTTAATTCTTCGGGTCTGATAGGATAACCGTCTTTGGTCATTACATCTTGCAGAACATCTTCGACAAATTCTTTATTCATAGCGTAATAAACGCTACACCATGATTCATTACTTTGTTGCTTAATATATGCCCCCAGTTTATGTTTACGACAATTATATACAAGGGTATGGGCTTTCGCTGTTAATCCCTCCGGCAACATAGCCTTTCTAAATACATATTGCCCATTGCCATTGGCGCCTTTTGGATAATAAGATAAATGTCCCATTACCTGCCTAAGCGTCATGGACATTAATAAATCCCTTAATGCCGCCGTAGGATTAATCTCCGACTGACAAGCAACCAAAACGTTATCCCACCACAGATAATTAAAAATTAAATTGCCCTCTTCAATCAGCTGTAATCCATTGCTGGCAATCTGATCATCTAAAGCAAATTCTTCAACATTAACGCTAAACATCCATTTAAAAAATCTGCTTAACGAATCCAATGCAAATTTAGTTACTTGTTTATACGCTTGCGCGGTTAAGCCGTAATTAACGTTATAAATTTCCTTTTCATTATCCTCAGTTACATTATCTTGTGTAACAAATATTACATAAGGATACTCGGGATATGTTTCAGATAAAAGCGCCATATTTTTACAACGCAAATAAACGGGATATTCGTTTAATCCATTAAACAATTTTTTAGATTTAATAAATCTGTCGTTTGTCGGCACATTAAATGGCGCAATCTGGCCTAATGCTAAAAATATAAACTTAATTAAATTGCGTGCGTTTACAGAGTCATAAACGTATAAAGGTTTTGTATTATATCCTAAAAATTGCCTATAAAATACGGATATGATATAACTTATGATATCCCTAACCCCCGAATTTAAGAACTTTGCGTATTTTTTATAGCTCATGCGCACGGGCACGTCGGACGAAAAACATAGTTTTAAATCCTTGCTCATGCATTCTACAGTGTCATTACTTTGGCTGGATAAAAACGAAAACACATTTTGGCTTTTTAAGTTAAACTTTAATGCAGTCGCCTGCCATGCTAATGCAGTATACACGCCATTTGCTCGATCCCATCCAAGAGAAAGCGTTCCATATTTACAGGGCGCTTTATTGATATTATGCCTGATAACGCTGATTAAATTTTTATAAAAAGGACTGTCGCTTCCTTCAAATAAAGTTGGCAAATTTAACTTAATATTTTCATCGTCTTCAATTAAGTTTGTTACGGTAAATCTTGTATAAGCCTTTAAAGCCAGATCTTCGATGGCTGATTTTTTTAATAAATCTTTTTTGCTAAAGGCAATAGCGTATTCTTGATCGCCGCCCATAATTAAACGACCTTTATGTATTATCTCCTCTGAATCCTTAAAGATAATATTTTGATCAACTTTTATAATAAAGTTAGAAAGAATTTGGGTATTGGAAGGGTCGTCTTTAGGTTCGACAATATATCCGTCCGATGTTTCCCAAATAACAAAATTGTTAAACTCTACCATCTCCCTGGACATGGCGTTAAGTTTTTGCAACACAGTTGTATAATTATTTTCTTTTATCCATTCAAATAGTCGGCGTTTAAATGGCAGCTGATTAACGTCAAAAATATTCATCAAATATTGCAGTTCCGACGAAACACCCGTAGCCGTGGTTCTTGCTGCATTAATAATTAAGGTTTTATATTTGTTTTCAACAAAAGCGTTATAGGTATATAAATAATTGTCTTCTTTATACCCGTGATAATCGCAGATATACAAATCTGCATCAGTGCTGTCTTTTAACAATAAAGAGTCATGCAAAGATTTGATTGTTTGCAAACTGCTGTTATAATCATTTAAAAATATCAGTTTTCTAAATGCGCTTAGATTTGAACGAAGATTATTCGGTTCATTTGTATTTAAATCTACAGCGATATAACACTGGTTGTTTGCTTCTAATTCCAAGCATTCCTTGGCATAATTATGCAACACGATAGCTTCATATACATTTTCTAATACGCGTACTTTGGTATTGTTAAAATCAATATGCGGATCTAAAGCATAAATGCCTGCAAAAGAATTTTTATAGTTGTTTAAATAAACCTGATAACAGCTGTTATTTCTGGGATTAATAAATTTTAAACTATTAATGATGTGATAGTCCGCAAAATAAGGCACAACGATCCATTCGTTGCTTTCTTTAAACAGCTTGCCATTTATAAAAGACGCAAAACTGCTATTGTCTTCTTTAACTTTTAAATCTTGCTGATCCAAAGAAATAATTTCCGGCGCATAAGACAGCACGTTATTGTCGGCAATAAATTTCAGCATATAAAACAAATGCACTGAATCTATCGGAAAACCTATGCCTTTGATGCTTCGGATATTGCCGCGATGCATCCATTTTTTTGTTTCAACAAATTGATGAGACAATTCGGATGGTTGGGCGAATAAAGATGCTACAATTATATTTAAAACGTTTCTGCGTTTAATAAGGATATGCTTTAATGCTTTTTCTACGTATGCTGGCTCATGCAAAAGTTTGCTTTTAAGTTGCACGCCATAATATTTAAAAAAGATTTTAAAGGCTTTTGTATAGTCCCCCCGCATATAATACGCCAGCATGTCTATGGAAGTGCCTGCGACAAACATCTTATCTTCCAGTTTTTCCAATGGCAAAAATTCTTGCGTATTAGATAATTGAAATAATGTGTCTATATTCAAATACCCAAATGGCAACACGCGTAATAAATTGCCGTTGATCTTTGCGTAATATGCCTCCATAGCATCAGCTGAATCAACCGGCAAATCTTCTAATGTAGATTCTTTTAAAATTAAATCCGCTTCTTCAGCTCCGGTATCGCCATAATTATTAGCCGAGCAATTACGCAGTGTATAATCAATAATTTGTTTTGCGGGCTTCTGACCAATGGAAAATCCCAGATCCTTTAAGATAAAATAAGGATCAACGCTATCAATTATATTCTCAATAGTTTTTATTCTCATTTCTTTTTATTTATTTCAAATTTGCCCACGCTTTAAAGCGTGGGCTTGTTTTATCTATACGTCATAAACGTCATTCCATTCTTCTTCAGAAATATATGTTGGAGTTACATTGCCATTGCTATCTTGTGAAAATATTAAGCGCATATATTTTCCTGGTATTATTTTTTTGTCCGTACCATACACATTAAATTGTAAAGATGTTAGTGGTTTCTTTTTTAATGCAGTCTCAGTTACAGATAGTGCATTGTCAGAAGTACCCCGTACTATACCAGTCCAATACTCATTGGTGCCACTAATATTTCCAGATTCAACAGCAAGCACCGTATAATTATTTCCAGAAGAATCCGGTATAATCTTACGTGTGTCTGCAGATACTTGTAGCCCTTTAATTGTAAATACAGTACCAGAAGATATATTTGACCCGTTATATAAAATTGTAACCCCTATACCGCTAATGGAAGTTGCTTCAGAAAATGTCATACTTCTTTGCGGAACGTCAGAGGTTAATACCATAGATGGGCTACCAAAATCTGAGTTTTGATTTTGAGCAGCTCTAATATATATAGATTTAATAGAATCACTTAGACTGGTTATGACACTGGATAATGATCTTTCGGTTCCGATTTCCGCATATCCAGGGAAGTAAATTGCCAAAGCATTACCTGACAAATCTTCATTTACAGTAATTTTTATTTCATCGCCGCTTATCGAAGTTGAAACCTTGCTTGCAACTGAGCGTATCTGCATATTACTATATGTAGATGGTGAAGCTATATCTACTTGGTCATACTCCGTTATGGTATAAGACTCTGGGGCTAAAATTGTGTACTGCAGATTAACTTCAGTGCGTGTTATTGTGCCACTTGATAAAGGACCTATTGCAAAATTTGCAGTATTTTTACCAGTAGAATAGTGACCATAAATTGTTATTTTATAATGACCAGAGCTGCTTAATCCAAAGGGATTTCCTCCGCCCCATCCTCCTTCTCTTCCTGTGGAGCTAAACAAGGTTGTTACCCCGGTGGAATAATTATAAACTTCAATGTAAGTTTTTTTGCATTGGGTGTATATTTCAAACACCGCGTTTCCAGAAAATGTTAGATTCACGTCTAATATGGATTTCCAGCAGTAACCCCTTGGAATCACATTAGCAAACAAAGCAGGCCAAGTTGTATTTGCACTTGTTACAGTTATTTTTGTTCCGTTGTCTGTTGTTGACCAACCATTACCATAAATAGATCCAAACGTAAAATTTGGATTTCCGAGAGTTATCTCTGCGGGCAAGCATACACCTTTAACATAATCCTCAAGAGTGTATGGAGTATAGTTGTCATCTATTCTAAAGTTAAAAATATAAGGTCTTGCTATGTTAATTGGTACTAATACGCCTCCTGTTGTTGATGGATTAGAGTAGTTCCAAGTACTGCATATGCTCAGGGGTCTTGTTCCTGCAAGATTATTTCCACTTAATGTTTTCGTTACCACAGTAGTATCTAGTTCATTTCCATCTAGATACATCTTAAGATACTCTGGGCCTCCATTTACAACTTCTCCACCTATGCATACCACAATCGTATGCTTTCCAGTAGGTATGCCTTTACCTCCGTTGGTTGTATACGCTACAAATTGCTCTGTAGATATTATCTCATTTGGATGTCCTAAATATAAATATAGCCTTCCATTATCTATCAGTTCTAAACGAAATCCTTTGAGTTGTGCAGGGTCACTCCATTCAATATCCCAGTAGTTAAAGAAAACACAATTTTGATTTGTAGCATTTCCTACGGTGAGAGATTCTAACTCATATTCTATTGCTAAGGTTAATGGCCATTTAAATGGATAATTGGCAAGTTCTGGCACACTTAGAACCCCGCGTTCTAGATAAAGCTGAGGCGAAGCCTTTTTATCTATCCAGCTTGGTAGAAGATGGTCATCCACCTTACTCATTAAAGTGTCATATGATGCATCTGCATCTGTAGCCACAGTGTTATCTGCTGTGGACACATAGCAGTCGAATCCATGCAGTGAAAGATCTTTTAATATTCTTTTTCCACCAAATTCATAAATTTGTGGATCAACTTTAAACCAAAGCTTATTAGATGTAGACGTTATGTCTTCTACATATAACTCTGGCGGTATAAGTTTGCCATTTGCGTAATCTAAAACACTATATGCACTTCCTTCTTCAGACAAATCAAAATCAAAAAGACTAATATCATAAATTTCAAGGGGATTGTCTGAAGCTGGCTGATTCCAGAAGTTTAGATTGCTTGTATTTACCACAAAATGTGTAGGAACATTAAGAGGTGTGGCGTTTTCGTTAAACTTATTGGATGCACCTGCGATAGTTGTAACCTCTACTCCGTCTAAATAGATATTCCAATTCGGACGCGTGGGATTATCACCTGGATCTCTTGCAATGGCAACTATAGTATGTTTTTTTCCAAGAAAATCGTCGATATTACCTAAACTCGCAAAATATTCTGACAAGTATGTTTCGTTTCCCGTGGTACTTCCACTGATAGCAAGTGCAACCTTAGGGCTATCAGTATTATCACGGAAATATAATCCCCCCCATGGGGAAGTAGTCACTCTATAACCATTTCCAAACTGAAATAGAGGCTGTCCATTCTCTGACACATCAAAATACCAACTATCTACCTTGCACGTTACACATATAGTAAAAGGAAACTTTGGAAGTTGAAATACGTCATTATTAATCTTACCACTATTAAAATATATTTTATTTATTTCCTTTTTAAAGCTTGTGTTATAGGCAACCGCTTTTTCTGTGGTAAGCTTTCTGTTAGTAGGTGCTTCTGCTACTTCTCTAGCAATTCCAGTTCCCTGTAGGTCACTGTTTTCTGAAGTATTTAATGTAAGAGATCTCTGTGCATTAATAGTAAGGGACACACCATCCGAGGTATTTCCAATTGTAACGGTATTATTCTCTCCACAAACTTTTGTACCGATATTTATATTTCGAGTGTTTGCGCTACCTCCAATATTAATAGTTTGAATCCCATTACTAGAGTCTGATCCTAAGTTCAAAGTTCCTTCATAATCAGAACCTACCGATATGGAAACCTGCGCATTATTACTGGATGGATCTGTGGAAGAGTCTGACTCACTATAATATTTTAATGTGTTCTGTTTGTCTGTTTTTAATTCATTGATAGCTCCTACAATAGTTTTGTCTGTAGTTTCAAGTGAATTATCTGTAGCATTTTGTTTAGCTGCTAAAGAATGTGTAGCTGAATCCTGATCGGTTCCCCCAGCTCTTACGTCTGTTTGAGACCAAGTAATACCTGTCCAAGATACAGTTTGAGCATTACTTCTTTCATCAATTGAATGACCATTACCTATGATAGTTGCATATATTCCTTTAGTATCTACAGGATTTGCTGTTTCAGGTATATATGGCGTAATATTAGTATCTTCAATATTATAAAATCCTAAAACATGTTGAAAATTAGCACTCGCTTTTGTATTATATCCTTCAGAGTGCGAATAATTTCCAGATGCTTCAGTCCCACTTCCTTCAGCATGAGAATATAGACCTGAAGCGGTTGTACTATAACCTTCAGCAACACTACCTCTAAGATTAATATTCGTTACAGAAATAGTAGCAGAAGGAGCATCTCCTGGTGTTTCAGAATAATAAAGTAATTTATTTTGTTTGTTTGATAATGTAGTATTAACTTCATTGATAGCACCCACCACAGTTTTAGCAGAAGTGGCAAGTGTATCATCTGACTTTGTTTGATATCCACTGAGGTCTACCGAGCCACCAAGTGCGTCCCAAGCGGTGCCAGTCCACGCATAGTTTGTACCTGCGGGGTATGTTTGATATGCTTGTGCAACATTCCATGTGTCACCTACTGCAGCTTCTTCTGGGAGTTGATCATAGGTATCAACACTGCCCTTATAGGTTAATGCTGATCCTAAGTCGGTCTTTATTTGGTTAACAGCAACACGCACGGCGTTTGCAGTAGGTAATGCATTTTCCCCACCACCTTCCATGTTTATGCTATCAACAATTGTAGTAACGTCGGGGCTAGATCCATTTATATGGAAGTCACCTACAATATCTACGTCTCCCCCTGCGACAGTGAGTCCCTGGGATACTGTGTCCGCGCTGAAAACACCAAGCTTCACTGTTGTTGAGGTACCCGAGGAACCATGCCCCATTTCTAAACCAGTAGCACCGGCTTTGATGGACACATTAGTATTTGGGTAAATTGGTGTCTCAATTGTTACAGTATTAGTTCCTTCAGAATAATACTTAAGAGTATTCTGCTTTGCTGTTAAGCTATCTGCAACAGCTTTTTCTGAAGCAACCTTAGTGTCAACTGCACCTGCGCTTGGGATAGATGTGGATATATCAGTCTTTAATACTACGTCAGCAGTATTTGCTTTTGTTGCTAATTTTCCATCAATAGAAGTTTCTAAACCGGAAATAGCACTAACCAAGGTATCTTCTACTAATTTAGATGTCGGAACATGTGTATCGTCATCTGTAAGTTTAATGGTATCGATACCTTCTATAGTAACATCGTTTACAGTAATATCCGCTACTGTAATGGTTCCTGTATTAAAGGTCTTAGCTCCGGTAATTGTTTGAACGCCATTGGTTGTTAAGAAACTACTGGTATCGATACCATTTATAGCTTCCCATATTCCGGTACTATTATAGTATCTTAATACAGGAGTCGTTTCAGAAATATCTAACCATAAATATCTTAATTGTTCCAAAGATGTTGGAGCAGTGGGAGAAACAATTACAGGTCGTTTATCGTAAGTGGTAACAGGAGTACTCATTTAGTTTTAATGGAATTTATGTTTAGCTTGCCATAGGCGTAATCAGAATGCAACAAAAAACTCCGAGAGAAACCTCTCGGAGTTGTAAGAAATAATATGATTTACGTTTAAAGCATGGAAACCACAATATTAGCGCTGCTAACAGCAACACCTAAATCATAGTTTACAGTGCCACCACTCATCGAAGTAATTGAAGTGCCTGTTCCAAATATTACTTCACGATACCAAACGTTATTAGTTGCATCATATTCAAAGACCGTACGGGACTTGGCGCCACCCTCTGACGCTATGGTGTCAAATACGACTTTGTATCCGGCCAAGCTACTAACATTTGATGGTATGGTAATCGACCCTGTTTGACTCGTCGATTTAAAAGCAGTTTCACGATTTACTATGCCACCATTTGTGTTAATTGTATCTAACGTTGAGGTGGTTAGCTGTACGCTTATATTAGCATTAGCTACTGTTACAGCACTCGGAGGAGTTTCAGCTTGTGTGGTAGCGCCTACGGTTACGGAACCACCGCTAGCTGTACTTTCTTCATAGTATGTCAGTGCATCTTGCTTTGCAGCCAAGCCGTCGTATACAGCTTTCGCAGAAGGCAGCTGTTGATCCGTCGAAGAAGCGCTTAGTGTGGTCTGAATGGCAGAACCCGTTACTGAGCCATTAACAGTTAACTGGGTACCTGCTGTGATCGTTTGTCCACTAATCGTGGTGCCCGAAAACGTATCAGCTTGGACTGTTCCAGTAAACTGAGTAGATCCGGATGAAGCTTGACTTATATTCTGCGTCTTATTTTGCAACGCAGATATATCCGTATCAAGTTCAGTCAAAGCACCTTCAACAGTGTCAGCAGTTATACCCTCTATAGAAATGCTGCTGTCTTGTTTTCCAGAATTACTGGTATTGATTTCATTAATGGCACCGACAATTGTCTTGGCCGTGGTATCCAGATTGTCATCATAGGTATTGGTTGTAACACCCGCAATGACAGCTGCGCTTACATCACTGGCTGACTGATAACCTAAAACGCCTTTCCACGTAGCCGGTACGATATTGGACGCATCAACCTTAGCGGCGCCATCAGCAGTTGTTTTAACTGCGGTAAGAGCTGTATCTAAGGAAGTTAAAGCATCAGGGATTGTCGTTTTAGCTTCGCCTTGAATGTTAACCGATATCATGGCATCTTGCTTGCCTGCAAGTGAGGTTTGTAAGGTTCCAATTGCCTTAGTGTTATCAGCAACGTCTTTTACGAGACCGGATTCTGCATTACCGACAGTGGTTTGCAGTGTTCCTATGTTTGCAGTGTTAGTTGCAACTTCACCGTCTAATTCGTTAATAGCGCCGACAATTGTTTTAGCCTCAGTCTCCAGACTATCGTCAGTAATATTTTGCTTTAAATCTAAAGCTTCCTGCGTTGCCGTCGAAATCGGTTTATCAATATCGGCAGTATTGTCTACATTAGATAAATTAATAAAGTTTTTATCTACAGTTACATCGCCTTTATGGGTGTCGCCTTTATAATCAATTATAGAAGTAACGACATCCGTGGTAGGAACTAAAGCAGCAATCTTTTCTATATAATCGCGAAAAGGCAAGTCCTTAGGCACATCTTGACCTTTGGAAATTAACATTTTACGCATTAAATCTTTAGTCTGCATCAGATATGCAAACTTTTCAGATACGCTACCGCATTTTGTTACTAAAGACTTTGCTTTACAATTTGTTGGAGTTAAACATTCGGACATTAAGGATTGGTCTCCTGATCGTTAGGTTGCTCGCCATTTATTTCATCCAATTCTTGGCTTATTTTACAATAACCTAAAGCCATTAATTGTTTTGCAACAGAAATGCTGCCGCAACCGCAAGATTTATTATAGTCATTCCACCCGTCGCCCCGATTGATTAAATTGCCTCCTTGAAACGCAGTAGATAAATATTTGTTGTTAACACAGTTTCCTTGAATGGGATTTGACCTTACAGTTAAGGTAAACACACGGATTTGTTCATAACCATCCGTGGTATCATCTTCCTCATTAGCATCTTCCAGAACTTTTTTAAATACACGAACTACATATGTGCCGCGTGCCAACATTAATTGTTGATGTTTGATTCTTAAATATAAATTTTCGTAATCAGCATTACTGTCATCCGTTTCGTAATAAATAATTACTTCCGTAGGATCAATTGACTCGTCGTCACTCGATGCCGCCGCTGAAGTTTTATCTAAAACAACACATTTGTTTCTGGCATCTTCTTTGGATATAAAAACCTTAAATCGCAAACTGTCAAAATCCGTTTCAGCTGCATTATAAGGACCGTCTATGAAAATATTTAAATCCCCGTTAGGATCTGTGTACTCCTTATTGGCAGAATTTTTAGACGATGATCCAACCTCGGATGTAGAAGGATCCATAATGCCAGGTAATGCTGTTACATAACAAATTTCGTCACTGCCGCTACTCATACGTCAAGAAATGGTTATAGTTTCAGAGGGTTGAATAACATCTATTAATTTTAAATTATCTACCAATAATTGTGTATCGGATTTAATTATTTGCCAACCTCTTTCTGCAAGTTCCGGAGTTTCAAAAAATAGTTCTATTGTGTTATCCCTATAAAACGGCGTAATTAATCCTTGAATATCGGATTCATTCATACTTTCTATAGTTTCAATAGTAGGCAAATCCGTTATATCAGGCACGGATGCAATTCTATTAAACATATCGCCTTGGTTAGGATCTAAACCTGTTCCCGTCAATTGTTTGACAAATACATAACCTCCTTCAAGCATTCCTGTTCCAGTAGCAGTTACTTTTACAGGAAAACCGCTTATATTGGCAATCCAAGACAAGTCGGTCTTGGTCGTATCAGACTTGGTTAACGTAACACTGGTATTATTTGATGGGGCGCTCATTTTTTAGCTATCAGGTGTATACCATCTGGGATCAACCCATTGATAATTTCCTTTATTTCCTTTATTTATTTTAAATATCGGAATCATACCAATAGGGCATAATGAAACTCCAGCTTGTTGAATGGCATTTAAAATTTTAGATATATTATCATATAATGATTTTAAAACCTCAATATTTATTTCTATAATTACCGCATTAGAAATAATATATTTAAAAAACCAATCAAGTTGAGTCGTCGAAGTATAGTCATTTAATAGATACTTCAATTTTCCATCTTTCCAGTTAACTCCGTAGCGTAAGGCTAAAGCATATGTTATAAACCTGCTGGAATTAAATGTAGATGCGCCGTCTATATAAAAGTAATTATAATTTTCTAGTGTATCGGTTAATATTTTCCTATCATTATAAGTTACATAACCCGTAGCCTTGTAATCAATAGTATATCGATTTCTATCCCATAATATTTTCCAAGAAGAACTAAGTGTATCAAAAGGCAATCCTATTGAGTAAGGATTTCCTTCAATGTTTTCCGTTGTCCAACAAGCTCCCGGAGTATTATTTGTACGCGAAGGATCCCACCAATAATCTTTACCGTTATTGTAGTATACATTAATAGGATTAACAAGATAATCTCCAGGATATAAGGTAGTATCTTGTGAAATATTGGTTTTGCCTTTTGTAATTATCGTATATTGTTGCGTACGCTTTAAAACTTCAGCTTGTAAAAACTCAATTTGCGGATTTTGCGCATCTTCATTTACGGAAATTTTAAAATAAACAGTGTTTAAAGAATTAGGATTTTGAGATGTGCGCATCACCAAATCTTCTGCGGCAAAGGGTGGCACACCCACTACTTTGTTAACAAGCTTATAAGCATAAAATCCATTCCCTAAATAATAAGCATTTGCAATATTTTCTGCAGTTAAGTCGCATTGAAAATCTACCGCAGTTCCTCCAAACATGGCATTTAATGTTTTTCCAAAGTTTACTACGCTTTGGTCGGAACCTTTTACATAATTGCTAGCCTGCAGAGCTTCAATGCCTATAGGTATATTGCTTAAACCAATTATCGCATTATAAATAGATTTGCGATATTTGTTTTGCCCTCTAACTTTAGCATTATAAATAAAACTGCCATTAATCCCGTCATATTTAAAATGCGTTAAAAAGAAATCCCAAAGCAGATTTGCTCTTTCAGATTTAGTTTTAGAGGTGTCGGTAAAGTCCGATAGCGTTAAACCCGCAGATAATGGCAATAAAAATCCGACATATTTTTCAGATTGGCGAAAATGCACTCCAGCATAAAAAACATTTAGAAACGTTGTATTGCTTGTATTTTCAGTCTGATCCCAGGATTGAATGCTGAATAATTCCAAATCTTTTAATTCGGACTCATCGTCGCTGGAATCAAAAGGAATTAATAATACAATAGATTGATTATCAGAAAATTGCGTAGATTCGCTTAAATAAAGAGTTAATGAATCTACATTAAAGTTATATACTTTAGAAGTTTCTGCATTTAAAGCAGTATTTAAATCAACCGAGTCAGCATTGTCACAGATTAAAAATTTTACATCTGACAACTTAAAGAAATATTCCCTATTCGTCAGATATAAATTTTTATCATCATTATAAATATTAGCCCAACTGTTGTTTACATCTGTAAATGCGGATGACAACATAGGCATTTTCGACATTGTTTTGGCCGCTTGCCTTGTTTTGCCTTTTAACAGCTGATGCCAAAAACTACCGCATTCCGCAAAGTTTATATCAGTATTAACTGCGGAATTTCTTGCAAAGTATGCTTGTGTTGTATTGTCTCCGTCCATTAAACAAGTTTTTCAACAAGGTTAATATTCTCTCTTGGCAGAATCATTGAAATTGTTCTGGGCCCTGCTCCATAAAGTTTTAAACGAAAATCTATATTTGCAGGATCAAAGGTTGTCACAGCTTGAGTGGTTGTATCTCCGTCAATTTTATTCCCCGAAGAATCAAAATAATCCTTACTGCATCCCAACATGAGTGTTGCAGTGGGCGTTATGCTTTGCACTCCTGATGCTCCCATAGACACCATTATGTCAGAAATATATGCATCTGAATAACTTAATGGATATATTAAGCTATTCATTAAGTCATAAATACGTTCAATAGCTGCTTGCCTATCAAAGAATTTATTTGTTTCTTTAGAGTAATTGACCGTAAAATCCGTAATATAATAATAGTAACAAGCCTTAACTTCAGTTGAAATTGCAGGATCGCAAGCAGGGCTTTTGACAAAAGAATCCAATGATTCCATTACCGGATCATACTGATAGTCGTAGCGCATCCAAATATAGCTATTAGATGTGGATGTTTCAGGATCGGTTTCAGTTGTTATATAATCGCTTAAATCTGCATTTATAAATGATGCAGGAAAATTAAAATAGGTTTGAACACCTGAAGTGCCTGTTTTCCACCCTGCAAAATTAAATGCCATGGTAAAATATTTATCCGAAAAATTATAAAATTGATACGGTACATAGTCATGCACTGTTTCTCTGTCAGTAGTACCACTTCCAACAACCCATTCAACCGTAGCAGGATAGGTTGTATAACTTTTACGTGCGGTACACTGATTTAACTTGACGCTTAGCGTGGAAGTATCAATGGTCGTAGAAGTTGAAAACGCATCGTCATCTTCGCCCGCAATATTTAAATTAACGCTAGCAATGGGATAGTGATTTAATCTTATAAATGTTTTTTGCGCTGTTGTGGGCAAGTTGCTGGCATCCCCTGCGGGATTTAAATCGCTAGGTTTCGTTGTGCCGTAAAAAGTATTAACGCCGTTTTCATCCGTTGACACGTAGCATTTAAAATATTCCGAGCAAGTTGGAAGCGTAGTATCTCCCTTAACCCAAATGTCAATAGCGGGGGAATATGCATAAAACGGATTATTATCCGTACGAACCATTTCGATATCCCCTACTTTTGTAGGAGACACTCCTGCAATTCCTGGATATTTTTGCTCAACAAAAGACACTACATTATTGCGCGTAGCAAAATTAGCCGAAGGTTGAATTTTTTGAAATATAGCTATTAACTCGGCAAGATTCGTAGGAGATTCATAAGGCGCAATATCATATGCAGCAACAACCGATTCAACTTCATCAAAGAAAGATAAATGTTCATTAATCCCCGCTTCATCACCTGCATTAACTTCCGCATTTGATGGACCGACAATCGGAATGTCTACAAAGTATAAATTCGGTTGAAAATTGTTATCCGATTCTCCTACGTTTGCTACATTTGATACCGATAAAAAGAAATAATTGCTGTCGGTATCAACTGCTCCGGTATAACCATAAGGATAAATTTTAATACTGGCATTTTTAGGAGTTACATAATTAAAGATATAATTATCATTAAATTGCAGCAACTCACCCTTATCCATAACATAAGGATTTGTGCCGGTATTCTCAGGACCATTGTTTATAAAAGATAGTCGTGCGGTGCCGGTGGTGTTGGCGTTAACCAAACTGTCAACACCCAAACCTCGTAAAAATTCCGTAACAAAATCACAGTCACATACAGATCCATTGATAACATTTAATAAATCCATATCCGACAATACACATTCCAAGGCCGTTTCAATTTGCGCTACAATTTTGCCAAAGCGCTCAATTAAAAATTTCCCCACTACGGAGTTTGGCGAAAATCCGGTATCCGGAAATTCGCGTATTAACAAGATACGCATTCTATCTTCGCATTCACGAAGTTTAGTAGCATCTACTGGGGTATTGGAAGATATGTAATCTGTTAAATTCATTTTTTAAAATTCTGCGTTTAATTCAATTTCACCGATTATGGTTTGGTCGTCAAACGTAAACTGCAACGTTAATATAGCTTTATCATAGGTAAATTTATACGGTGTTACTACTAAGTCCGTGATAGAATTTACATAAGTCGTATTTGCTTCAACCGTAGATTGCACTGTTGTTTGTTGGGAATTAAAGTAATCGGCTAATATATTATTCAGGGAACCTATGGATTGATTTTCAAAAAACTTCGTATCCGATCCTGCAAAATTGCAAGTATGCGTTAAATAATTTGAGCTAACTAACGCATAATTCAAAGTATCTTCTTGCAAGGTTGTACCTTCATCTTCGTTCAACGGATTGCTCCCTTGCCGTGTTCCTATATTAACCATCGCATCTTGGATGGTAGCGTCTTTACCATAAACCAAATTATCAAAATCAAAAGTGATATCTTCGGTTATATTAGGCTTAACCGCACTGGCAAAATTTAATTTAACTCCCCCATTAAATACAGGGGAGCTTGATTCTGCAGGGTTTGGAACATCGCAAAGATATTTAAATTGTTGTATAGCACTCATTATTATTAATTAGTTCCATTCATTTTTTTATTGATTAACGATGTAGCCTGCATTAAATTGGCATTATATAACTTCTTGTCCAATCCGGCTTTATACAAAAGTTTGCGAGAAGCATATCTGCTTACGGTATCTCGCTTTAATGCAAAAGCAAATTGATATTCAATAGGATCTTTAGATGTTTCCAGTCCTTCAGCCTCCGCTCGCAATAACATTACTGCAGATGTAATGTCATTATCTCCGGAAACAATTTCGCTTAAAGATTTATAAGGTTTTCCCTGTATAAAATCTAAAACGTTTTCAATTGTTGCTTTTGCAAAATCGTCTATTTTCATGAGGCGTATACACTTTCTAATGCGTCGTAGTTTTCACTTATTTCTTTTGCAAATCTTTTTGCCATGCGGGATATCGTAGGCAATGATACCTTATATTTCTGGGAAATTTGTGCAGGAGATAAAACCTTTGCACCGCCAAAACCCGTTAAGTGTTCAAAAACCTTTTTTTGGCGATGATCCAATCCATAATATACGTAAGTTTGCGCCTCTTCCAAGAAATCCGGTCCTGCAACAGCTGTTTCGTCAATGGATGACGCTGAGTCATCCTCATTATTAACATTGGTAAAACCCTGCTGCTCACTTACTTGTTTTAAAGATTTCTTGCGAATATCTAAAATTTTTTTAATAGACATTCCGGTCTCATCAGAAAGTTCCGTTAAATCCGGTTCTCTTCCATGCTCTTCAATAAAGTCCTTTTCCGCTTGTTGCAGATTTTGCGATTCATAGATATATCTTTCCGGAATCTTAATTGGATTTCTTAAATCTCTGGCAAGGCGGGTCATCTTGCGAAGTTGTGAAGAGACATAGGTGGGCAAACTGACTTTATACCCAGGGTCAAATTCCTTAACTGCTTTTGCAGTAATTAGTTTAGCCTTAGCCTCCAACAAAGGATCCCCGCTGGCGTTGTTTGAAGCCAAAGAATAATTTATCGTATCTCCCAAACTATGTATAACTTTATTTAAATTAGATACATTTGGATTTTGACGATAGTTCCTATAAGCCTCTTCATACGTTAATTTTTGATTATCGTTTATGAACGAATCCGGATTTTTATCCATCTCGGATAAAAGTTCCATATCGTCATTTAGATCTTCGTTAATAACCTTTACATTGTCTTGATCATAATCATTGTATCTGGCTGTTTCCGAAGACGAAAAATCAGGATCCCATACCGGACGGGTTCCTGCTGTTTCAAAATATGAAGTGTCTTTAGGCATTGAACTTTTAACTAAAACCCAAGCAAAAATTTAAGCAAAAAGCAAGCCTTTTAAAGAACTATTTGCCACAACATCTGCGGCTGCTTCCTCCCCAAGTGCTATGTTTTGTAGATTTTGCCCATTTTGATTTAAATGCAGCCGCAGTTTTAGGCTTATCCATTAATGTTTTAGGTTTTGCAAATAAAGAATGTTCGGCAATAGTAGATATTGCAGCTTTAACTTCTGTTGGCACAAAGGCGCCTTTAGATGCATCAAACGCAAATTTAGGTTGATATTTTTGACTAAGTTTCGACATAAGAAGGATTTTTTAAAATTTCTTTTAATTGCGCAACAATAATATTATTATATTTTCGCTTTACAGCATTTTTAGCGCAAGAAGTACATCCGGACTTTAGATTGTTTATTTCTGTTAGATAATTATCTAATATATTTATAGCAATATCCGAAGAATGTTTTACAGATAATTTTATGCTTTGATATACATCTTTTTTGGTTATGCCTTTATTTACATAGTTAAGTAAAATATCAATTAGTTCTATTATAATCGTAAAGTCGTTTTTGTAATAAAAAGGCAACAGTTGTAGAATCAAACGCCTATTAATTGATCCTGAGATACAAGAAGGACATTCATTTTGATTTGGATGTTGTTGTTTCCATTGCTCAATGGCTTTTTGTAATTTTTCCGAACGTTTGCTTAATATATCCGCAATAGGTTTAGGATATTTTGCACTTAGTTGTTCCCAGGATAAAGTTTCTGCATCAGATAGAAGACTAAATATTGTTTTATCCAAATGAGCTATAAGCATTGGAGGAAACTCTGCTATAACCGAATATGTACTGGCAACTGCATCAGATGTGTCCATGTTATTTTTTACATCCGGCAAAACAACAGAAGGCATCTGTGTACCTTTGGGCATTTCGACTTCAGCAACTTTAGCTATATTTAAAGCCGTGTCATCTACGAGAATAATAATTTTATTGTTAGCAAATACAGCTTTAAAAGGTATTTGCTCTTTTGTAGACAATAATTGTACACATAATTCCAAACTTTTAGTCATGTTTACCCTCCAAAAACTCCACTATATTAAATATTACATGAACTAGGATGGGTTGCGCAAAAATAAATATCAGCATCCAATTCCAAGATGTTATTATCATTCCAGTAAAAATAAATACCAAAAGATTAGTCCAAAAAACTACATGATAACATAAACAATATCTACATGTTAATAGTTCCCCAAAAAAATTTCCTAAACGTGTCTGTGCCCATCCTTCGTAGCCTTTATCTGAACCTTCCCAGTCCATGCGAGACCATGTAAGTGGAGATCTTGCTTCACTGTTTGGGGACATGTATTCATCTGAGGGTGTTTTCCAGAAATTTGGATCTTTTCTTTTCCATCCCAATTTTTTTAAAAAAGCAAAAACCAACGAAGGCATACTGCTTTTAAACCAAGTAAAAAGTAATGATGTGGCAATTAACCATGTTAAAATAAATAAAACAAATAATTCCATTATATTTTCCTTTCTTAATTTGCGTAGGTTTTTAGTTCAATTAAAAGCGTCATATATTTTTTCGTAATCGTATTAAGCATGCAACTTGTACATCCTTTGCGATTTTTCATTTCGTCTTTCTCTTCCAACATTAATATAGCAAGATCTTTGATAGGCTTTGAATGGAGTCTTACCAAATCTTCTGCAGTTTTAATTGATCTAAAATTTAAAAAATCTGTCAACAATGCAGAAATATAATTTTTTAAACGCAAATCATTATCTACTAAATTTCTTAAAAACTTTTGTCTTAATTCTGTCTTTAACAATTCAGGTTTATTAACAAAAATGGATTTAAGGCGCAATATATCTTCTGCGGAAATAAATTTTTTAAATTGTGTTAGTAAAGTTTCTAAAGATTTATCTATTGAACTTTCATCGTTATTAATAATGACATTTAAAACTTTTTCTAAGCTTTCCGCTAAAGATATCGGTAAAAACTTACGAATATCCAAATTCCAAACTTTAGAAAACTCAACTTGCTCAGGTGTTATAAATTTAAACAAACTTTCTGTTTTATTTTCTAATAAACTGGAAATTTCCTTTTTTAAATTAATTTTTAAAGTATCTGACTTAACATCGAAGAATGTTACAACTAAATTATCAGAAATTTCTTTATTGTTTAAATATAATTTTATCTGCATTTTCATCCTTTACTTCTAAATGATATTTATTGTCCATGTCTTGCAATAATTTTTGCATACCTCTGCGAGATAATTTAGACATCCAATTAAATAACGTCATTAAGGCTGGATATTGAAAAGTCTGAGATACCTCTGCTGCTTCTCCATTTACTATTGCTATGCCGGATAAAATATTTCGATATATTGGGTTATAAAATATCTTATCAGCTAAAATAGCAACATAATGTTTAGCTAATTGCTCTAATGAAATAGATTCAATTGTTTTCTCCTCATTTAAACTCCAATAACTTTTGCAAATATCTTTAGCTTGAGTATAATAATAATCTAAGATTTGATCTTTTTTACCTAAGTTAAAATTCAAAGACAACAAACACATGCGCTTGGTTACCGTAGCTATTTTTAAAGAATCAATTAAAGATTCATAAACTGATTGAATCTGTTGTACAACAGGTTGAGGACATAACGGAAAGCCTAAATTATCTCCAAAAAATATATGATTTAAAAAGAATAAATAAGAAAGTTCGTTTGTTTTATCTTTTTGAAAATTAAATACTAAAGACTTAATTTTTATATCAGGTAAAATTCTTTCTATTATCTCTTCTAATTTTAAAAAATTAGGATCACGAAATACTAAATTACTTAAAATCAAACTTGCATCATAAAAAGATAATTGAGGGTTTAAGTAAAACACGCTATCCTCAATTCCAATAGGTTTAGTATACGCTAAAAAATTTAACGGTGAATGAGTCTCTAAAAATGTTGTCGCATTATTCATATCTATCTAAATAGTTAAGTAGGATACACATTTCGTAGATTATAACTTGGCTGAACATTAATTACACAAGATACCGAGCCACATGTTCCATTTTGACAATCCCTTACGTCTACAGAAACCATACCGCTACCATCCGGTGCCATAAAATACCCGCCCGATGTGTCTTGATAAGTAACCGTACCATGGAGAGAAGGTATGCCCAAAACAGCACTGCCATGAATGTAGGCATAAGTTAAATCAGATGAAAGTTGAAAAGAACCCGACAATTGCCAAGTGCTTGTATCAACTTCGTTGTAAGGATTATTTGGATCTTGGGTTAAGTGTAATTGATAAGTTTCTCCAGGGCCACAAACTGCTGAACCCCCTGGAGGTAAACAACATAAAATAGGTTTACTTCTAAAACTTAAGCCTGGATCCCATGCGTAATCACGACCAGGTTGATAAGAATCTTGCCCATTTATGTGGTCGCAATATGCCACGCTCATCTCTGGGGGATTTGTAATATTACTCCCAAATGACCATCGTGCCCAACCAAGTTGTGCGCATTTATTCCAAGATTTCCAACCTACTTGCTTAGTAACTTTAATCAATCTGCCAGGAGTACCATCTGGACCAGGGGGTTCTTGCTCGTAGGATGTTCCCATCAAGGCTGATCGATGATATACTCCTGGTGTTCGTGGATAATCCGATCCACCAGATCCTCCGCCACCACCGCCTTTTTGAGGATGAGATTCACCACCATTTCCAGATCCATCATCGTTGGGATTTTGGGTCGGATCTTTATTTGGATCAAATTCTATATCACCGTAATCCGTAGAACTTGTTGAGTATAAATAATTATTTAACTCCTCATCCCATCTATAATTTAAAAATGGTATTTCATAACTTGCTCCAAATGATCCTCCTGAAGCAATAGTGGAATAAAGACATTTACTTGGATGAGGCGGATAATTTTCTTGATAAAATTGTTTAACTACATCATAAATATGTTCTGTTGTAACATTTATTTGGCAGTATGGAGATTGCGAGTATTGCATAACGTCGCAAGGAGTATACTCATTCCATGGAACTCCTCCCCCAGACACACAGGTACCTGTATCTGGATCCCAAGTCTGCCCACCCGTTACACCACCCTCATAACAACATTCATCCAAAGTATAAGCTGATCCCTGCATGCCGCAATCACAAGATTGTCCTTCAGGACAATTGCAAGTTGCTTCAATATTGTATGAGGTTAAATCACGAGCAATAATTAAACCTTGATATTCTTCTATTTCCGATAATCCACTACAGGTGCTTACAGATTCCGGTAAACTTTGACAATTAATTAAAGCTTGCGCTGCAGCGGGTATCTTCGCCAGAGCACCATATTCTGAATTTACAAATGTTATTGGATCATTAATATTTACATTACATCCTGACCAAACATAAGAATAATCTCTTGTAGGACATTGCTCTTCTTCCCCTCCCCCTCCAGGAGAAGGTTTTTCTCCTTCGCAATAATCATTAACTAAATTTTGAAAACATTCCTCAATTGCAGAAAATAAATTGTCACTGACAACTAATCTACGGAGTAGTATATCTGAACTTAAAACTCGATGCACATAAGACTTTCGAAATACTACTAAACCATCATAATCCCAATCGGCAGGAGGCGTCCATCCTTCAATATCAAACTTGCTGTATGCAGACCAAAGTTCACTATCATTCCAGCCTGTGGTGCTTCCTGAAGGAGACATATACATATCGACTTCCTGACAACATGGTACTGTATCACTGTCTTGATAAAAGTAACACATATCGGTGGGATCCGTTAAAGTTAAAATATTTAAATCACTTGATCCATTACAATCAGCTTTTAATGTGCTATATATCCAGTCAAAGGTGTTCTTGACCATAGTTAAATCTGCACGTGACGGACCAAAGGAAATAGTTAACGGCCCCCGGAATGCAGAAACTCCGCAGATAAATCTAACAGCCTGATCCTCATCTGGTTCAACGTGTCTTGCAACCATAAATAAATCATTTGAACAAGGATCTCCTTGTGCAGATTTAAAATTGTTTGTTACCGACTCTAAATTCTTAAATGCCGCTGCCATTCTTTGTTGCCCTGCATCAAAGGATTCAGAGAAATTGGCCAAAGCCGCATTCATCATGGGAGATGCTGCGCCATATTGCGCATTTATTCCAGTTGTTTCAAATTGTAAATTGAAGTTTAAACCGTCTCCCATCATGCGAGCTTTTACCATATTGGCATTTATAGGTGCTCGTACTATATTGCTATTTAATCTTCGTGTGTTATCTTCAGGTATAAGCCTATCAATTTCCGAATCAAATGAAAACATCCTAAGCCAATAATTAGGCAAAATGTCATAATAATTATTTGGAATATTAGACAAATCGCTTTGTGAAACCATAGTTATGCGATCATGCCATGTGTAGTCGTCTCCGGTTGGAGACTTAGCCAATATATCTACATAGGTATCATATTCTCTGCCGTTATAATATAATAATATGCCGATATTAGGTATATTGCTAAACACTTGTTCTTTTGTATAAAAATAATCCGTAAAAGTTATTGGAGTTATTGATGGCGCAGGCACAGCTGTCATGGTGAAACATTTGCAACCGGATACATCAGAAGTTATTGTTATAGGCTTGCACAGCCTTAACATATTTTCTAAATATTGAGCGTAATTTCCTCCTTTATTTCCGTTAATTAAATCATCCGGCAAGCCAAGAAAAAAATCTCCGCTAACAATATCCCGTGCCATGTATATCACATCATTTTGATCTAATTGAATAGGAGCTAACTCATTTTTATATCCAAGATATGCAGGAGAGTCTTTTAAATACACATTCGAGGGTTCACCACTACTTGCCGGCGCATAATTTTCCGGATCAAAAATTCCCGAATCCGCAAATTTGTTGCAATATTCTGACCAAGTAAGGCAAGCCATAATTTATTATACAGAAAATACACAATATTGTTCCGTGCAATTATCACTACACGAACCATCTAAATTAATTGAAAGCGACGAACCTCCCCCGCCTATCCAGTCTGCACATAAGCAAAACGCCATAGCGTTATGAGCGGTCACAGCTTGTCTATCCGCATTTGTAGGTGTATCTGCAAAATAAGTATTTGCCGGAATTTGAGGCGGTGGGATATTATTCTCAAACGGCGTGCAGGATCCTATCTTAATTGAACAATCTTCCTCATGAATTAATATATTGCCATATAAACAACTAACACCTGAACGTGCCTGTTCTACCGCGCGTTCATTTACCATAGCTTGAAGTTCTTGCGGTGAATAAGGCGTGCCGTCATCCACATTGTTTTGATATAATTCGATAAACGATTTAGCAAGAATGGAAAAAGATGTTATTCCCATACCTTCGTCTGCGAGTCTTATCTCAATTGGCTGATACAATGCTTCAGGATCCGTCACGTTTGTAAACGGATAGCCTTCGGATACAAGGGAATTAATTTCACAATTGCCTTCGGTTGTCGTAGTAAATGTATATTTGGACGATATTGGACTATCGGCATTATGGGAACATGCGGACAAGGCATAAGCATTTGTACCCGTACCTCCTGTGGGATAATTTGCCACTCCCATAGGATAGCATTGCCATGGATCATTATTAACTGTGACTGTGGGATCATTCCCAACTTTTTGATCGCTTGGATAGTCATGCTCCCATAGATAAATGCCATCGGGATAGTATGTTTGCCGATTTGTAAGGCCCGTATCAGATAAATAATCTGATACACTCATTGCTAATTTTAAATCTTTCGTAGGCACATTTGTATTTACGGCCTTTGCAACTAATAAACTATTAGCATGATTTGTTATATAAAACCTAAAAAATGTCGTCTCATCCGTAACTGCATCTGTGGTGCGAAATATAATTGCATCCCCTGCATTATCCGAAGCAGCTTCTGCTGTAGCGCGATCGCAATAAACCGTTACCGTGTTGTTATAAATACCGCAGTTATAGGATGTATAAGAATCTTTTCTATTTTCAACCTGTCCGGAAATCGAATTATAAATTAAAGTTGCATTGCTATCGGTTAAATCAAAGTTTAAGTTATAAGCATGTGAACCGGAACCGACTGTCGATGTTAAATTCATATCCGAGGTAGGTTCGGATACAACAAATATATTTTCATCAATGGTAGAATTAATATCATCAGCTACCATTGCATTATATCCTGTAGGGCATGTGATATCTAACCCTATATTTCCATAATTACATGTGGAAGAACTTGTTAATATGGCAACTGCTTGAGAATTAACCTCCTCAATTAATTCAGCAACCAATTCTTTTAATTTTTCATTAATACTATCTGTGCTACCGTAATTGTCTAAATCCCAAGCGCGAGTATCAGAAACATAAAATTGGCTATAAAACGCGGAAAGATTTTTTATAAAACTGCCAATCTCCACGGTCTGCATTTCGTCATCGACATTTTGCACCAAATTATCCACGTTTACATTTGCAGGCATTTCTCCGCATACCACGGTATACTGTTCGTTACCGTAAGTGCATGAAAGGCCGCTTATCGCCCTGGAGAATAATTGGGATCTTAATGATGTATCATAATTTGCAAAATTATTTGAGACTAAAACAATACTTCCGTCTGTAGCATTTACCCCAACATCTTCAGTATTAAAATCAACAACAATATCATCCTGAATGACGGTGGAAGCTCTTGTATTGACAATTAGCGCCGTTACGTCTGTTTCTGTGCCATCTGCTTGTTGTTCCGTGGGACACTTTAATGTATATTCCTTATTAGATAGACCACAGGTTAATTGCGATATCGCTTGCGTCTTGGCTAAATTAGTTAATTCAAGTCTAACCTGCTTTTTTTGAGCTTCAGTAGCATTTCTAAGAGTACGTATATATGTGCCCTCAGGTATAACAACTTCCGCATCAGGATTATTTATGAAGGTATAGTATGCGTTATTTTCAGATAAGTTGCTGTATTCCTCATAAACATCTGCGCAATTTAATCTTACTTCATAATTTTGAGCCGGATAAATCTCGTCTTTGATAATATTTATTTCAGGCGTAGCATCAGGCACAACAAGACCTGTATCATCTAATATGCACGGATCATACGGGGTCGGATTACACAAATTGTTTTTGTGTAATTTACGGAAATCCTCGATAATTTTTTTAACTTTAGACCTTGGATAAATGCATGTAGCAGGAGTAGGCGTTTCCGCTTCGCAAGCTTCTAACGCTTCCGTTCTTCCGGCTAAAGGCGTTAAACCTTTTAATAGCTTATTATTTTCGGATTTTAAATTTAAATCCGAATTATTTAAATTGCCGTCTGGATTTACGTTAAAACTTCTTGCCATTTACTTTAATGATTAAACAGCATTCAGCCAAACCCAGCCTACAGATAATGTCAATACTAAATCTCTACGCGAGTAAAACCTAACTCTGTGCTAAGAGATCCTGTAGAAAGGTTATGGGTTACAGTAGACAAAATGCCTTGTAAGATTTTACCCCCACCTTCAGCATTAACCTGAACAAAATCGCCGATATTTGCGTCAATATTTGATTGAAATGGGCAAGTTATACCGGCAACAGAAGTACCAAATTTATATTTAAAAAATGATTGTTTGGCTAAATAAGTTAAAGCTTGATTGCTTGATTTAGCATTTTTACTTATTTGTTTTTGTGCCTTATCCGCCGTTTCAATTGTTTGACTGGGATTTCTTCCGACATTTAATTTATTTGCAGGTTTATTCGGACTTACATCTTGGCCAACCGAAAACCAACGTGGCGCTTGAATATTATATACTTTACCTAGTTTAGTTTCCGCTTTTTCCGGATAACTACCTGAAATCCATGCGGAATAGTTTTCCGCAATTTCATGTTGTGTAAATACCAATGGAGATTCTGCAACAACTAAAGTTGGAGGCAAATCATTGCCTAAAGCTCGTCCTATGGCTAATTTTGCGGTGGAAATTGGAACCGAAATGGTTTGCATGTCGTTACCTTCATAATCCCAATTTTTTAAAATTCCTATTTCTCCAGTTTTATGGTTGGGAATATACCAAAGTAAAAATTCTGAAGTAATATAATTTAATAGTTTGGAGAATACACCACCCCCAATTTCAAACATGTTATGCGCCAATGTATTATAAATTGCCCGATTAACCGTGTCGTTAATTTCTGCCTTACCGTTTAATACACGAGTGGTGTCGTCGCTTTCCCGTAAAAATTGCCGAACGTATTTAAAAAAGGAATTGTTAATAGCCTTTTGTGAATTAACTGCAGCTTTCGTTCCCTCAGTCAGTCCATCTTCCCTAAATCTATATTTATCTTTGGCGTTTTCTAAAAGTTTTAATAATTTATTGGCAACAGACAAATTATTTCCGCCTTTATCTTGCAACTGATATACCCAAAAATGATCTTGGGCTTTTGAGCCTTTATAATCGCTAGCAGTTTTAAACATAACATTCGCTGTATCCACATACTTCATATAAACAGAAGGATCTACCAAATCTGCCAAAATATCTGGACTTGTAGCTGTAATAGTTGCCATTAAACCACCAGAGGTCGCCGCCACAACATCACAAGACGTAATAATTAACCTGTTATAATTTAAAGTACCGCTTTCGCCATCAGACATACTTAGTTGCAAATCTCCTTCAGATGGATCTTCAAAGATTTTAGCCTGCATCTCTTTGGCTAAATTCATTATGTCATCTGTAGTAAGAATACCACCATCTGTGTCGCCTGAGCATACTGTAGCATTTACTATAATAGGGCGATTTAACATACAAGATACCTGAGCGGATACGCATTTATATCCATTTACGGTAACAGTAGGCTTACGAAGAATGTCTGCCATAACTAATCAGATGTATAAAATTTAGTTTGCATCGCAACCGATAAAAGCAGCCAGCATAATTTTTCTTCATAAGTATCAGCTGCAATATAATCGGAATAATAACCTACATCAGATAAAACCTTATGCAAAGATTTAGAATTTAAACTATCCAAAATCTGTTTGGGTGTTTTATAGCTATTATTAATAGTGCCGTTTGAAGGAAAGGACAATAAAGATGGAATATAAGTTTTATTTTGCCAATTTAAGGGATCCAATTTTTCTTCTATCCAAGGAAATGCATTTATGTATGCAATGTATAACCGATTATAAAAATCATTATTTAAATCCAATCCATCAAAAATAATCCTTAGATCAGTACCTTCTGCAGGCAATTTGGAGTTATTTAAAACAACTCCATCATCCATAAATTCATTTGTAGAAATATTGTGAAAAAATACGTTAATCATAATAACTAATCCAGGCTAATACCATCTAAGCTAAAACTTAAAATATTAAATTTATCGTCTACACCTTGAATAGCATAATTCTGCAATAAAAATTTATGTGTTCCGCCTCCTATAGTCGATAACGTTATCGGTTTACCACTTTGAGAAAATCGATTTGTGTTATAATAATTTTGAATCCTAGATTCAGAAGAAGCGGGTGAAGTCACAGGCCCCAACAAAGCTATCCCCTCTACTATAGTTCTTCCAAATGATTTACCTGTAGCAGATGCCACGCGAATATCATTAAAACATAAATTTAATGCAATATTATCAGAGCCGTTTGTTGTAGCTCTGGTAATAAAAAATCCTCGCCCTGAAATAGAAGGATTAAGCTGATAATAGGGGCTTCCTCCAGCTTTATATATTAAATAGTAGCATCCTTTAGTGCCAAAAAAACTCGTTGCCATAAGTATACTTAATTTTGTTCAGGTGGTTTTTTACCTGCAGCTTCTTCTTTCTTTCTAGCTTCTAAATTATTTTCCGATTGCTGAGAGTCTGGTCCTTTAAATTCGTCATAAATAGTCTTCATAAGATTCACTATTTCTTGCAAAACTGCAACTATGGGGTTTTCCTCTTTCTTATTCTTTTCTTCATCTAATTTCTTTTTTGTTTCTTCATCTACAGACCAAGCATTGCCATACCTATCCATATAATAGTCTTTGTTATCTTCGCCTGTAATCTTTACATAGTCTTTATCTTTTAAAGCTTTTGATTCAAATAACTTATCCAATTTTTCTTGCGTCATGCCGGTATTTGCCAAAGCTTCATCATAATTCTCCATGGTCATAATTTGACCTTCACCACCGTTAAGCTTTTTTACGGCATCTTGCATCTTTTTAAAATCATCCGAAGATAAAATATCAATTTTAGAAATCTTTTTAGCCCCAACTGCATTCATTAAAGCTTCCGTACGTTCACGCCCTTGTTTCTGCTGAGTTCTAAGACGCGCCCATGCTGCAATGTTATTGCCAACTCCAGGCATAGACGCTTCCATTAAATCTAAGTCTGCTTCACTATAATTGCCTGATTTAATTCTTTCATAAGCATCCAATATCTCTTGTCTATTTTTCTCCCCAAAGTCTCCTGCAAAATAACGCACAGATTCATCCATTTGGGATAGTACCATAGCCCCTTTAGCTTCTCTTGCAGCGGCCCCAAAAAAGCCTTTATCCGCCATACTTGCCAACTTTGCAGGATCTTGTGAACCGTGCTTAACAACACCTTGATAAAATTGATTAAATTTGGCGTAATTGGCACCTAAAATTGATTTTAAATTATCATCTGTAAGGTTTCCGCTTGCCATTAGCTCGCTCAAACGCTGTGATTGCTCTTCAGTTATCAAGCCCCTTGACTTCATCATATTTAAAGTCACAGCTTGAGCATTTAACGAAATACCTTCGGACTGAGCGTCTACTGCGGCCATTTGTGCATTGGTTTTATTTGCTTCAGCCCCAGCATTATATTCTTTGCCCTTTCCTTGCATTTCTTTAGCCACAGAGAAAGCAGCTGCTGTAGATTGACGTGCATATGCGGCAGCTGTTGTTGCATCATAACCTGCAGCCATCATTGTTTGGATTTGACCATTAGCATGAGTTATAGCTGATTGAATTTCAGCCATGTCTAATCCTTCTGCAACTAATTGAGAAATATAATCTTTAAAACGAGATGCAGCCTCTTCAAATTGTTTTCCTTTACCACCACCTAATACTGACACTTGATTTAAAATAGCATAAACATCGTCTCCCATGCCTAAAATATTTTTTCCTATGGACAACATTTCCATGGCAGACGACATAAGCTTTTCCGACTCGCCGCCCATGCCTTTAGCATCCGTAATTTGCGCTTGTCCAATGGCGCCGGATTGGTTTAGCCAATTGGCCGCCAAAAACGCATGTGATTGATTCATACCTTTTTTAAAAGGAGAATTGCTATCTGCAAATCCTTGCCAAAAGTCCTGTATATTAGCACCGGCTATTAAGGCATTTACTTCCCTCATGGGAGAGTTAAGCATCCCGAAATTACGCCTGCCTATTGCCCCCGCTACTTCCTGTGCAATACGTACATCTGAAGATCCAGTTAATCTTGCAAGAAACGGATTCATAGACATTAAATTGCCAATTGAAGATAACGTTGGTGAATTTGATAACCCTGATATTCTTCCCAACATCCCAGGCATACCTCTTGATGAATTGTCGGAAACTGCACCATTAATCGCATTACGTATGGCATCGGAAGCTACTTGACTAATGCCCGTGGTAATAGAGGGATCGCTAAAATAGTTGGAAACAAGACCAAATATATTACGCACTAACCCATCAAAATCAAAGCTTTCCAAAGCCGATGTAGCAGATGTGCTAGAATTATCTGAAGAAGAGGTAGGCATTTTAATCTGTTGGTTTTCTCATTTTTACAAGGCCTGCTTTATCTAAAGCATCGTATAGTTTAAGCATTTCATCGATTTCTGCAATGCCCGTCAATCCTAAACGTTTAGCCACTGCATCTATACGCTTATTTTGTTTTAATGCTTCAGTATTATGTGTTTTCAAATTAAATAATGTATCAAGTTTTTTATTAATATTAAGCAAATTCTGCTTCGCTTGCAACTCTCCTGTACTATTAACCAAGTGGTGTACATCAATATCAATACCCACTTGAGTAGACTGAGTGTTAAATTGCCTTGTAAGCGCTTTAAAAATTATTGCATCTCTGACGTTTGAATGCCTACAAATTGTCTCCGGTTTAAAATAACCCCCTAAATAAAGCGTAAGCCAAATTCGATATTTAGGGGTTTTTAAAAATCCTCATTAACAAAAAATTCCGCTAGAAGTTGTTCCTTTTTCTCAAAAACACAAGCGGCATTTACTATTAATGACCAAAATTGTTGACCTAACCTACTTAATTGATCAATTCTGGCAGAAATTATATCAATAAATTCTCCATAAGATATTATATCTGTTAAATTTATGGGAAGTTTTTTCTTAAAAAAATCAACATTATTTACCTGCTGTAAAATTATTGCTACATTAGTTTTAAAAATAAAAATGCACATCTCATCAGGAGTCATAGATTTGCCTTTTTCTGATAAAAGCGTTTCTTTTATAAATTTAGCGATATATTCTTGCTCATAAACAAACTTCGACCTAAATGTAAAAGAAATATTTTTAAGCTTGGCATAAGTTACGTCTAAAAAGATAGGTTGTTCACTTAAAATGTAAGCTATATACTTATCTTTTTCCGCATCAGTTATAGTAACCTTATCTAATTGCTTCTTAAGTTTTTCAGAATACAAAGCACTAAAATTAAATGCAGCATCCTGCTCAACTTTCACTCTGTTAATAGTCTGAGATTCCGCGTCTTGTTCATCTTTTAAGATTGCGGCTATATCACCTTTATTAAACTTTACAGTATCAATAAAGTCTTTCGCAACTTCTTTATCCAACTGAATACTCTTTGTATTTTCATCAATTTCAGTAACTTTATATTTCTCGTTAGAAGCTTCTTTTTGCTGAGTGATATAATTTATAACATCCTCATCAGTTATTGTTGGAGTTTCCGTCTTATTTGTTTCGTTATTGTTTTCCATTTTTATAAAAAATTTTCAGGGTTATATTGTTTTAAAGAATAGCTTGTTTTCTCAATTTCATTGTTATTTGTCAATAGAGATTCTCCTTTATTTGCGCAAGGTTTATTTAAATCTGTATTGCTTGGGGAATAAGTATTTACATTGACATTCTTTCCAGGATACGGGGTCTTGCGTGTCGCAACAGAAATATCATCAGTAAGATCTGACATATCGAAAGATTGATAATTTTTTGAACTGTCATTATTAATTTTTTGATAGGTCAAAGGCTCAAATAACTTATCATTTTTATCATCAATTTGGGTATTATAATACATTGTGTCTCTGTACTCAAACTGAGCGTTATAAGTGCTAAACCAACCGTTTGTTGGATTGAAATACACGTATTCTTTCATTTGGTTTATATCTGCAGTATCTGACTCCCCTGTGGTTTCAAACCCCGTGCCGCTTGGATAATTGGCATCGTTTTGATCGTAATTAACCAGCGTTTCTTGTTCAGAACCCATTACAATTGCAGGTTTACGTTGTTGTGTATAAATAGACTTAGCATAAAATACATTAGCCATAGTTTTAAACGCATTTAACTTTAATGTGCTATTTATTACACTTAAAGCATTACCTATAACAAACTGTCCTATGCCTGCCATCAAATCAAATAAAACATACTTACACCTATTAGCATAATAATATGCATCTTCAAATAACGTACCATTAGTCCTTAAACTAATACCAGCACCATCTTTTTTACTACTTCCGCCATGTGATGTTGTCAAAATAATCCCATTACCGTTAGCATTTTTTAATCTCTTTAAATATTCTTCGTCATCGCTATCTTGCGCTTGCTGCTCTTGGTCTTTGGTCATGGCGGATTCGATAACTACCGCCCCTTTTGAACATAACATTTCAAGCCAAGTTCTCGCCTTTAATAAAATACCCTTAAACATAGCGGACAATTCAATATTATTTCCGGCATTTACAATAACATCACGTCCGGCAGTTATATTGACATTTTCCGCAGCAGTTAAATTAATTGAACGTGCAGCGCTAATATTAACATGGCCTGCAGTCATGTGTACTGCGCTGCCATAAGCATCATATAACACAATCGAACCGTCTTTAAAGATACGTATTGTTGCATAGGCCTGCAACATCTTCGTAAATTGAGTATGATAATTGCCACCCCCATTTTGCTCTTGGAAATTTCTATCCTTACAATAAGGATCAGGTTCGGGAGATTCCGCCTCGCTTGGAATATTAAAAACATTAGCTGCATAAAAACCTGCTAATGCATAATAATTGCTTAACCATTTAGTATAATCAGCAAGCTTATAAGAAGTTTCATATAATTCTTCTCCTTCCAAAGGCGTCCAAACTTCATAAGCATTTAGTTGCTCATTTGTAGCCGCCTGTATTGCTTCCAGTCTATCATTTGCAACCGGAACAGGTATACGCACAGTCTTTTCAAAGACAATATCGCTGATAGACTGCATAACTACTGATCCGTCTTGATTAACGTGAAAATTATAGCGACCGGCTTTAAATTGATTAGCTTCATTTTCCGAAACTAAATTTTTACCGGGATCAGTTATGTAGGTATGTATAAAATTACCTATTTTGCCTATATACTTGGTAAATCTCCATTTAGCGTCCCAAAGAAAATTGCTTTCATCATCAGGATCTACATTTAAATTATCTTTTTCCCCTATTTCAAATCCATCAGGGGGTTCGCCTTCCGCATCTGATCCTAATGCTTCATATTCATTAGAAGTTCCCTGCCATAAAACATTTAAACCTCCTCCTGAATTAATAATTTTAAAATCACCAAAAGAAGTTAAGTGTTCAAAATTTCGACTTAAAATCCTAACCAAATCATCCAGAATATAAGCTTCAATCATAGCTAATTCCGAACCTTTAAGTCTGCAAAGATTGTATAAAAATTCCACCCCTGCGCCTGTTTTGGTGACATATGCGGATTCTCCATCAACTAAATTCGTTGGGTATGTTCCTGTAGTACGCAAGACTCCTTCTTTATTATTTTCATCACGCTGCTCAAATGCTATACCTGAATAAGAAGATTTATCTGAACCGATGTAATTTGTACCAGACAAAGTTGGATCAATTTTCTGCATTGCAGAAGGTAAAAATCCAATAACAAAATTATTTTGCACGTTATTTTTACCCGGACATGACAGAACAACAACTTCCGTATTTTTTTCAGGAAATGCCATACCGGAAAGCCCCATCATTTGAGTAAACATATTCACAATAATGGTAGCTTTCGTAGTGTTTCCTTGGTCATCTATAACATAAACTGTATTTTGTTCGGGTGTCACTCCCTGTACTTTAGCATTAAACAAATGTACATTTGGATAAAGTTTGGAAAAAATGCTTCTATTTTCTGGTGTACTCATGAAATTAGCGGATATTTATATATACAAAACAACCTTTGAGAAAAATCTCAAAGGTTGCAAACCTTTTTATAGGTTTTATTTAAACATAGGGTAAAACAACGGGAAGAAAGGAGGAAACACCCAAAAAACCCCTATGTTTTTAAATAACATCCAAGCTGCCTGCTATAAAATCTGCTGTTTGTGTTATCTGAAGTTGGCCAGCTTGTAAAGAGAAGGAAAGACTTTGTAGTATAGCTCCTGTAAACTTAGCCGTAGCTCTGCTCGTAATCTTCGGATCACATTCAAGTTCGCTGCCAAGATTAACATTGATATTGCGAAGTGTACCACAAGCGGCGCCAGCTGCAATGTCAGCAAAGGGCGAGAAAAATCCTTCTTTGCTCACCAGAGCTGTGCAAGTAAATTGCGCCGACGGATTACCCATAACCAAATATACAGCTGAAGATCCTACTTCATATACTGGTTGCACTTGGTGTTGGGTTGAACCTTGGAAACTTTGCACCAGCGCAATGTGACCGTTGCCTAAATCTATCGAAGCATTTCTTGAAGCAATGATTTCGCCGGTCTTAACATTGGTATTATAACCTAAAACGTTTGTAACTGCCATTATAAATCTCCTAAATTAAAGTCCCAAATATGTATTAAGAGAAATCTTTAACACATTTAAGGAAGTTGCAACATAATAATCTCCGGAAAGATTTACTCTATCGGCAAACTGGCTATCTCGTACCGCAGTTATGGAATCCAAATCTACATCAACAAGCATTGGACCAATGCGTCGTTCCTCCACCGAAGAACCTTCCTGGGTTAACGAAAGCAAATAATCGCCTAAACGGTTTTCCAGTTCCTGCAGTAAACTGCGGGTTATGTTTCGTCTTCCTGGGTAATCTCTGAATAAATCTTTTACACCATAATTAACATTATAGACAATATCTCGAATGTTATCTTCATAGTATAACACACCGTGAGACGAATCCGTAGTTAACTGATGGCGGACATAGGGCACCGTTCTATCGTCATCTTGAGCGATAATCCAAACGCCGTTTGCAGCAACATTGTTTAATTGCGTATCTGTCCAAGAAGCATACGCTGCAGGCACCGAAGAAATCCATGAGATTTCCATCCTTGACATGCCTTGCTGTGGGAGCAGGTTAGCTCGCATACATGCTATACCGGCGGCAATATACTTGTTTGCCAAAGGTACTTCTTGGGTAGTACCGTCATCTGCGGTCATTAGATAATAAGCACCGGGAGACCAAACGTTTACTACACCATTATAAGCCCATTTGGTGCTTCGACTAATAGCTGCTGCTCCTTGGTCATCTGTAGTAGCTGTTGAAGCGTAAAGGCCGCGCCATCTTTGTACATCAGGCTGTGAAGCTTGAATCACATAAGATTTAGCTGAATTTAGCACACTTAAAGTATCAGTATCACACCACAAATTCATAAATAAATCTGTTCGTGATAATTTATTAAATGAGGCGTTGTAAGCCGCTAATTCAGCTGCTGCTTCATCGGAGTCTAAAGTTTGGAAAGTCCTATCAATAGCGTCTACATAAAATCCGTTTCCTTCCCCTGCAGTATATCCTAAGGTTGCTGCAAACGCTAAACTATTAAAGTCCTCATCCGAAGGATCACTATCTACTAACCCGAGATAAGTCGTAATATCCGAGGGTGAATTGATTGCTTGAATGGAAATGGGGTTGCTTGGATTATTAAAATTAACATTAAAAGCAAGTTTAGGCAGACTAATATAAACATCAGGACGAGTTTCTTCCTCTCCAAGTTTTGTTATAGTTAAACTAATAACGCCATTTGTACCTTTGCTTGCTGTAATCCAAGTGTGTGCAACGGGACTCTCATTGGCATCTACATATTGAATTTGATTTGTATCTACAAACTGCTGTAAGAAATCCGAGACTGGCGTAAAATTAGATAACGGAAGCGTAATAGATTCATCCTCTTCACCTAATTCTGCAACAGTTAACTCGGTAACGGGAACCATCTGCGATAGGAAATTTTTAGTCGTAAATGACGGTCTGCACACGCCAACTAAGCAGGCGGAATTACGATCCGCTGTCCCATCCGAGACTACCTCTCTGTTGTTATAAATCAACATCTGAGGTTTATGTTCTGAATAATTCTGAATCATAGCGTAAATAAACGTTTATTTATTTTTTAATATTTAAATTCAACAGCAATTTTCTTAAAAAAGCAATAGTTAAATAATTAGTGAGCATTAAGCTCAATAGCAAGCTTTCTAAGTCTTGCAGATTCAATTCTTGTTCTCCAAGCGGCCTCCCAATTTAATTGCAAAGTAAAATCCGAGCGAAACATCTTTTTATTTTGTTCAGAATTAATAGCCCTGGGAGTGGATATTTTTAAAGGCAAATATTTTTTAAGCCTTAATAAATTGTATAAAATTTCCGTTAATCCGGTAAAATGCGCAGCGCATAATTGGGACATAACTGCACAATCTCCTAAAGTCGTTGCATAAGAAGAAAATGATACAGTTGTTGTGGCGTTTAACCCCATCATATAACCGGAGTTATCCTCAAACATTCTAGTTCTGTTTGCAAGAGTTCCAATATCAGACAAACTAATGTCACCTACAGAAACAATAATTTTAGGATTCTGCGTACTGCCTAAATATTCAAGTTTAGCCGCATCATCTAAATAATTATAATCCGAAGTAATATCAATAATGGTTTTATTTTTGCCATCCGGATCAAGCACATAGTCACTATAAGTATAGTCAAACTTATTGGCAGTATCTTCCAGGTATGTTTTAAAATTCTCTTTATCGGAAAAAAATATTTTTGTTAACATTAAAAATATTCGTCTTAAATTTAAAATATCCAAATTAGGAAAACATCCTAATTCTTTATTTAAGACTTCTAATTCAAATGTTGATGTTGTTTTATCTTTTGGAGTTCCCATAATTACTGGTCTAAACAAGGTTTAATATTGGAAATATCAAATTTATATTCCGGTTGATTTCTGGGAACAAGGCGCATTACCCCATTAAATTTATAAGGCACTTTTCCCATAAAATAAAATTCTTCAGTATATCCTTCAAATAAATATCTATCGTCGGTTGTTTTATTCACAATTAAATCTCCAACGATTAATTTCGGATAATAAATTCCCGTTATACTCACAGTTACAGGATCCAATGTCCCTTGGCCATTCTGGTCATCAATGTGCTCATGCTTTACACTGTTAATAACCAATTTGGTTTTAATGGGATTGCTATATCCGCCTTCATATAATTTTCCCAAAGACACATCATCCGTTATTAATCCTAATTGATCCCCACCTAAAATATCAATATTTAAGGATATGTCTTCCTCGTTTGGATTTATCACTCTTCCTCTATTACCTTTAGGCCTGCATATATAAAAGTCATTATAATCCGTAGATAATAAATCTGATTTTATCATCTGTCTTAAAGATGCAAATTGTTCAGATGTCAAAGTATTGTAAATCCCTACAGGCGGAGATGTATCAATTTCTTGGCCCTTAGATTTATCATATAAAGCGCATTTATAATGCCAATTAAAAGTCTGATTTCGATTTTTAAAATTTATATCAACAGATGTACGGGAATTATTTATGTTTACTACAGCGCTTCCCTTATCTCTATTTAAATATACAGGCTGACCCGAAGATATATCGGTAATCATACCTGTTTCCGGATCGACTGCAACCTCCGTTAATTTAAACCAATCGGTATAACCGTCCCTTGACTTATAAACATTAATTCCAAATTTTGTAAAGTCATAGTATTCTGCGCATAAAGCCCAAACAATACGACAAATATTTTTACCGTAAGCTGGCAAAACTTGCACAGATTTAAATGCACACTTGCATGACATAGATCAGCCTATAGCTCCCCAAGCTCTTGAAACATTAGCTGCACGTTTATAATTTTTTACCATTTCAATAAATTCAATTTTAAATTCATTTGCAGCATTCTTAGAAAATTCAATTAAAGGTTGATATATATCAGTCTGCACTCCGCCTGCACTTGACTTAATATATTTGCGTTCAAGCCAAAGGCGTTTGCTTAATAATGCTTGCCAACAAGCGCCTACCTTAAACATATAAGATGTGCCCATAGTTCTATAATCAACCTTTATAGTCTGTGGAGGATAAGCATTAAAAGCTTCTACAGCACGACGCATTGCATCCATTAAATCAAAATCCGAAAACCAAAAATCATCTGTTGTAATTGCAGTATCCGTAGGTTCTGCGTCAGCCAGCATCAGTCGTATATCTTCCAGCTGAACTTCATTTGTAAATGGAATAGGAGGAGTTGTTATCCCGTCAGTTTTACTGCAGGGAGAACAAGGGCAATTGGGTGAATTATTTTCAGTAGAGTTAGACATTATTTCTAATAATGCATAAAAAATAAATCCCCGCAAGAATTATCTTGCAGGGATTTAAGTTTAAAGAACGTTGTAACGGTAGCGATTAGCCCCCAGTCTTAGTACCTCCAGCAACCGAGAGATAAGGCCTGATCTGCGGGTAGGCATTCATTGTGGCTTGGGCGCTGTACAGCACAATCTTTGCAACGCCGGAAGTATTGGCAATAAGCATACCTATAACTTCCTCAGCGCAGCAGGATATCCGATCCTTTTCACGCTTTACGTACATCACCGGCTTGTACAGCTCTGCACACTTACCGAGGTAGTCTTCTTCAGTGTAGGCCATTATAACGTTGTCAGGAACAATGTCGGTCTTGAAGGTGGAGATCCACTTCATACCGTAAACATTCTTACCGTCGAACGCTTTAGCGCCTTCTTCGAAAACCTTGCTGGTAAGATCAACGCCGAACTGTTGGAAGTTGTTCTTCTGACCGTTGACAAGAGCGCTGAAGGTAACCTTGTTGATAAGGTTAACACCATGATTCAGGCTGTGCTTGGTGAAGATATTAGTGATTTCATTCATCACTAACGGCTCCATACCGCCAGCAAACGTATATGTGCCATTGTTCTGAGCGGCAACACTGTCGGAGAGGTTGTACCAAACGAGGTCTTCGGTCTTAACCATGTTCTTCAGACCGGTATCCATTATAACCTTACGAAGATCAAACGGATAAGTATCAAGCGTTACACGATTCTTTTGGAACTCAGGTGTAGCAATCTTGAAGAAGGTCATCGGAGCCTTGTCTGCCCTATAGTACTGAGTGTGCGTGCCTTGGTCAAAGGGAAGCACAGCAGCAGGATAGTTTGTAGGCTCTATGTAGAACATCGCAACCGGATAGTCGGTATTGAACATTGGGACAAGACGTTTGTCACCAGAACCATTAAGAACTTCAAAATGGCAAATCTGACGGGTCCAACCCTTTTCAAAAACCTGTTTACGGATGAACGAAGTACCGGCTGAAGAAGCCATCTTTATAGTGCCTTCCGAGCAGCTGCCAAGCTCTTGAGCAAGCCTGTCATTTAAAGCGTCTCCGGATACTCCATTTAAACTTAACTCTATATTCTTATAGTCGTCCATATAATCTAAATCCTTTTATCTGATTGTTTAACTATGCTCCCGATGGCTTATGATTCCACGCAGTCTCAAACTGAAGAACGGTTCGAGTGTCAGATGATTCCGTCCAAACCACAGGTCCACCAATAATCGCTTCAAAGCCACGATCATTCGAAACCTTTACAGGGTTTTGCCAGCTATCGCCAGAAACATTAACAACACCAGCAGTTACATAACCGATAATGTCCTCGTCATCCCCAGCAGGAGCAACAACATAAGTGCCTCCATTTCTTGGAGCATTACCAACAGGCTGTGTACCTGCAGCTGTTTTAACTGTTAAAGGCATACCAGAAGTATAAACCTTTGTAACATCATAGAACGGAGTTTGCAGCTCAAATTTATCCAGTGTGGAAACCGCCATATTCTTGCCAGAGCCATCCCATTCATCGGAATCCTGGAATGCAAAGTACACAGGAGTACCCGCTACAGGAGTGGTAGTCCAGCGCCATTCAGCATCAACCAGAGTTCCGCCATCAGCAACAACCAGAGTGCCTTTAGCAGAGCTAGCAGGAGCTACAGGTGCAGTTGTATAATTTACCTGAGTGTCAGTAGGCGTGCCCGTAGCATTGTCAATAACCATATGAGCAGCCGAAGTCACCCAAAGAGGCTGTCCACTATAATATGAAACACCCTCTGCATTTGGTAAAGCACGGGTCAGCTTACTTACGTCTGTAAGACGGCTGCCGGTGTTTACATTTAACTTGCGCGTAGTGCGCTTATAGAAGCCGATATTACCAGCCATATTTTATATTCCTTGTGTTAGTATTAACTAAAATTTTGTCTTTCAAATTCCGCTATTTCCTCTAGCACTGCAGCGGGAATATTGGAATGCTTTGTCGTATCAATGGACGCAGTTTTGGTAGAAGCAACGAAAGAACCGTTCGTTAAAACATCCTCCGTTGGAAGCATATCCGCTACTTGATTTAAAACAGTAAACGCAAGCTTAGGATTTGCGCGTAAAGCAGCAATGTTAGAATCAACATCGTCCACGTCAACTACGTTAGCTTTTGCTAACTTATTAACAATTTCCGTTAATAAAGTTTCATCGACATCAAGACTTGCTTGCTTCCTTAAATTATTAAGCTCATTAATTTGAGATTTTAAATCTAAGTTTTCCGCACTAGCTTTTTTAATTGTTTCTTCTAGTTCCAGAATTTTAGCCTTTTGTGTCGCTACAAGTTTCATAGCATCAACAACAGCAGACTGAGCTTCACTGGCAAGCTTGGTTAATTCAGAAATGTTGCTATTTTGGATAATGTCGTCCATTGAATTTTTAATTATGTATTTATATTAACCTAATTTTTTAAAAATGTGCAAGATAAATATTAAATATCTTGCACATTTTTTTGTGAACTACCATTAGACTGAAAATCTGATGGCTTCAAGATCGTTATGATCTATCTTTTTAGACACTTCATTGCTTATGCTTTTTAAATCATTATTAGATTTATTAAGTCTTATTTTAGCTCCATGTCTGTAATCGTCTGTTCCGGACGATGACTGTTTTAAAATAGTTAGTCCTCTATTTAAACTTACTTTACAATTTCCGAAGCTTCTTTGATAGACTCTTCAATGATTTCTTTTTCATCAAAATCATCATCATCGTCTTCGTCATCGTCATCATCTTCCTTGTCGTCGTCCTTATTTTCAATTACTTGAACTTCTTTTTCTTGACAAGGAACATCAGCGCTGTTTTCTGCAGCAGCCGTTTCAATTACAGCCTTGATCTTTTCAGCAAGATCCGGATCCAGTTCGCCCGCAGTAACAGCTAAATCAATTTCAGCAGCTACATCGGCAGGTGATAGCATGACCTCAGCAGAACCTTCCTCAGCTACTTTAGTAGCATAAGCAAGTTTGATGTATTTTTCCGCTACAGAACGCACCTTCTCAGAAGCCTGTTTTTCAACGGGTTCAGCAACTGTTTGATCTGCAACTGCTGTGTCTGTAGGTGTAGCTACGGCAGCTGGAGCAACTGGAGCAGCAGCCGGAACTTCAGGGGCAGGTGCTCCGCCTTCGCCACCCATTATGCTAAGCATAATAGCTTCGGCAACTTTGGGATCAACCAGTCCTTGCTGAATAGCCTGTTCAAGGAACATTTGCGCTTCTTCAGGTGAAAGCTCCTCGTTATTGTCAGTTTGAGCAGCTTGAACAGCCATTTGTGCTAACATCTGTGCTTGTTCGGGCGTTATTTCATTACTGGCAATCATTTCATCAAGTGCCGTACCAAAAGCATCAAGACCTTCCACGGTAGGATCAGCACCTTCGACTGCAGCTGTATCATTAATGGCTTGAGCATCCGCAGCACCTTGAGCATAAGCGTATTTCAGAGCTTCATTATCCCCAAACTGTTCCATATTTTGACGATGGATTTCTTGCGCACGCAGGTACTTTGATGCAATCTTAAATTGTTTCTTCTGTTCCTTTTCGGGAAGCTTGCGTATTGCGGAAAGGATGCCTAAACTTGCATGCTTAACCATTTCAGCTTCACGCTGTGCAGCGAATTTCAGTTCTTCTAAAGCCTGTACTTGTTCGGAAGCGTATTTTATTTCATTAAGCGTAGCCAACTGCATTTGCTTGCCCTTCTCAGAATCAATGGCATGCTGCAAGGCAATGCGTCCTTCCTCAGTTTCCGTAAGTACATGAGCAACCTTGGACATAATGTCATAGCTCATAACTATATTCTTAACTAAATCGTCTTCGGAAGAAGCCGCAGTTTTTTCAGCAGGCTGCGACTGTTTAGGTTGAACCTTTGCAAAATCTAAAAGTTTCTTAGTCACATTAGCCGCCTTTGCAACTACGTTCTTTTCTTCCTCCTCTAAACCTGTGCCGCCATTTTCCGGTTTTACTTCCGCAGGCTGAGCGGCGTTAGTTTCCTTTGGCTCCAGTTGTTCCTTTGGATTAACTCCGCCGGTAGGCTCAACTGTAGATTTCGGGCAAGGTTCTTGAGGCTGAGTTTCATCCGGATCTTTTGGTTCATTAGATTCGGAAGCAAATTTAGAAGCCTGGTTAAGCTTGTCCATTAGTGCTTTGAGATTTTCTCTCTTAATAGAATTTTGTCTCATGAGTTTATTCTAATTTGATTGTTAATCTTTAAGTTTAATTAAAAAGAAAAATAAAACTTGTTTAATTGTTTATATTTAATCGCTAAATCGCAAGACAATTCTGCGATATTGCGTCTACATAAACACTCTCCGGTAAATTATTTTTAAAATGATATGTAGCCATATCATGCAAAGCCGCAACTTTATAAAATGCATACGTAAATGCTAATTGCTTGGCAACTGTTAAATCATCTTTTGAAAGCTCTATATTTGGATTAAACGATGCCGTTTTAATTTTAAAAAACTTTCCGCAATCTTCTTTTTGAATATTTTCATCAGGAACATGTTGAGTTATTGTAATTTGAATTATTCTCGGTTGCTTTTTCTCCTCTTTATAAGAAAGCTGGTCTTCAATTCCGTCCATGATTTTTTGCACAGGATCAGTATTATTTAGATCATACATCGCTTCTATGGGATCACCTGCTTCAAATAATTCATCCACGCCATCTCCGCAAGGTAAGACATCTCCGCTTTCAATAAGATTTTTCACTTCTGAAAATACTGTAGGAACAATTGCTATTTCCGCATATTTAACAATTTTATTCTTATGATCTTCCGAAGCAAACTTAGGATTGCCTTCAAAAATTAAATCTACAAAAGGTTTAAATGAAAGCACGCTGGCACGCTTTTGCAGTTCAAAAAATAAAGTTTCAGGACGTAAATTCCTCAATTCCGATATATCATCTTTAGATAAAGTATAACTTTTGTCAAAGTTTACATATTTAGCGTTTTTAATGTATGCAACCCTGGGATCGTTTGCTTTATCACTTGAAGAATTAATATCTATAAATTCTTTTTCGATTGAGGCTAATTTCTCTAATATTTTAGCTTTATCTTCGCTTGCAAAATATGAAGTTAAATCGCCCTTCGTGCGTATAATATCCGAACCAAATTTTAATAAGTCATAGCCCATCATTTCCGGCAATAATGCGGAAGGTACGCAAGCATCATTTTCACATGCCGATTTTAAAATGCCGTCTTTAACTGCATCATTAAATCTGTATTCCAAATAGTCGGCAATGCGGTCCGCAGGTTTTGCCACTATGGATAAATCAAAGAAAGTTGGCGTATCATTATGAACATAAGCCCATTTATTTATCGGTTTGCCATTCCATTCTTCTATATACTTACCAGGAAATCTTTTCATCCATGGTTCATATTCGGACGGGTTCTTGGAAAGCTTGCCAGAAATATTGTCCCTGTCACAAGGGACGCTTGCGCCCATGCTTGAACTTAAAGGCTTCCCTGCTAATGCTGCTTCATATTCAGCTGCAGCTTTCTTAATATTCGCCCATGCTACGACCTCAATGCGATGCATATCTTTATTATATGCAGCCGCCTTGATGATACCTATGCGATTTTTAGGCGAAGAAGAATTATGTTCTCTAAATAAATTCGCATTGGTTTCAAAAGTTTTATAATATTTTTCATTAGCTTTTTTTGGAAAACCATCTGCGTTTTTATTAAAACCATAAGTCTCATCGTCCCCAATAGCCGTTATATGAATTAAAAAATGATCTTTATCCGGCTTACAATCTTCTAAAAGCTGCCTTGATATGACACTTGAAGAAGCCTTTTTAATATTAGAGTAAAAATTAGTATCTCTAATTACGGATACCATCACTCCATCCAATGAGGAAAATAACTCGGAATTAGAATCTGGATAAATTAGTTTTTTCATTTTTTAATCTCCAAATAGATCAGAAACCCAATCCACTGCTTTGTAACCTGCAGCTCCTCCGATACCCAATGCGGCCAAAGATGGAGCCCTTTTTACTGCAGAATTAAGTGTCTTGCCTGCTCTTCCAAGAATACTATTTACAATTTTTTCTGTAGCTGGAGATTTTGATATAGAAATCTTAGGTACATTCTCTAAAAATTTGCTACCTTCTGCAAAAGGGTACTCATACTTAAAGTTTTTCACGAGCGCATCTTCTAGCTTATCTTTAGCTTTCAATCCAAGCATACCTCCTAATGTAGTACTTGTACCTTTAAAAAAATTTCCCCAATTGAAAATTTGTTCAGATAAAGACGGACTGCTTAAATTTTTTACTAAAGATTCGACTTTTTCTCCAGTTATATCTTTTCCTTTATCTAATAACTTGCCTGTTGCGACATAGGACTCAGGAGATGTTTTGCCAATTATTGAGGCTCCAATTAACCCAGCAGATCCTAGTGCAGCTGTAAGCGTTGGAAGCAAAGTTGCACGAATAATTCTACGCCTTCTTGCGGCAGGACTTTCTCCTACTCGTTTTTTGCTACCTGCTATATATGCTGCTACTCCGCCTGTGCCTAAAGTTGCTACTAAGGCAGGAATTAAATATCTTCCCAAAGCCTGCTTAACATTGGTTGTTAACTCAGGATTTTGCGTAATAGTGTCAATAAAATTAGCCATAATTTACTTATTATTGTTATTACCGTCTACTTTCATCTTATTTAAGATGCTTACAGTATTTAAATCCATACCTCCGGTTTCGACTCCCTGCCGTAAGAAAGTTTTTAAAACAGTCTTATTTCTTACCAAATCAGGGTAATAGTCTTTAGCTGCTTGATAAATGTCAGCCAGTTCCCTGCGTTGATGATGATTTAATTTAGACAACACAGGATCAGTAGTCATTAAATCATTAAAAAATTCTTCTGATTTAACTTTATTAATTTCATCTACCAAAGCTCCTTCAGTCTTATTCACAACAGGTTTACTATTTTTCAAAGACTGATAAAGAAATTTATAAGGAGCCATACTTATATCCTTAGCTACTGTAGCAGCTTCAGCCAGATCTATTGGAGGAACATTAATACCTCCTGAAGAACCTGTGGGGGATAAATTTGACCAATTAACTTTAGCTGAACCTCTTGTAGTGTCTTGGGGTATGGAAGTTTTTGCCTTAACCAGGTCATTTGGCTTAAATACTGCAGGATATTTTATTTTAAAAGCATCTTTTTTTTCCTTAGAATCGTCATAAGATTTAATAGGTTTGCCATTTAAAATAAAATTAGGCGTATACTCGTCATCTTTACCTGCAGAAGCGTTGGCACCGTCATTTGTTTCTTGATTTAAAATTTTTTCTTTCGCAGCTAAAATTTCACTCACATAACCATCTGGTACCACGGCACTTTTTGATAATTCTTCTAATACATCATATGGAACTGTACGTACAAATTCTTCCCAATCAGGATCACCAGTCTCCGGAGTTGCAAGGTATATCTGCCCTGTATCTTGATCGATGTCTATATATCCATTATCATTCAGCCATTTCTCATAAAGAGTTTTGGGTTTAGGTGTAGGTTTAGATTTTGGACCAGAACCAGGATCAGTTGTGGCAGCAGACTTATAAAAATCTCTCGATATGGCTTCATTTACCACTTTGAGATTTAAGCAATTGGTATAATAATCATATAAATCGTCTGAAATATCATAATTATGATCCGGCGCTAAATGGCTGGCTCTTTTAAAGCGTGCACCCCAGACTTGTTTTGTATTATCGTCGTTTTGTAATACATACTCACCTAAACCGTAAACTGTATGTAAAACGTTTGCTAACTTGACAGCTGCATTGTCAAAATCTTCGGAATATATATTGTATAAATCTTTAGTATCTTGAACAATTTCATAAAATTCTTTATCCCTTTTGGTATTTGAAGGGTTAAAGAATTTAGCAAACTTATGTTCAATGCCGGATAAATTAAAATCTAATTCCTCAGCAAGATCTAAATAATCCTGCTCAGTATAAGATTGTTCCTCTTTGTTATTGGCAAACTTATTTGCCACTTCCGAATCAAAAAAGATTTCAGTTTGACCTATAAAAGCCTTATCTGCATCGCTTGGGATATGCTTAAATTCCGATTCAAATAACTCGGAAATATTTCCTTCCTGAATATCATCGGAATGATCGGCAGCTACCTTTTTAATATCCTGCACTTCCACGGTAAAGTAATCGTCATTATCTTTGACGATATCCGACATGTTGACAATATTCGGCATAGATTGCTTGGCGTATTTATCAAGCAAAGCTTCCGTGTCTATCGTACTAAAAGAACGACCCCGTTCCGAAGCTTCTTTGGCGGTCGCATAAACACTTTGTGTCTTTAATGTATTTATAGCTTTGGCAATAGCACCAAGCATTTCAGGCGCCATTTTTCTTTCACTTGCAAATCGTAACAGTTCTCCCTCGGGATCCGATGACTGTTGCATAGCAGGAATTAATTGTTTAACGCTTTCAATGACGCTATTCCTATCAAGTATCTTGTCCATGTACTAAAAAATATTTTTTAAAATCGTAACTTATATTCAATGCAGAAACTTTATCAAAGGCAACTGAAAAATCAACTATTCTTTAGTATTTTCGTATTTAGCTATCTCCATTTCCGTTATAGCATCCAATTTTTGTTGAATTTCGGGGCCTTTGATATCCTTTATGGCATCCCATATTGATTCTCCAAGCGAACTTAATCCCTCAGCATCAGATTCCATAGTCTCCGCTCCGCCCTGTTTAGCGGCAATAAGCAGTCCTTTAGCCGAAGAAATACCATTATGACGCTGGTTGATATAACCATTCTTCACTAAGAAATGCGCATTAGCCATTATTGCAGATTCTAACTGTGTGGCTGAAACCGCTGAAGATTTTTCATTTAATACGCTATTGGCCATTTTTAATCCTGCAAAATATGCAGCATCCTCAATTCCATTATTATATGCTGAGCGTAGAATTAATTGCCCAAAGGATTCCGTCTTTACATAGTCATCTTGTAATTCTACCATACGGGTTTGAGGATACACATGGTTTGCTATAAACAAAGCTTCATGCTTGCGGTCTTTAATGTTGTAAAATAATTGCTCATAACATCTTAAAGCATCTTCGCTGATTCCTGTAATGCTTGCAATCTTGCTAAAAGATTCATCTGTTATCAAAAATGCTTTAATAGTTTCTTCCATATTTCTGCTGGAAGGATGATGCAATCCAAGCGCAAATATTACGGAATCATTATTAACATCCCCAAACTTTTCAAAAAAATATAAATCCCGTAAATAAGGTTCATTTACCGTAGCAGGCAATCTAATATTATCTTTAATTAAAGCTTTAATAAATTTATATCCAAAGGACAAATCCTTATATGCGCACATAAATTTATTTACCGCTGTAACTTGCTGTGTATAATTTAATACTTCTCTAAAATAAGAAGAAGTGTCCGGCAAATAACTTATTAAATCTCTAATCCTTTCAAATGTCATCGTTTCTAATAAGACAAAAGCTTGCCAAACAAAATGGCAAGCTTTTAAAACTTAAATGTGTATATTTTTAAACTTTATTGGTAGTATTTGTAGATACACCGGAAGTCTTTTGTATTAAATCTAATGTTAATTCTGATAGCTGTTTAAAGCATGCTGAAACAGAATTTTCCAATCCTTTAATATCATCACTACCGTAGTATTTCACAAAGTTTTGCGGGCTTATTACTATTAAGAATAACAGCCTAGCAAGTTTATCCATGCCATCCCTTAACGAAGGTAAAAATTCGTTAATATACATTTGTGCATCTGAAACCTGGGATAACACGCTAACAATGCCATGCTCAAATACGCTGCGTTGTCCACTGCGTTCCGCAAACTCTGCCAACATATTCGGAGTGGCTGTTTGTAAGAAATCATTGGGGTCTTCTCTGGATACTCCTTCGGTTGCTTTTGCTACCCCCATCATGGTTGGCGTCATCATATCACCATATCGTGGAGCAGGCGGAGCATAAGAAGTTTCATCCGTCATCAAAGCGCGAGTTTCCGGAATTTCATATGGTATATTTAAATCGGAATCAAACCCTTCAAAAAAGTCCGGATCAGGATTTAAAATTATTCTATCCGCAAATTTTTTAAATAGGAATTTATAATCCTCGCCACGCCTTTGATTATCATTTGCATGCTTAATTATATAATCGGCAGTTTCTTCGGAAATATTTACATTCCCCATAAGCAACGCCATAGCACCCATTACATTTACGTTTGCAAATTTAAATCCTGCTATGTTTAAGTTATAACTGCCGTCGCCATTGTAATTGACATATCCATGTCCTACGCTGGAATGTTTGACCAAAGTATTAGCATATAGATTTGCCCAGTTACCTGGAACCCATTCGGCTTGAATTATGTCAATGCGATAATCCTTTTTCTTAAATGAAAAAGCATCATCAATTTTAAATTCAGCCTTCATCTTTTTAGCCAAATCAATCGTTTCAGTAGGCAACTCTATCCAACGTATGCTTGGCTGAAACACCTTTAAATCATACATAGGATATTGAGCTGAAGGATTTACTTGAATAATTTCATCCGTTCCTTGAACCAAAGCTTCCCAAGGCTTAAACTTATCATAACCTTGAATTGGATAAACTTTTACAGTGTATCCCTTAGGATCATCAGCATTAGCTTTTACTTCTCCAACATAAAAAGCTTCATCAGATATATAACAATATTCAGGATCCCAAATGCCATAAATTTTTCCAACTTCAGGTTTTTCTTTTAACACCTTGGTTAAATCTTCCTCTCGTTTATCCGAATCCTTTTCCTCTATCGCTAAAATATTTCTAAAGTTACCTACTACAGGATCGTGTACGCCTGGGGCTTTAACATTTTCATCCTCTTGATTATATAATTCTTCGGGACTATTAATGTCATAATACTGAATTATTCCTTTGCGTTCCGGATCTATCGAAACTAAAAGGGCTGGAGTTTTCCCATAATCTGAGTTTCCCACAATAGCAACACACCTAACCGTAGACCCGTCAGTAGTTAAAATATCATAAACAGACGGAGCATTGGTGGAAATACCTGCCCAATTCTGATCCGGATCTGCATCATATATCATATTAAGCTGATCTTCATCTCGGTTATCCTCAAATGAATAACCATTGGCGATTTGTTCAGCAGCAGTCTTAACGGTATTTTTATTAAATATGCCTTTATGCAAAATTAATAAATCTTTCTTTGGGTTCTCCGCAGCATGTTTAACATTTTGTTTTGCCTCGGATAAAACATCCATAGGAATATAATCCTGCTCGTCACAAAGACCTACCACATTATTAGCAAATTCCCTATCTGTTTTTAAAGCATCGGATAATTTATTCCAAGCATTTATACCCGCAGATTTTAAAAACACATGCAACGGGCTGTAATCTGAATCAGGGGAATTAACAAATGTTTCAAAAACATTATCGTACATATCCGAAAAAGAACCAAACTCTCTTTCGTCTGCGGATAGATTTAAATCCGAAGCAAACTTCTTTAAAGAAGATGTCTTATATAATGGCGTGGCAATACGCATCATTTCAATATCTTGCCTGCCTTGATTGGCCTCTGCCATATCAACTGGAAATCCATCAGCCTCCTCTTCATAAAGACCTATGAAATAATCACACCATTCAGGACTGAGATAAACAAACTTTTTCTCCTCTACATTATATAAGAACTCCGTGCCTTTTATCTGGCCATTAACGTAGAATACAGGCGCATAAAATATATATTTGTTAACTCTAAACACATATATGCCTACCATTTTTGTAAACGAGTCATTCGTTTTTACAATCTCGAAACCTAAATAGTAGTCATTCGTAAAAAAAGGCGAGGCTTTGTCTTCCATTACCGTAGAAGACGCCCTATAAAAAGCTATTTCAGCATCTGTTTCTTTTAAAGCTGAGGAAGCAGCCTTTTTAAAATCATAGTTCTTTAGTGAAAGCATGGTGTATAATAAATTTTGATTGAAACAATTTTACGGGATTTTCAAAGATTAAATCAATCTTAAATTATAGTTGGTTCGCAATATCTTTTGAAAATCTGTCTATATCTTCTGTAAATTTAGAGTCACTGGATCTGCCTATAGCTGTTCTTAAAGCATTAGCTTTTCCCTTTTGACCCTGAGATTCTAATATGGATACCTTTTTATTTAGATCTTCCAACACATTATTTTTCTTTCCATAGTCACTTAATATGTTTTTCAAGAAATCTTTATTGTTATTCATTAGAGAATCATACTCCCCAGATTCCCTATCTTCCGAAGTTATGTTAGCATCGTAGTTGCTTGAATTAACCGTGGTATCCTTTTCATCAATATTTGTTTGATCTGCTTGATTTGTTATTGATTCCGTTAATTGGTTTTTAATCCAATCAGGGCTGGCAGCAAATTTTTTAAAATTAGATATATTAAACATATTAAACCGCTTGAGCATTAGAATTTACAGGGTTGCGTTTTGCTTGTTGTTGCGCTATGTAAGCTGATACCTCGGGATTTACTTTAACATTTTTATAACGATTATTTAGTTGATCCATCCGTTGAGAGTTTATTTGATAAAATTCAGCACGTTGACGAGGATCATTTAAGTCATATTGTGAAGCAGCAGCATATTCTCCCAACATTTGATTACCAAGATTACTTTTATTTCTTATGTAATCTTGCGCCTCATTTCTTTGACGATTTATAAAATTGTTATATGCCCAATCTTTAGGGATTTTTACTCCCATACCTGATAAAAATTTTTGGAATATGACTTTAACTTTATCCCATCCACTAAGATTTTTAAAATCATTATACGCTTTATCTTCTAAAGTTTGAGATACACGCGCCTGTGTGTTTCGAGAGTTATACATATTTTCTTCTACATCATTTTGATACCTCTCTAATTCGTTACGCATATTCTTCTCTAAATCTTGTGAAGTGTAAGATGTAGATTTCATCACTTGACCTGCAGCAGAATCGTAAGCACGAGCCTTAGCCATGCGATCCGCAACATCTTTGGGAATCGGTTTTCCTTGTGCTATATAACTTCTTGCGATTTGTTGAGCTTTAACCGCTTCAGCTCCGGCTCGATCTGACAAACCTCGAGAAACTTGATCCAATGAACCCAAATCACTATCAACTACGGCTTTGGTATAGTTACCCGCTTCTTGCATGCCGCTTTCATGCATACCTTTAACAAAATTCTTACTTTTATCCCAAAGTTTGCCAAACCAACCTTTTTCCTGTTTATTATTGTTGGTATTATTATTTGTAGTGTTGTTTTGAGGCTTCAACTGTTGCTGTTGTGCTTGGATGTTATTCCGTTGTCTTTGGATGTTAGTTGGCCCCATAATTGCTCCTTTGGCGTAAGCCCCTAATCTCCTTACCTGGGCCATTGTGCCTCTATTCATATCCAGCCTGAAATCTGTCCACTGATTATTATCATTAAAAGATTTTCCATATTCGTCACGAACACCTTGACGAACTTCTGAAGCAACTTGGGGATTTGAAGCAAACTTCTTAAAGTTAGCAAACTTAAAAGAACTGTTTTTTACTGCAATATTTGAAGCAAATTTTTGAAAGTTTTTCGTAATTAACATAATTAAAATCTTCCTGTTATATCAGTGTTTTCGGCAAAATCAGGCATGGACATTCTAACAAACGGGTCTAAATTACTTTTGATATTAGTTTTATAACCTCTGACTGCTGACTCAACATAATTCTTTGCCTGATAAGGGGCTGTTGCCCTTTCTAAGAAATTTCTATTACCCTTGTTTGGAGCTTCTCTTAATCTCACATAAATTGGCGTAAATCCAGGTTCATTATCCGATACAAGAACAGAATCCGTTATGCCGGTATTTCTGATGTGATCAATCATTTTATTGGTTAACTTGGTACCGATAGTATAATGCAATACTGGTTTCTGTAAGTATTTGCCTTTTAAATCTTTATTTTTAGAGGATATATTTATTTCTTTTGAATCCTTATCGGGTTTATAAGAAGCTTCCAATGCATTATAAGATACAATATCCCCAGGCAAATAATCTCCCACGCCATCAGGATCCGTAATCTCTACTTTATCTACAATGCCTCGGGCCAACACCTCTAAATTACGCTTATGTGCGGTGGCATTACTGTCATCTAATAACTGTTTGCCTATGTTTACAAATGCCTTTCTACCTTCCCCAAGACCTCTCAAACGCAATACATCTCCTAAATCTACGAGTCCATCCGCCAACTGATCTCCTTGTTCAACCTCTTGACCTTCTTGTACTTCAATATTAGAATCCGGATCAACATAGTGTTCTACACCATTTACAACAATATAATGTCCCCCTTGTGGGGCTTCATATATTTTTTCTACCCTACCGTCTGATTCTGCAAGCGGAGCTTTCGATTTATACTGCTCAGGAGATTCAAAAAATTGATTGATATAATCAAATCCGGAGAATGTGCGCTTCTTTCCTTTAAATCCACCAGCTTCATGCTTAGACGAATTATGAGATATAAGACCGTTTGCTAAAACAAACAAATGTGTCGGACTATCAACTTCTATGTCAAAACACACCCTATTACCCAAGAATCTTATATCAAGAATACGTGCAGGATCTCCAAGAACATCAAAACATAAAGATTTTTTATAAATTTCTTTTACAGGTAGATCTAACATTTCCCCATAAATTTTAAATTTATGGTTACGAGTACAAATAACAGAATACGCAATATCGTTGTGTTCAAATATAACTTCATAAACGTTCCTGCAACCTTGCTTAAATTTATTAAGCACTTTAGCTGCAATTATATTGCCATTTGTATCTAAGCTTTTAACAATGTCACGTCCCGGAACAATATCTCGAATTTGTTTTTTTGTTCCATCCCATAACATAATTTCAGTTGTGTAATGTAGACACAAACCACCTTGAATGGCAGGTTCACTAGTTGCTGTAGCAGCAGTAATACCTGCGTGAAAATCTCCAACCTTTGGCAAACGTTTATTGTAATCTAGTCCAAAAGCTTCAGCTGAAATACCCTCTGCAGATACTGTAGCAATAGGGGAATGAACAATAACAGTTTTTACGCCCTTGCTTTTTAAAGAATTTAATACATCCCTGTCAACAATTGTGCCTTCAGCATATCCGGCAACCGGACGCGCCAATACTCTGCCATATAAAGATGCGTCATCAATATCTAAATCAATACCGTTGTTTGACGTATCTTTTTTTGAGGTTATCATCATATTGGATACCGGGCGAAATAAACTTTTACCCCAGCCGCCAAACTTTGCTGTACTCTTTTTTATGGCAATTGTTGCTGCGCGTGTTCCATATGTACTCGCCAAATATTCAGGAATAGATAAACCTTCTCCAAAACTATGCTTAACAAAATAAGGAATTGTTCTGCCTTTATAATCAGTGTACAAAGCCGGAGTTGTTATCAAAGCTTTTAACTGGAACGGAGAACCTCTGGCGCCTGAAGATACGGAATTGTATAAATTATTGCGATTTGTTTTAGCCGCATTTAAGGTATCCTTTTCCAATTTTGTAGCATACCTTTCATATACGTCCATTATAGCTTTGTTCTTTTTTTCTTCGTCTTTAATATTGTCACGAAGATACTGCACCTCGTTGTGCATTTCTTCTAATGCCACATCTTTATCAAACGGAGGTTTAAAATCGGAAAGCCGCAAAGTCTGTCCCGAGTAATAAACAGACTTACGCGCAATATCCATAATTTTATCCATTAATTCCCTATAACGTTCCGGATATTTTTCAGCTATAGCAGACTGCAACTCGTTCATAGACTTGGCGTCATATGTACGAGTGTAGTCCCTAATATCCTCAGGTAATACGGAGTTAATAAGATATTGAATTGCCTTCACAGTAAAGCGTTGCTGTTAAACGTTCGGCGCAAAATCTACTGAATTTCCAGATACACTGTCAACAGCTGTTGTATTAAAATTTCCAATATTGTTTATTGAGTTGGATTGTATTGTATAATTCGGCTCTGCGTAATACCTTTGAGGATTCGTGTATTTAACCTCATTTAGCATAACAGCCTTCATTGGCTCATACTGATACGATACATTTACAGCATAATTTTCCGCTGTACCTGTAACGACTAGTTTATAAATTGCGGCAAATAAATGTTCAAACTTAAATGGAGTGCCTGCAGTAACATCTATTTCTTCGCCCACGGGCATCCAAGTATTAATTGAAGCCACGTTCCCATCTTCATCTAATTGCTGTATTGTAGTATAACGATAAAGCGAAGCTTTTAACCCTGTGGCATCCGAAGTTCCGTCATAAACCTCATTAACCGTAGTAATCGGATGTGTAACTAATCCATAAATAGTATTATCATCCCCTGAAACATTAAACGATAAATCCAGATACTTTTCATCTTCCAATCCTGCTTGTGGAGAAGCATAAACGGGAGAATAATAAGCAAACTCAGTGAATAATTTGGCAGTTACCCTGCAGTATGTATTTGAGCCAGGCATATTGAAATAAAATTTTAAATGTTAATGCTTTATTTTCTGTTAAACCTAAAGAAATGTAAAGATAAAAACCTGCGGATAACCGCAGGTTTTTATCTAAGTTTAGGATTTTGTCTTTATCTGCTATGCCTTATTTTAGATTTCCGGCTTGAGCAGCTAAAAGTTTGCGGGAAAGAATCTGGGATATTTGCGTAAGCTTGCCAAATGCTTCATCATTCGTTTGTACTCCCAGAATTACAAAAGTGCCTTGCAGTTCTGCGCAGTCAGATATTGCTTTGCTGATGTCTGAAGCTGTAGAGAGGGTCATCCATTTTGTTATTAATGCATTAACATATGCGGCACGTGTAAATCTATCATATTTTAAAGCAGCTTGTCCTGCATCAGTATTGAGCATAGACTTGAAAGTGTCCCAATCCCTAAAGCGTATTGTAGCATTAACTATTTGATTATCATTTAATTTAACGCCATTAATTTTATAATCATTGGATTTTAACTCTTGATAAAATGTGGGATTTTCTACCTCGGTTACTTCCTTTAAGTTCCAAACGCTTAATTTCGTGAAAATCTCTGGCGAAGCAGAGACAGGACAATTCTTACCGTCGTCAATAGTAATTAAATAGCTAAAAAGTTTCGTAGTTGCTTCAGGATATGATACACCCTTTGCCTCTTCTGAAACTTTCCACTCATCAAAAGCAGCAATACAATCTTTTAAATTAGCTTTAATATAAGCATAATTATTTGCCTCCACTCCTTTTGCATGTATAGCTCCAAACTCAGCAGACAGCTCGGATAGATTCTTGGCATTTACAACGCCAGGAATGATTAAAGCAGCACATGCCGCAATACAAGAGATAAGAATTTTATTTATCATAATTATTTAGTAAGGTTGTTAATTTCTTTTAAAATATTAAATTTTTCAATCTTATTTTCAGCAGTATAATATTCTTTCCATTTATACCACACCGGAGTAAACGGGTAAGCTGAAACTGCAGTATTTAAAGAAAATAAAGACATTTCTTGCTGCAACTGAAATGTTTTTATTTCTGTCAAAAGATTTAAAGTATCCAAGTAATCTTGGCAAATATTTAAATCATTATCGTCATCTGCCATTACACTGGAAGCAAAAAGCATTCCAATTATAGTTAAAAATAAATTTAGTTTTCGCATTTTAATTTAAAGGTTTAAAAAATTGTACCACAGCGGGACGCCATATCTTGCCCCCGTATGTATCTACATCTGCACCGCTCCTGCCTATTCTCCAGATTACAACTGTGTTATTAGGGTTGTTAAACACAGATAAAAAGGCAGCAGACGGCTGCACGACAATTCCTCCAATACGCAAATTTGAAGATATTTGGTTTGCAATGGAAGAATTTAAATTGGAAAACTTCGTTTTAACATGCGCACAAGTCACACCTGGACCAGACCGAAAATAATAGCACACTGCAGTCGTATCACAAATTGCAGGGTTATTATTTTTTACCCAAGAACTATTAAAATTTACTGTAGTAAAAAAATACAATTCCGTGCCACTCGGGGATAGAACTTTTATTTCCATGTCCGTAAACTCATCCATTGGACCGGAATATATTTGCACATTTGAGAATGTAGGCAAATTATTAGCCGTGGAAAAATTTGCAGGTGTATTAACTACGCCTGTATTCGAGTCATAAGTTACAGGCTTAGTAGTGGCACATAATGCCAGAGCTGCAAGACCTGAAATCAATAATCCAAATAAAAATTTATGCATTATACGCGTCCCATTCTTCTTGAGTTAAATAAGATGGTGTAATTAGTCCATCTGTTTGTTCAAAAATTAAATACACAAATGTATTAGCAACAATTTGTTTATTTGAATTAAACACATTCATCTTTATCACCTTTACAGGTCCATTTAAACTAATTGAGTTAGTTGCTGACAGTTCAATATTGGTTAACGGGTTGCCATTGCCATCTGTGGATAATGTCATTTGACCATCCGCAGACGCAGATGACTTAATATATCCCGAAGGATAAACTATCCTGTCATTTTGACAGGATGCTAAAGTTGTTGTAGATCCGCTTGAAGACATATCAATTCTTGATCAAACTAAAAAATTCTGAAGCAATTGTAATTGTACCTCCAATACCGCCTAAAATACCAATTAAAAATATAGCTGTATTTTTAAAAAAGGATTTTAAGGCATCTTCTTTAGCCATATCAGCTTTATGTTTTTTGGAAAATTTAATAGTTTCATCTATATCATTTTCCACACTGTGCTTCCAAGTTTTTAACTGGATGCATGTGCCATTTGTTTTCCTAACTTCTCGAGATATGTTTTTTAATCTGGGAATCATCCAATCCATCTTTTGACGCATTAGATCCAGGGTGGTTAAAACATATCTATCTCTAGGAGTTAAATCGTCCATTTGTTCCATCATTGTCTCAGCCTCAGAACTGACTTCAAATGAAGGTATAGTTAATTCTTCAATTGAAGAAAGTTTTAAAGCAATTTGATCCTCGGTTTCAAATACATCTCCGTGATTAAGCAATGATTCCGTAGGAGATGTTGATATTTCTACAGGGCGATTCATTATTATTTAAAATTAGCACACTTTATGTGTGCTTGTCGATAACTAACTTTTAGATAGTCTTACATTAAACAAAAATTTACGTTTAGGATTATCCGTATTATTCACAGTTCTCTCTTCCACTACTTTATTTGCTTCTTCGGATTTTGCATTTGAAGGATTTACAAAATTGTGAAATAAAGTTCCTATTCCACTCATTTGCATCCATTCTTCCGTGCTTGGTCCAAATGCAGACATTCCAGCGGGAATTGTGATTCCTTTAGAAGCATAAAGTTTATCTTTTTGATCTTCCGTCATTTATAAATTATCCTTTCTGTTAAGTTCCATACGGTAGGCATCCGCCATATCCATAAAATATTTCATGTATTTTGGCGAAATTTTATAATTATTTCCATTTTCACATTTTGTGATGCCTTCGTTTTTCTTTAAAGGCGGCACAATTTTATCACCGTATTTATCTACTAAAGCGTTATATAAATCAACTGTTTTTTTAGTAATTATAAAATATTTTCCTTCTTCAATATCTATTAAACCCCCTGTCTGATCACCATATTCGTCATAAGATATTACATCTCGTTCTATAATGTCAGGAGTCTTATTAGTCGTAGACATACATCCTGCTACAACTATGCATATGCTAAATAGAAATATTCTTGCGTATTTCATCGAGAGCTTTTTTATCCCCTTTTAAAGATTTGTTTATTAATTCATTATGCTTATCTGACTCTCGGTTGATCTTCTTAGCCAACTCATTGTCTGTTAAAGCGTTATCTTTTGCTCTATTAGCAAAAATAGAAGCAATATATTCAATAATTTTTAAAATGGATGCTATAATTATCTGCATTAGAAATAACTTTTATCAAAGGTCCAAAGGTCCATTACATAATTTTTATCCGACAAAAACGAAGCAGGAAAATAACCATATCCAAAATCCCCTGTTGATGTACCCCAACTATTCAAAAATTCAAAATAGGTTTGACCGTTCTTTTGTTTAAATCCGGTAATACAAACCGCATGCCCTCCAATTAATTCAGCATCTTTGATATCCTTACAAGGTTCCAAATATCCATAGTAATCCAAATTATCCATTTGTTCCTTATAAAGATATAAACCTGCAATAATAGGAAGATGCTCAGCAACCAACACATTTTTACAGATTTCTTCCGGATCAGCTTCCATTGAAATCCTTAAATATTCTTTTATTTTAAAATTCTTTGCAGGATCAATAGCTCCAGGCGGATTGCTATCCGGTGTAAACTTATAAAATGGCATTACGATTTCCGGAACTACACCGTATTTTTTTAAAGCTTTCATTAAGCTTCTAAGTGTAACTCCGCAATCCGGAAGCGGAGAACTAACCTTGCCGTAAAATTTATCATCAAATAAAAAGTCTACAAACCTTGCATTATAATAAATATATAAAGGTGAGAGTAAAAAATTCCCAGTTACATCTTTATCCGAATTACCAGGCTGCACCATATTTAACATTTTATTGCGCAAAATAAAAACAGCCGCAGATGCTGCAAAACCCCCGCATGCCGATGTATTTTTTTGATTTTGCACAGGCGGCGCATACTTTTTTAAAGAAAAATCCTTAACGCTATCTACGGTATTTTGATAAATAGATGATCCAAGTTTGATATGGTCACGCTCATCAGGTAGGTCGGGTTTACAACCCAATAATTTTGAAGAACCTGATTTTGATTTAAATAAAGCAGTTAACTTCTCAGAAGGCGTAGATTCACTTCTACGATTCTTTTTAAACTTATTTTTAACCCACGAAAATAACGTTTTTATGCCTGACATAGCTAATCTCCGTCCTTATTTTTTACCAAATTCCTTGCCTGTTGAACATAAATTATCTGATCTTGAACGGAAAAGAACTTAAAATATAATTCTCCTAATTCTTTGTCGGATTTTTTTAACAGATCAGGATTGTTTATCGCGTCAAAATATAAATTTTGAATGCAATCATCCCTGTATAAAGCTATTTGTTGTTCTTGTATTTTCTCAATATCATCCTTAAATGATAACTTTACCTGGTAAGAGCAGGCTGTAAGAAGAAACAATAAAAATATGGAAAATACTTTTTTAAACATTATTATTTCACCTCAAGTTTTGGAGTTAACACTCCATTTATAGTATCTACTACGAGATACATTTGTCTATCTATTCCGGTATTATCCTTTAATGTATAAGATTCCTGTGCTCCGGTAGCATCAGTAGTTTCGTTAAAATTAAACTTGGCTAATATATTATTTCTAGACAGATTTTCAGAGTTAACCGTCATGTCATAATATTTATCTTCGTTATTTAACGTAACCTTAAATCTTAAATTATATATTGAATCCCCCTCCGGTGATGTGCTGCTCATATTTACTTCCTTTCTTCAGAATATTTTTCAGGATCTAAGACTCGTACATCTTTTAAAAATTCAACTTTAAAAAAATTCTCGTAACGCTTCGCTGTATCAACGTCACGAAAATCAAACATGTCTAAAGTGCCTGTTAGTTTATTTTGAACCAACACGGACATTACTTTTCCTTCATCATTGCATAACTCCACAAAAGAAATGTCTTTTGGCACTTCTATAACTTGTCTGTCTAAAGCTGACCTTAATCTAATAATCATACAGAGAGTTTCGGAGCCTCGGGAAGTTTCCCGCCTTGCATGATGCTTATAATCGTAGAATACTGACCTGCGATTTGCGAATACTTATTCTGCAAATCAATAAAAGATTGCTTAAGATCAGCAAATTCTTGACGCATAGCATTAATGTCTTGTTCCTGTTTTTGAACTGTGGATCCAAATTCCTCCAACATAGGAATTATTTCAGCTACCGGATCTCCACCTTGGGGAGCAGCTCCACCCATGCCAGGATCCATAGGCGGCATAGCCCCACCCATCATTGAGGGATCCGGAGGCATAGCTCCTGGAGGAGGCATAGCGGATGGGTCCATGGGCGGCATTCCTCCTTGCGGGGGCATGGCTTCAGGAGGCGGTGGAGCTCCGGCGCCAGCCATTTTTTCAGCAGGCACAAAAGCTGTTTTAGCAAATTCTAAAAATTCTTCAACCGTGGTAGGTGCATTCGTATCTTTTGACATATCCTTAAAATTATTAAATTTATCTTTGATTATTAATCTAATGCCTAAATTCTTCAAGTATTCATTTCCTGATGTTAACGATTTAAATAACGCTTGCGATTTTTTATTATCTTCATGAACTGTCCACACTGGATTTTTTAATTTACCATAACCACTTTCAGACTCAAAATCGCTAATTGCCTCGGCAACCATTTTTTTAGCTATACCTTTACCTCTATATTTATTTAATAAAGCTACGCTAATATATTCTCCAGGTATGCTTTCATACGGCAACAATTCCGTTATTTCTGATCTTGGTGTTATGCCTACATAACCGATTAATGTGCCTTTGTAAAATAAAGCGTAAATTCGATCATAAGTGCCATTAAAGTTTTCTAAGCGCAACCCATTCCACCAATATTCAGGGTTTTCATCCTCTACCTCTTTAAAAAATTTTCTTACTGCCTCAATTAAATTATGGTTTTCATGTATAGATGAAAAATAATCATCCTCATCTAAATTAAAACCATAATTTTCTATGTTTAATGGAATGATTTTTTTAATCATATCTCTATTACTGGAGCAGATTTTACTGCGTTCGTCAGTTTTTCGGGCGTCCAAATTTCCCCTGTTTCCGGATGAACCCAACTATTTGTTTCTTTGGATTGTTGTTGAGGACTTGCGGCGATGCCTTTATTAGGTAACGGACGCTTGGATAATTTATTATTTGCATCGTTGTCCGTAACTGCAACAGTTGCTGGAGCTAATCCAAATTCCTTTTCTAAAGCGTTAATTGTATTCGTCCATCTCGGCGTAAATTTTTCTCCCTTTTGAAACCTTTCCTGCTCATTTCTCCAAACATTAGAGTCTCTTAAATGCTTAATTATTTCCGCCTTATTGCCTGCTGCAAGAGCTTCTCTAAAATTGGGCCAATTGGGAAGATTAGCATTAAAGCCTAACTGCAATAAATGATTTTTAGCGTTTTCAGACAACTTATTAAAACCTTCCAGATTACGAACGCCAACATGATTCTGTAAATACCATTCTTGCAGCTGCCTTGAAATGTTTCTTGGAATTTTAGAACCTACTTTTAAATCTCCGGTATATTTTAAATTCTTCCTAAGATACTGTTCTACAAATGGATAAAGTTTAACGCCCCCAGGCATTGTCGGAATATGTTTGTCCTTGGTATCCTTTGTATCCATATAAATCTCATCGTTATTGCGCTTACCCCATCCTTCATAAGACTGTAAATCCTTGACCATATCCGCATAGGTATAAGGTTTGGAAGCAGCAGATGCAAATTTTCTAAAGTTATTTATTCGAATCATTGTTTTTAATTTTTATTGTTCCTAAAGAATCTTTGTCAAATAAAACTCCTTCGTCATAGTCAAAATAAACAGAAGTTTCAGATTCTTTTTTAATATCAAAATACACTGATACTTTTTTTGCTATAGCTCCGTAATTTTCCCTAACTACTTGTATAGATTCTGCAACAACATTGCTTATTTTAGATTTAATTAAATCTTTTATGGCAACGTCGTCTTTATAAACTTTCTGCAATTCCAGAATAAATGCTTTATCTTCCAAAATGGATTTTATAGAAGAATCTCCAGATTCTTCAGCCAAGGATTGTTTATTATCCAAAGCAGGCGTGTAAGGTTTTAACCCTGGAACAATTTTACAAAACACATTGTTCCATATAAAAGTTAAAATATATTTAATCAATTTATAAATAGGCGTATCTTTTGAAACGCAAGGCAAGCTTATATAAATTACGCCTAAGATGAATACAATTAAAGTAGCAATACTAACTGCGGTAGTAGTATCTGTAAATAAAGAAAAATCTGCAAGATTTTGATCCATAGTAAATCTAGTCTTGCAGATTTTTTAAATTAAACAAGTTTAATATGTTATTTAATCTTCTAAATCTTTACGGTATTTGCCTCTTCTGCCTGCTATTCGCGCAATTAAATATCCAGGATCAGCCAATAATCCAACAAATGGGGCAGATTTAACAGCTAGATTTATTGCTTGAGCTGCAGGGACATTACCATACATCATATTATAGGTGCCTTCGTTAACCGGAGCATCCGCAGAACCATCATCTTTACTTTTCAACAAAGCTTTAGTTGCTAACTCATCTGCGTTATACATGGCTCCAACTGGATTTAATAATGCCATTGCTTTACGATCAGGAATCTTATTAAAGTCTAAATCTTTATTCTCTAATTCTTTCTTAATCTTTTTAATCAATTTCCTTCGATGAATCGCGTTTGCGCCTCCGCCTATAATAGTTCCTAACAGAGCTCCAAGAAGCGCACCGTTTGAACCTTGATCCATTAAACTTCCTGCACCTAAGCCAAGCCCTGCTCCAATAAGTCCACCAATACCACTGGAACCCAAATAGGAAATTAATGGATTTCGTAGGCTAAAGCTGTCTGACAAATTGCTGCCACCTGAAGTCGCAAGAGCATTCGCTATTGCAGATCTGATGCCTTGCCTTGGCCAACCCTGTGTTAATACGTCTGCAACCGGACCGTGAAAAAAAGTTTCGGTAGGCAATAAAGTCTCTAATTCATATTTATTTAATTTAGCCATATATAATAAAAGTATATTTTAATAATTTTTATATTGTTTCAAGCCTAAAACTATAGGCGCTTTATCTTCAAATAAAGATGTAATTAATTTACGCATCCAATAACTTTTATTTCCGTAGATGCGTTTGGTATCCTTAATGTCAGTTGCATCATTTACTCTAAAATCCCATACATCGCCTATATTTAAAGCATTTGATAAAGGATTAAATCCAAATAATACATGGGCTAACGCAGGACGTGAAGCACCATGACCAAATACGGTTTTACCTGCATTTCTATCTAAGTTGTCCAATCCTACCATACTCCCAAAAAACTTATCATGATCTTTAGGAACTAACACAGTATCATTGACTATTGGTAACTTAGCTAAAATTCCCGTTTTATCATAGGATTTTTCCGCTTCTTTATAGGGAATTTCTTTAAATAAACTTCCTTTACTTGGATCAAAAATACCTAAATATCTTGCTAACAATTCCCTTCTATAAGGCAAACCATTTGTGTATTCCTTAAATACAATTTTTTCTCCAGGAGCCAAAGATTTGTCCTTTTCTATTTCTTCAGGATCAAAATTATACTTTGCTAAAATTTGACCTATATTCGGATTCGGCTGCTTATAAGTTTCTGTAATTACTCCTTGGTCGTTTACTTCAGGAGTGGATTCAGACTGATGATATTTGGAGGGATGAGGTACTGCTTTAACATCATCTAAATTAGGAGTTGTAGTTAATTTTTTCCAAATATCTGAAGTTTTTTCACGTAAGGTATCTCCTGTAGGACGTAAAGATGACAAAATATACTCCGGCTCATAAGAATATGGATTTAGCTTAACGCTATTATAAATATAATTAGATAAGCCTTTGTTTAACAAATAACCTGCACCCGCACCTAAACCTCCGTATAAAGCTAATTTTCCCAAAAGCTTGCCTAAGCTTTTAGGTTTTTTGCGATTAAAAGCTAATTCTTTTAACAAATAACCGCCTCCTAAAAGACCAGATGCGGCTAATGCCCATTGTGAAGCTTTAGACATATTAATCTTTCATTATTTTATTCGCTTTATCCAAAGCGATTGGCGGTGACGGTTGCGTAGAGGGCATTAAGCTTGAGCTTTGTTACTAAATAAGCTGGTAAACTTCTCTAATGCGTCAGGATTATTTTTCAAATACTTATAAATCGCAGGTAAAGCTACGCCACCTAACCCTCCAATTACAGCTCCGGTGCGATTACCCAAAAGACCTCCTATACCTGCACCTAGTAGACCTGATGCGCCGTAATCAAATAAAGGATTATATCCAAACTGATAACCCATGTCTTTTGTAAAAGATTGCGCCTTAGGTTTAATAGCTCCAGGAACTCTACCGTATTCAATTTCAGAATCCTTAGGCTTAACTAAAGAATTATAAATCGGATCTGTAGCAGAAATAAAATCAGCAAATTTGTGAAAATTATTTATTTTCATAACACAATATTTTCTGAAATATTGAAAATAAATCAAGTACAAAAACTCTTAAACTTTTTTAAACTGACATTCTCCAAGCACTAAAGTAGTTGGGTTCTCCTAACCTCGCGGTTTAGGT